>Ga0307423_1001000_pt1 | contig 17863 bp, 14 predicted proteins | sample SalMarWE160310MG_FD_202154 | JGI IMG/M metagenome (GOLD analysis project Ga0307423, IMG submission 202154) | Salt marsh sediment microbial communities from the Plum Island Ecosystem LTER, Massachusetts, United States - WE1603-10 | ecosystem: Environmental > Aquatic > Marine > Intertidal zone >...
AAACGAGTTCGTATGTTGCCATAGTCAATCAGGTCTGAATTTCGATATCCACTTCCTATGATGACACGTTCATATCCATGAGTCTGCATCATAGATTTTGCAAGCATCATTGCAACCACAATTGTGCCGCACCTCTGATTAACATCGAAAGCCCAGGCTTTTGTTGCTCCAATTTCTCCTTGAAACTTGATAGCATAGGTCTGCATCGGGTGTTCAGCATAGACTTCACCAGCCCAAATGACTAGGTCGATATCTTTTGCGGGGTCAATTCCAGCTCGCTCAATAGCAATCTTTGCAGCTTTAACGCCCATAGCTACAGTATGGTCATCCGGTCCGGGAACGGATTTACTTAGCAGTCCCATTTTCGTTTTTAGGATTTCAACTGGAGTTCCAGACATACTTGAGATGTATTCTGCAGTATGTCGTTCTTTAGGGATATAGGTACCAATAGACTCGATTCCGATAGAATTCTTTATCATATTCTCAACCTCATTTATTTTCACAATTCACGTTTCAAAATCTTACCTGCTGCACTCTTTGGCAATGTGTCTCTAAATTCGTATTGTTTGGGTATTTTGTATCTAGCAAGCTTACCATCTAGATAGTCCAGAATCTCTTCTTGACTTAAACTCGAACCAAGTTTTAGTACAATAACAGCTTTACCTACTTCACCCCATTTCTCATTCGGTACACCCACCACCGCAGCTTCCAGTATTGATGGATGTTTATACAGAAGTTCTTCGATTTCAGTAGGATAGACATTCTCGCCCCCAGAGATGAACATATCTTTCTTGCGTCCAGTTATGAAAAAGAATCCTTCCTCGTCCTTAGTAACAAGATCTCCTGTGTGAACCCAACCATCAGGTTCAATTGTCTTTGCAGTTTCTTCTGGTTCATCCCAATAACCAGAGAAGATGTGAGGGCCACGGAGCATCAACTCTCCATGGTCACCTATAGGTACATCATTACCATGGTCATCGACTACTTTCATATCACAATGAAAAACTGGGAAACCTACAGATGATGGTTTCCGCTTTACCTCACTTTCTGGAAGATAGAAATTATTTGGACCGACCTCAGTAAGCCCATATCCCATCTTGAGTATCTTTTCTTGTTTCCAGTATTTCTCCATTATTGCAACGGGACATGGTGCACCACCGCTTATGAAGACACGAACACTATCAAAGTTGGATTTTGCAAACTTAGGAGACTCGGACATCATGTTAAACATGGTTGGAACACCTATCACAATGGAGCAATTCTCATCGTGGATGACCTTGAATGTCGCATCTACATCGAAATCACCCATAATAATAGATTTTGCACCAAGATGGTAAAAGGGAACTAATAGAACATTGATTCCACCAGTATGAAAGAGCGGGAATAGCAATGGCTGAATGTCATCAGGTCTGAGACCCCATGAAACAATTGTATTCACAGAGTTCCAGAATACTAGACCGTGTGAAAGAACTGCACCCTTTGGCAATCCTGTTGTACCCCCTGTAAACACAATTAGGTAAGGGTCATCCAACGACATTTTTGGCCGCTCTACCTCACTCGAAGCCTGTTTCATCATAAGCGAGTAAATATCAGAGTCATGGTCATATTTCTTATCACCTAAAACAACGATATTCTGTTTTTTCAAGAATGGACGAATTTCTTCGAACGGACTTCTTAAGTCTGGATCATAACAGAAAATAGAAGGACCTGTCTTTTTAATTAAATACTCAATCTCAGGGGTGGTAAGTCGGATGTTAAAAGGAGTCAATATTGCGCCTATTTTTCCACATGCAAAGAGGATATCAAGAAAGTCAAATCTGTTCTTAGAGAGAATACCAACTCGGTCTCCTTTTTGGATACCTGAATCAAGTAATACCTTAGATACTTGATTAGCTCTCCTATCCATCATCTCAAAGGTATATCTTTTTTTCTGGATGTTGTCGACTATTGCTTCTCTCTTTGGAGTCAGTAGTGCTCTTCTTCCTGTCCAATCACCAACCCAAGACCAATCTTTCAAGTCCATTACTACATCTCCTATTGATTCAAGTTGAAGTCATTCTCAGGTATTAGTCTTGTTAAAGAAAAATATTCTCTCTCACTTGGCAATACCTCTACAGAATCAATAGTATTTCTCTAATAAAATCCAAAAGATATATTATTTGCATGAACTGCATTCAACAAGGATAGCTAACTGATGCTTGAGAATATAGGAGGAATCTGATTTGTCCTCAACGAATGAGATAATACTTAGTACTAGTAAGTTGACCAAGAATTTTGGAGGACTAGTTGCTGTCAATGATGTAACCCTTAACATAGAAAGAGGCTCTGTGAAAGCAATCATTGGTCCAAATGGTTCAGGAAAAACTACTTTCTTTAACCTCATTACAGGAGCTCTCCCTCCTTCGTCTGGAAATATATTCTTTGAAAATCAAGACATAACCAGATTTTCAATGCATCAACGAACGCGATCCGGTATATCTAGGTCGTATCAGATTACCAATATTTTCCCCTACCAGACGACATTCGAAAATATCCGGTTGGCAGTACAGGGGTGTAGTGGAGCGAAGGTGAATTTCCTAGGAATGTTAAAGAAAGCAAGCACGTTCACCAATTTCCATGAGAGGGTACTCGATATAGCGACAATTGTAGGTATTGATCCAGCAAGACTCTATGTCCCAGCTGCTTTAATCCCCCACGCTGAACAAAGAAAACTTGAAATCGCTATGGCCCTCGCTACAGAACCGCGACTCCTTTTGCTTGACGAACCTGCTGCTGGAATGGCAATAGAAGAGATTCCCGAAGTTATGGACGCGATATTACGGGTCAAGAAATCTTATGGAGATCAATTAACGATATTGATAGTCGAACATAAAATGGACATTGTTATGAACCTCAGTGAGGAGATTTTCGTTCTCTCAGAAGGAAAACTGATTGCCAAAGGACCTCCAGAAGAGATCCGAGAAAATGAACATGTATTGACTGTATATCTTGGTGGTACTGATGAAAAACTTGCTTGAAATACAAAATGCCCATGTGTATATCGGTTCCTTCTACATCCTTCAAGGAATCTCGTTGGTTGTACCCGAAGGAGAAGTCACTGTCTTGTTGGGCAGGAACGGTGCAGGAAAAACTACTACAATGAAAGCAATCCTCGGTATTAATCCACCTAGAGAAGGAAAAATTGTCTTCAATGGTGAAGAGATCTCTAATCTGCCTACTCATAAAATTGTGAACAAAGGTATAGGATATGTTCCTGATACTAGAAGGATATTCAGCACCTTGACTGTTGAACAGAATCTAATTGTTTCAAGGAGAAAAGAAACTTCTCGAGATGTTATGCAGGCGCGATTGGAATTAATCTTTGATTTGTTTCCGGACATGAGGAGGTTTATGAAACAGAGAGCAGGAACTCTATCAGGCGGTCAACAGCAAATGCTAGCTGTAGCTCGCGCTTTAGTAAATGATAATGATTTGTTGCTTATTGACGAGCCTACAGAAGGCTTGAGCCCTCTGTTGGCTAAGAACTTAATCGCATCTCTTGACAGACTAAAAGAATATGCCACCATCTTGTTAGTAGAACAGAACTTTCGTACAGTTTCAAAGTTAGGAGATAATTACTACATTTTCGATAGTGGAAAAATCGTTCATGAGGGTAAAAATATGTCTGAGTTAATATCCAGCAAAGCACTTGTTGCACAATACTTGGGGGTAAGTATCTAATGATGGTGCAAAAAAAGAGGTTCTCCCCGAGAAATTACTTGGAGGAAAATCCACAGGTCAAACGTATTCTGAGATTTGCAGTGTTTCTTGCAATCATAATAGTGGGATATCTAGCGGTCATATGGGCTATCGACATTTACACACTCGAAGGAGTAATTATAAAAGCTAGCAAAGCAACAGTAAATGGTCTTGCACTGAGCATGTTGCTCTTCTTGATGGTTTCTGGTTTCTACTTGATCTTTGGTCTGTGTGATGTTATTAATTTCGCTCATGGTTCTTTCTTTATGTTAGGCGGTTTCTTGGGGTTCATAATCTATCTTGGAACGGAAGCAGTTTTTCTAGACCCAGCTCTACCCTTCCATCTTATCTTTGGAGGTAATCAATATGTTATGTCAATCATGGCGTTTATTGTGAGTGCTCTTGGAGCTTTTGCAATCATGGCTCTTATTGGTGGAGGAATAGAGTTCTTCACAATTCGACGACTCTATGGTAATTCCATTGCTCAGATATTACTGACTGTCGGTTTTATGTACATTATCGCTCAGGCGGCTGTGGTTATCTGGGGACCTTCACAGTTTTCATATTTCATTACACCTGGTTCCACTTCGCAATTAGACACCTTTTTCATGGGTGGTGTTCTTGTTTTTGGGGATATTGTATTTAAAACCTACAATATCTTCTTGATCTTTCTAGGATTTGCATTTGCGGGATTGATGTTTCTAGGATTCAAAAGGACACGTATCGGACTCCAGATTCAAGCAGGAATAGAAGATTCCGAGATGGTCGAAGCATTAGGCACTGATATACGAAAATTGTTTACAATTGTCTTCATGTTGGGTGCTGGTCTAGCAGGACTTTCAGGTGCTATCCTTGTCCCAGTGATTGGAGCAAACTCGGGTCATGGTCTAACGTACCTCATCTATGCATTTGTTATAGTTGTTATCGGCGGTGCGCATTATGGCCGATTTGAGGGGACATTTTTCGGTGCACTTGTAGTTGGTCTATCAATTCAATTTTCGTCATACTTTATCCCATTTCTTGAAAACATCATTGTATTCATCATTATGGTGATTATTCTGATAGTAAAACCAGGAGGTCTGACGGGTCATGAGTAATGATAGTAATAACCTGCGGGAAAAGAGAAGCTTAGCCCAAGAAACACCTTCTATACTTTCAAAAAACAGAACAATAATAGCTATTATCGCCTTCCTATTTCTACTACCACTAGGTACAACTTCTACCTATGGTCCCATTCGTACTCTACTTAGGCTTATTACTCTAATGATGATTTTCGGGCTTCTTGCAATGTCTTTTGATTTGCAACTGGGTCGTGCATCGCTTCTGAATTTCGGACATGTTGCACTCTTTGGAGTAGGAGCATATTTCATAACATATACATTGAAGACGAATTTTCTCCCCGCACCCTTTAATGTCATAGAACAGATACCATTTCCCTTTACAATTATTATCGCGATGTTGATTGGTGCTGTTCTCGGGTTAGTAATGGGACTTACAACGAACCGGTTGAAGGGAACAGCATTCGCATTTATTGCTCTAGCGATAGCGATGTTCATATACAATTTCTTCAGTGAAAATAATGTTATTTCTGGAGGCGAAACAGGAATAACAGTACCAACTCCAGATCTTATTAGGACGGGTCCTACCTACCTGTTCTTTGTCGCGATTGCATTCGTTTTCATTACTATGTTTATTGGAATGGTTATACTTTACCTTAGGAAACGGACAGACTACACTGGTCTTATCTTAATTACTCCGATAATGGTAGCCATTGCAGGAGTCCTATTGTTTTTCGGGAGAGATGTATTGGGTCCGGTGTTCGTAGTCATGGGTTTCCTTGCAATGATTCTTCTCCACCGGATTGAACGCAATAAATCCATTAGTGACCCTCTTCGATATTCAGAGAATCTAACACTAACCGGGGAGGTCAAATCAACCAACGTATTGACTACGTATGTATTACCGGTTATTATCCTAGTATTCATCCTACTTGGTTTGGTATTTAGTTTTGGTGCGAACATAGCAGACATGGTATCACTATGGATTGAAGACCGTTCAATATTTTACTTCACAATTCCAGTGCAGTTTTATCTAGTATTGACGTGTCTGGTGATAATCTATGTTTTCGTAAGACGATTAATCGCATCGCCATTTGGGAGAATGATCACGGCGGTTGCTCAAAATGAAGAACGAGCGGAAGCTTTGGGTTACAATAGTTATCATGCTAAAATAGTTGTACTCACAATTAGTGGGGCAATTGCGAGTCTTGCAGGAGCGTTGTATGCCCCATTCATCAATATCATCACGACAGATACAGTACTAGGAGTCGAGGTTACCATCAATGCAATGTTGTACACCATTATAGGAGGAATTGCGACTCTGTTGGGACCATTACTTGGAACAGGAGTAGTTGTGTACTCTACTGACAATCTAGTGAATCTCATTGAGGGGCTAGGTCTTCCTGGACGATTATGGTTGATTGGACTAGGCATGATGTATATTGGTATTGTGTTATTCATGCCTCTTGGAATCGTGGGTTCTCTTGGACGGAGGATTGACTCTCTCAAAGGCAATTTACGACAGATGAAAATGGGTAAATTTGAGTTTGGACTCAAGGATTCAGATTATTGGATCTTTGGATTACTAGGTGCAATGGGTCTAATCCTGACGTTGAGTGAAGATGCTAGACTATTCCCTATTGGTATAGGGATATGCGGATTTCTAGGGGGAGTAGGTTTCATTCTTGTGATATTCTTTAGGAGAGAGATTTGGAAGAAACTGAAAGCTTTTAGTAGTAGGTTGAAATTAAGATTGAAAGCTTTCCTTGAAAGGATTAAGTCGAGACAAAGAGGAGGGAATTAATCGATATGCCATATGCAAAAGTCGGAGACATAGACATATATTATGAGATTCATGGACCACCTGAGGGTCCGCCTCTTGTTCTCATTGGAGGGTGGGCTAGCTATCGCTGGATTTGGTTTCGACAGGTTCCAACTTTCAAGGAGAAATACAAGTGTATCGTCTTTGATAATCGTGGTGCAGGAAAAACTTCCAAACCGGACATTCAATACACAATGGAGATGTTTGCTGCTGATACCGTTGGTCTCATGGATGCCTTGGGTATTGAGAGCGCGCATATCCTAGGGATTTCAATGGGAGGATTGATTGCACAGCAAGTGGCAATATCCTATCCTGAAAAGGTTAGAAGTTTAATCCTTGTTTCCACTCACTTTGGCGGACCTAATAGCATCCCTATGGAGGATAGAAATATGGCTTTACTCATTGCGCTCCCTACAGAAACAATCTCAAAAGAACAGGCCAGAGAGATGCGATACAGAGCTACATTCAGCAAACAATTCCTTCGAGAAAACAGGAATATTATAGAGCATATAGATGAATGGGCAGAAAAACTTCCTACACCGTTGTTTGCGCAAGTGCATCAGAGCTTAGCGGTTGGCGCTTTCAATGCAGAGGAAAAAGTGAAGAATATCACAGCATCAACACTAATCATCCATGGAGATAGTGACAGAGCCGTACCAACTAAGAATGGTGAGCTGCTTGCGAAGATCATTCCTATCTCAAGATTGTCGCTCATAAAGGGAGGTTCACACTTCAGCATCATTGAGAAGTATCAGGAATTCAATAAAATAGTAATGGATTTCATTGATGAAATTGAGCAAGGATGAATCATTCCTGATACTGAAGAGAGGTGAATTCGACAAAATGGGTCGATCGGCATTAATTACAAGTCTAGGAATGTATGTTCCTGAAAAGATGTTGACAAATGAAGAAATAGAAAAGATGCTTAACCGTCCAGGAACAGCAGATTGGCTAGTAAAGAACGTTGGAATCAAGCAACGTCATGTCATGGCTGAAGATGAGGTTACTTCTGATCTCGCCGTACATGCTGGTCGTGAAGCATTAGAAAATGCAGGACTAGAACCAGACGATCTCGACCTAATCATTTTGAGTACTGACACACCGGATTATCTATCTCCAGCGACATCAGTGGTGGTTCAGTACAAACTTGGTGCGAAGAATGCAGGTACGTTCGATATCAATTGTGCTTGCGCAGGTCTGGTTACTTCTCTCGACATAGCTTCACGCTACATTGAAACAGATTCCGATATCAATTCGGTATTGGTGATTGGTGCCTACGGAATGACCAAATTTATTGATTGGACTGATCATTATACGTGTACTTTGTTTGCAGATGCTGCAGGAGCAATGGTATTGCAGGCTAATGAGGATAAAAAAGGAATCATCGCCTCAAAATTGATCGCAGATGGTACTTTCCATGACCATTTAGGGATCTTTGTAGGTGGAACTGCTGAACCTCCAACAGTAGAAGCAATCCAGAATCACAGACATCATCTGGCTTTTCGTAAGCGGTTTCCAGCTGATACAAACCTCCAACATTGGCCGACATTGACCAAGGATTGCCTAGCAAAGGCAAACCTATCCATCGAAGATGTTGATTGGATTTTTTTCACTCAGGTAAATATTAGGACAATTGAAACAGTCATGAAGGAGCTTAAACTTCCATTTGAGAAGACTCACAATGTCATGGATAAGTGGGGATACACAGGTTCAGCATGTATCGCATTAGCAATGTATGATGCTATAGCCCAGGGTAAGCTTCCACCTCCAGGTAAGGGAAACGGGGAGAATATCGTACTCTGTTCATCGGGAGGAGGATTCAACATGGCTGCTGCTGTGTTGAAATGGTGGTAAAGGATTTTTATCTAGGTTATGCATGAAGAGAATCTGCATTTGAGAAAGAACTGAATTTCTATCGAAGGGATACTAATGGTTAATCAGTTTGATTACTTATCCAAACGAGATGTATTCTCTCCCGAAATTGAAGCACTTGTAGATGTAGAAACTGGAAAGAGATATTCGTATAGAGCATTCAACAAGCGAGCTAATAAAGTTGCAAATTTCCTTCAACAGATGGTTGAATTTCGAAAAGGAGACCGTCTATGCATCCTTGCTCAAAATCGTTTGGAGTACTGGGAAACGTTTTTCGGATGTCAAAAGTGTGGGGGGATTTTCAGTCCACTCAACTGGAGATTGGTCGCCCGAGAGTTAGCAGGTTTGGTTGATGATCTCTCTCCTTCTGTGCTATTCTTTGATTCAAACTTGGCTGGTGTTGCATCAGAGCTGCAGCAAGAAGTTACTATTAATCACTGGGTTTCATTGGATTCAGAAGGACCAGAATTGGATGGTTCTCTGAAATATGAGAAAATGATTAGCAATGCAGCATCGGACCCACCACAACCAGTTGACCTATCTTATGACGATCCTATGGGTATAGTTTTCACAGGGGGAACCACAGGACTTCCGAAAGGTGCTATGATAACCTACAAACAGGTCGCGTTCAACACTCTTAGTACAATTAGAGATATACTACCTGGGGATGTCTACATTAATCATCTACCATTGTTTCATGTGGGAGGGTTGTACGTGTATGCTATCCCACTCTTTATTCTGGGAGGAAAAGTTATCCAGATGAAGAGGTGGGACCTGGACACATTAGTAAGCGTAATCAATAAAGAGAATCCTAACTTCTTCTTTGCTGTTCCTACACAGTACCGCATGCTAATGAATCATCCGGATTTCAAATCAATCGATTTCAGTAACGTTCGTTTTTTAACATCTGGTGGCGAACCTCTACCAATAGACATCATCAAGACATACAAAGAAATCCATGATGTCAAATTTAAGCAAGGCTTTGGAATGACAGAAGTTGGACCGGGGTGTTTTGCTCTAGACTCATGGGATGCCGAACGAAAGATTGGGAGTATCGGAACTCCAAACTTCTTCATAGATGCAAAAGTGGTTGACCCAGAAACTGGAAAAGATTGCAGTGCAAACGAGGTGGGTGAACTTCTATTTAGAGGGCCTACTGTGACTATCGGTTACTGGAACCGACCAGAGTTGAATAAGACACTCTTGGATAAAGGTGGTTGGTTTAGCACAGGGGATATGGTGTATTTTGATGATGATGGATATTACTATGTAGTAGATCGAGTGAAGGACATGTTCATCTCAGGCGGGGAGAATATCTATCCCAGAGAAATCGAGAAGCTCTTGGAACAGTATCCAAAGATTGCTCAGGTGCAGGTAATCGGTGTACCCGATTCCAAATGGGGTGAAGTAGGACGTGCTATTATTGTGTTGAAGGTGGGACAAGAAGCCTCGGAGGAAGAAATAATCAGCTATTGTGAAGGAAAATTAGCCAAGTTCAAGATACCCAAATCAGTGCGTTTTATAGATAGCTTCACTCCTTACATCTCAGGAGCAGGTAAAATCTTGAAGCGGGAATTAAGAAAGGATTTTGGTGAAGAGGAGAAATAACCATGCCAGTCAGAAAAGTAAATGGAATAAACATCTATTATGAAATTCATGGCGAGGGGGAATCTGTTATCTTTGGTAATGGAGTTTTCTCCAACACATTGGGTTGGGTTCATCAAGTCCCCGTTTTCTCAAAAGAGTACCAAGTTATTCTCTATGATATGCGAGGGCAAGGAAAGAGCGACAAACCAGAGGGTCCGTATTCCTTCGAGATTCACGTTGAGGATCAAAAAGCGCTTCTTGATGAACTAGGAATATCCAAAGCTCATCATGTTGGAATTAGCTATGGAGCTGAACTTGGCTTGGTTTTTGCGTTGAAATATCCGGATATGCTGAAAAGCCTAGTTGTTTGTAGTGCTGTTTCGTTTGTGGGACCATTACTCAATGAGATGTGTCAATTATGGAGATATGCGTGTGATCTTAGAGACCCCAATTTATTTTATCATGCAACCGTACCTCTGAATTTTGGAGAGACTTTCATTCGAGAGAACACTGCAATTTTGGAACAAGCTAAGGTACGATATGCTCAACTAGATTATCCTCCACTTGTGAAATTGATAGATGCTTTTCTCAAGTTAGATATTACAGACGAATTGCCGCAAATCAAGATTCCTACTTGTGTATTAGGAGGGGACAAGGATATACTAAAACCAGTGTTTCCATATTCCAAGTTGATTCATGACAAAATACCTAATTCGGAAATGTTCGTTGTTCATGACTCAGGACATGCTGTGACATTTGAAAAACCCGAGCATTTCAATAGTATAGTTCTAGGATTCTTGAGCAAACATTCCCATAGAAAACACACTAGAGATTACTGATTCTTGGGTATTATTCCAATTTACTCAAGAGATATATAGTAGGAAATCCTATAGTTAATGTTGGACGTAGAACATTCTATGTTCTGACTTTAACGGTTTACTTCTCTAGTGCTGTTATAAGGAGGAAAGAAGTTGAAAAAAAATAGGATATTATCTCTATCTCTGTCGTTGATATTATTTATTTCCGTCTTCTTACCTTGCTTCTTGGTTCAACCTGCCGTTGCAGAAACTACTGCACAGACAACACCAATTAAGATTGGAATTTTTACACCTGAAACAGCAGGTCTGACACCGTATGCGCCATGGACAAGACAAGGCTTTGAGTTGGGAATGATATATGCAACTACGATGATGGGATATAACAATGAAAATAAGACTGAAGCTGGTCGACCCTATGAACTTCATTATTATGATACGAAAGGTTCAGTGGTAGATACAGCAACAGCAGCAACCACAGCTATCGAAACAGATGGTATTGATATTCTCGTCGGAGCAACTTCAAGTGCAGTTGCCGCAGCAATAGCCCCTATTGCCGAAGATTATGAGAAGATATTTTTTGTAACGCCAGCTGCTGCTTCTGAGATAACTGAAGATGGATTTAATCCATACCTCTTCCGAATTGCTAGAAACAATTGGCATGATGCCTATGCAGGTGTTACATATGCCATGGACACACTCGGATATACCAAATTTGCATTTCTTGCCGCTGATTATTCCTTTGGATACAGTGGTGTTGCTTCAATGACTTCTGTCATTGAGGAAAAGGGTGGAGTAGTAATTAGCTCTGTATATGCGAATCTCGCTGATACTGATTTCACTCAAGAGATTGATGCTCTTAAAGCTGCTAATGTAGTAAATGATATTGAGTACTTGTTTATCATTTGGGCTGGAAATTTCGCTTACTTATACAATGATATGGCAACACAGAATCTTGCAGCCGACATGGAAATTGCTGGAGCATGTATCGATATCCTTTCAATGAACAGCATTGAGGCAAGTTTGACACCTCCAGCCACCTACATTGGTTCCACTGGTCTTTGTGTATACGGTTATGAATTGCCAAACAACACAGTTAATGACTGGATGGTGGCTGAACATATAGCCAGAAACATTAGGCCAAACGGACAATATGGACTACAATATAGAGTTCCTGAGCTATTTACTGCAAGTGCATTTGCCACAGCGCAATTCTTGGTAGATGCAACTAATGAAGTTACAAATCTGGATACGGACTTGATGATCAATTATCTGGAAAGCGGTATAACAATAAACTGCCCGAAGGGCCCAACATACTTGAGGCCTGCTGACCACCAAGGGCTTGCAGAGATGTATATCGCAACAGCTATAAATGATACACGAAGTGGTTCTGAAACAGAGAACCTCGTCATTGCGGATTTGGTTCAAACCCTCAACTATTCCACAGTGGCACCACCAGTTGCATCTATGTGGAATGGTGTACCATATGTTCCAGGTGGTTTCGCACCAACAACGACAGGAACGACAGGAACGACAGGAACGACAGGAACGACACCTACAACGACGACACAAGCACCACCTGTTGGTTTTGACATCTTGACTGTCGCTTTGATTGGTGGTGGTTGCTTAGTAGTAGGCTTAGTCGTAGCTGCCCTAATCTTTCGTAAGAAGTAACATATAGAAAGTAATGGCTCATCTCGAACCATTACTTTATTTTTCTTTTTTTTGATGAATATTAATTACAGTAGAATATATCTTTCATATTTTTATGAATAATAAAAAGAAAGGTAGTGGACTCAACTGAGAGCAAAGCAGTTGTTGAGAAAATCAAGGCTGAGTTCTGAGCCTACTCCTCTAATTGAAGTTCTCTTAATTCACCCTCTGTTCCAGGATCTACATCCTCATAGTGTCCTTTTTGGTTGCGAAGAGTGACTTTGCCGTCTTTCGTGAATCCTTCAACATATGATCCTTCATGTGTCCCCCAAGCTCCAGCATCGGTGTTCTCACGAACATACTTCAATGAATGAATAGCCCACTCATCCAATTCCGCTATAGTGTTCACTTTGGAAGGTGCGGTTTCGATAAGTCCGATCCAATCGTATCTTACAACACAATAGTAGGGGTCTCCACTTAGCCTATCGGTGGACTGATCCATAGTAGTTCCTTCCCACCTGTAGATCACAACAATCACAAGCCATTTCCCAATCTTTTAAAAACTAATTGACCCTTCAGGAGGGCTATCAGGTCTATGACTCCCAAAGTCAGTGTAGTCGGTCAGTCAAGGAAAGTCTATATAACTTGTGATTCGTCCTTCAATTTCTTTCAAGAGTGCATCAGTCTTCATCTCTACCATGTATGTGGCATCACAATCCGTCATATATTTCATCCATTGCTTAGGAAGCAACTCTTTTAATTCGCAATAGAGGCATAAAGGCTATTCAAGAGATTGTGTACATATCTATGAAATCAAAGATTCTCGTGTTTCTGTTTATTATATCTCTATGTATGTCTATAGTTTCAGACCAGTCCTGGATTTATTTGGCAACAGAACGGGAGAATCCTCATGATCTAAATATTCAAGCTAATCATCCCTACGGATACCAGGACACTCTACGAGATTATTTCCCAACAGATGAATGGAGAACTTGCGCTCCTGAAGAGCAGGGAATGAATTCAACACTGTTGAATGAAATGCTGCCATATATCGATTCAAATAACTGGCCAATAGATTCTTTCATAATTGATCGCGGAGGATATATCGTTTACGAGAAATATCCGAATCTAGAATTTGCGATGAATGATTATCACACACTTCAGTCCGTGACCAAGAGCTTCACTTCAGCACTAGTTGGTATTGCAATCCAGAAAGGTCTCATCCCAAGTATTGATGCAACCATTCTAGATCTCTTCAGCAGTCGTAATGTGACAAATGTAGATGAGCGAAAAGAATACATGTCTGTTAAGCATCTCCTCACCATGACAGCGGGAGTTGAGTGGGATGAATGGTCGTATCCGTACAATGATACAGTTCACAACAGTCTTGCTGCGATGGTCACAAGTGATGACGCTGTCGATTTCTTCCTTAATCTCCCGATGGTTGCTGAACCGGGTGAGGAATGGGTGTATAATGGGGGAGCAGCAATACTTCTGGGAGTGTTGATTGAAGAAAAATCCAACATGACACTAATGGATTTTGCACAAGAGTATCTCTTTGATCCGATTGGGATTTCAGGTGGAGTCTGGTTAAGAACATGGAATGGTATCTTTGAAGCTGGGGGAGGATTGTATTTGAAACCGAGAGATATGGCTCGTTTTGGATATTTGTTCTTGAATGGTGGTGCATGGGATGGTGAACAAGTCATCTCGAATGATTAGGTGCTAGACTCAACGGATTATCATTTTAGTCTACCACTATACGATTATTGCGGATACTTCTGGTGGTTAAGCCCAGCTATGAATTTGTACCAAGCTTTAGGTTCAATGGGTCAACGGATCATGGTCTAACCAGAAGAAGACTTGGTAGTTGTCTTCACTGCTTCAATTCATGGAATGGATTATCATCCTCATCAAGAGTTATATTTTGACTTTATACTGAAATCAATTATAGGACCACCCAGAACCGTGACACAATTGACCAATGCAACAGTTACTACGACCATTGGCACTCCAGATGGAATGGATCACGGTTTGATATCATTGAGTAGCATCTTATTCCCAATAGGGATTTTTGCAATAGTTACTGTTGTGATTCTATTCCAGCTACGTTATAGAAAAATACTCTAATAATGAGATTACTGAATTGTGTTGCGTTATAGTTAGTATTTATCCAAAATGTGGTCATTGCGCGAGCGATTAGAATGTCAAAGATTGGCACTACTGCAAATATTGTGATTAGTGAGGTTTCCTCCCGTGTAATGGTTGCCAAATATAGTGAATTCTATAGTCTGAATGCTGCTGCTGTTGCTCTAAACAATTACATCGTCGTTATTGACCCTCGTTACTATCCATCGCAAGGAAAGAAGTTCAAGTGGGATTGGAATAAACGAATTTGAAAAAGGAAAAAAAGTGCGACAATCGCACTTCTTTCAAGTATTTTTATTTCTTGATTTTCTTCATTAGCGTTGACACATCGAGGAACACATCATCAATCTGCATTTCCTCTACCATTGCTGTGTTTAATGGAGGACCTTGCTCGATGTCTGTGCCGGATATGTAATCAAACACTTCACTTAGCCTAGCATTCTGAAGAGAGAATAGTAGAGACAATGGAAGTTCCATCGGGCAAGCATCTTGACATTGCCCACAGTTCACACAAGAATCTGCAACATGTGCTAATCTAGTCAAAGGAAACAAGGCATTAGGGGGTATCACACCAGCTTCAAGAAAGTCTCTATTTGCCTCTAATAGACAGGTTTCACAATAGCAAATTGGGCAGGCATCTCTGCAGCCATAGCATTTGATGCACTTCTCAAATTCCTTTACCCAGTATGCTAAACGATTTTGGTAACTCATTGCCATGATAGGATCGAAATCAATTGCTCTCCGCGAGAATGCATGCTCGGTTTCAATCCTATCCTTCTCCTGTCTGATTGCTATACTTTCCTTTGTAGGCTTGTTAATTTCTATATAACCATTTGAGATAGCTTCCTCGACAAGAGACCTCCCTTTTGCTGAATATACTTCGACGAATGTTCCAGGCTTTTCTTCAGATTCAGTGCCCCACTTACCACATGCCATATCAGCAAAGGTTGGAATGTTGATTTCACATCTTTGACAGTTACTTCGTCTACCAAGTCCCTTCTTCTCAAGATTGAGTAAATCTTTTGTTATACTCTTACCGTTCTTTAGAGTGATTGTGAGTTTACCATCATCAATATCTTCACGAGTAACATCATTCGGGTCGACCTTGAACTCTTTGCTGTACATTTTCCGAGCAGTTGCAGGAGAGATGGTACCTGTACAGTTGACTCCTACCAGAATATTGTCATCTATTTCGGTTTGATATCTTTTCTGAAGTTCGATAATTGCTCTGATATCACAAGGTTTTCCAACCACCGCTAACTTCTTTGAAAAACCACCATCAAGGTATTCTTTTAGGAATCGAACTACGTTTGGGACTGAGCAATGTAGAGATCCTGCAGTATCGTTGAGATCATCAGGATTTGTGATTAGAACAGGAATTCCTGAAAATCTATCACCTTTAGTCTTAGTTCTGACCGTGACTACACCAACAATTTGTTTGGTTTTCAGAGCACACTTGAGAATGGAGGATATTGCACCTCCGGACTCTGCTTTTTCGAAAAGACTCTCATCTAAAGAGCGAGCTATGTACATTGTGTTACTCATTTAGATACCTCCATCTTTACAGCACAGACCTTGTATTCGGGCATTCCACATGTAGGGTCAAGAACCGGGTTAGTTATCTTGTTTGCACAAGCCTCACTAAAATGGAATGGAAGAAAGACAAGTCCTTCAGGTACATCAGTAGTCACCCGAGCTTTTGCTTGGACACTTCCACGCCGAGTCGTAAGAGTGACCAGTGAACCATTCTTTATATCCTGCAATGTCGCATCATTCGGATTAACCTGCACAAATGCTCCACCAATCTCAGCATCCAATTTCGGAGTTCGCCGACTCATCGTTCCCGTATGATAATGAAATATTGTTCTTCCTGTTGTCAAAACATAGGGATAGTCTTTGTCAGGTAGCTCAGCTGGTGGAATAAAATTCACGATCTGAAGGTGGCCGAGTCCATCAGGAGTATTGAACTTCTCAGTGAAGAACGTACTCGTACCTGGATGCTCCTCATTCGGACATGGCCATTGAATACCTCCAAGAGTTTCTTCTAAGCGTTCATATGTAATTCCTTTGTAAGGAGGTACAACTCGTCGGATTTCTTCGAAAATCTCTCTCGGAGATGAAAAGTCAAACTTATCCTTGAAACCCATGCGTTCTGCTATTTGCGTTATTATCCACCAATCATTCTTAACATCGCCAGGAGCGTCGATCAACTTGTTAATTTTCTGGACTCGCCTATCAACATAGGCGTGGACACCTTCACGTTCAACCCATGTACTGACAGGTAATACAACATCAGCAAGCTCAGCCGTTTCGGTTAGAAAGATGTCTTGAACAATCAGTAGTTCCTTCGATTGAAGGTCTTTCTTCACATTAGTAGTATCAGGAGCTGCTACCATCGGGTTGGTTCCAATAATCCACATGTATTTGGTTTGTTGAATCATCTTTGTATAAGGTAACCCGGGCTTGTCAGGAAGGTTCTCAACACCCCAGTATTCTGCAAACTTCTTGTGAGGTTCTGCAGGCGTTCCTACTTTTTGGAATCCTGGATAGAACACATTTAAACAACCCATGTCTCCAGTACCCTCACCGTTAATCTGCCCCCGTGTAGGACTTAGACCAGTTCCCGGTCGTCCATAATGACCACAGATAAGTGCTAATGTTGCTAGTGCCTTAACTCCATCAGCTCCAGTGATATGTTGATTTAGACCCTGATTGTATAGTACCGATCCATTCTTTGCATTCGCAAAAATCTTAGCGGCTTTCTTCAACGTATTGAGTGGCACTCCGCAGATCTTCACTAACTCTTTAAGATCCATTGCAGCAAGATGCTCTCGTAGTGCATCGATGCCACTTGTTCTGGTTTCGATGAATTCCTTATTCTCAAGTCCTTCTTCGAGAACGATCTTCATCAAGGCATTGATGACTGCAACATCGGTTCCAGAGTTGACCTGAAGATGAACATCACTGAGCTCTCTAGCTGTAAGGCTATTCCTCGGGTCCATTACAATCACCTTTGCACCTTTCTTCTTTGCTCGAAGTGCCCTTTTGTACATTAGTGGAAAAGTTTCTTTCAGGTTGATACCCACAAGGAAAATGCAGTCGACATTTTCTAAATCTAATTGGGAGATTGGCATGACTCCAGAACCTACTGTGGGTCCAAGTCCAGCAGC
>Ga0307423_1001001_pt1 | contig 17857 bp, 17 predicted proteins | sample SalMarWE160310MG_FD_202154 | JGI IMG/M metagenome (GOLD analysis project Ga0307423, IMG submission 202154) | Salt marsh sediment microbial communities from the Plum Island Ecosystem LTER, Massachusetts, United States - WE1603-10 | ecosystem: Environmental > Aquatic > Marine > Intertidal zone >...
TCGTGAAGGGCGTGGGTCACTTCTCCGGAAACCCGATGCGGCGGAGCAGGTCGTCGAAACGCGGGTAGGATCGCCACCGGGTCGGCTGTGGCTTGGGGTCTTCGTGAGACGCTGATCGGACTCCAGGCACAGGTGCCGCCGGGGGCCTCGGGTGCCAAACGGGTGCCAGATTGACGGGCGCAACTACGCCCGTAAATACCTGAAATTGCTAGGCTCCGGTTCGCCGAATGGTGGGTTCGAGTCCCGTCCGCCCCGCCAGAATCTTCTCAGGGCCGGACTCCTGTATGGTCGGATTCCGGCTTGGGTTGGCGGCTGTCGCTGCGACGCAGGGCCGCCGGATGGACCGACCTGGTCCGCGCTGCCAGCAACGACGGCGTTAGACTCTTCCGTCGAGATGGATTCGGTCACGATGCGAACCATAACCGTTGGAGGCGGCGAACACGACGCGCTGCGTCTGCGTGCACTCGAATGGCCCGGCTCCGGCCCGCCGCTGCTCCTGCTGCACGCGACGAGCTTCTGTGCGGAGGTCTGGGGACCGGCCTGGGGCGCCGCACGGGCGGCGGGCTTGGCCGCCCGGCGGGCGCTGGCCATCGATCAGCGCGGGCACGGGCGATCCGGCACGCCCTCGGGTCCCTCCGCCTACGCCTGGACGCAGGTGGCCGCGGACCTGGTTGCGGTGTTGGCGGCAGAGTCCACGGCGGAAGAGCCGACGCTCCTGGTCGGGCACTCGAGCGGGGGCACCGCGGCGCTGGCTGCCGCGGCGACCTGCCCGGACCGCGTAGCCGGGGTCGCCGTGGTGGAGCCGGTGCTCTTCGAGCCGCCGGCGCCCGGGGCCGACGTCGATTCCTTCGCAGGGAGCCGTCTCTTCGCCGAGCGCGCCCGCAAGAGGCGCGCCCGCTTCGAGGATCGCGCCGCGGCCCAGGCGGCTCTCCAGAGTCGCTTTCCCTACTCCGGCTTCGCTGCTTCGGCCCTGGAGGCCTACCTCGACGGTGGCTTCGAGGTGACCGAAGAGGGTGAGTGGGTGCTGCGCTGCGCCCCGGAGACCGAGGCCTGGGCCTACCAGGGTGCGTCGGCCCTCGATCTCTGGCCCCTGATTCCCCGCATCGAGGCCCCCGTCCAGGTGATCGCCGCGGAGCACAGTGCGATGCCGCCGCCGCTTCTGGATCGGCTGCGCCGTTGCCGCGGTGGAGTGCGGGTGGACCAGGTCGCGGGCACCACGCACTTCGCGGTGATGGAGCGCCCCGAGCCGGTGGGAGCGCTTCTCGCGGACTTCGCGCGCGAAGCTCTGCACTTCTGACCGGGGAGTGAGTGGAACGCCATCGCAGCATTCTGCACGCCGACATGGACGCGTTCTACGCATCCATCGAGCAGCGCGATCACCCGGAGCTTCGCGGGCTTCCGGTCATCGTGGGTGGTACGGGAAGGCGTGGAGTCGTCGCAGCAGCCAGCTACGAGGCGCGTGGTTCCGGAGTGCACTCGGCGATGCCCACCGCGGAGGCGCGCCGCCTCTGTCCCGATGGCGTCTACCTGCGCGGCGACATGGCCCGGTACGTGCGGGAGTCCAAGCGGATTTTCGAGATCTTTCGCCGCTACGCACCCGAGGTGGAGGGTCTCTCCCTGGATGAGGCCTTCCTGGACCTGACGGGAACCGAGAGGCTGCTGGGCCCCGCCCTCCAGGTGGGGGAGCGGTTGCGCAAGGAGGTTCGCGAAGAGAGCGGACTCGCCGTCTCGGTGGGGATTGCACCCATCAAGATGGTGGCGAAGATCGCCAGCGACTGCGCCAAGCCCGACGGTCTGCTGGAGGTGGGTGCATCGGCGCTTCGCGAGTTTCTCGATCCGCTCCCGGTCGGTCGCATCTGGGGCGTGGGGCCGGTGGCGCTCGCGCGGCTCGAGGGCGCCGGCATCCGGACCATCGGCGATCTGGCCCGCGCCGACGCGGGAAAGCTGCACCGCATGCTGGGCGACTGGGGGGATCACATCGCGCGGCTGGCGCGGGGGGTCGATCTGCGCGAGGTGGAGCCCTACCGGGAGCCGGTCTCGATCAGCGAGGAGAACACCTTCGCGAGCGACGTCTCCAGCCGGGAGGTCCTGAACGCGGCCATCCTCGCCCACGCCGAGGCGGTGGCGCGGCGGCTGCGCCGTAGCGGCTACTGCGCGCGCACGGTCGTGCTGAAGCTCAAGCTGGCACGACGGGTGGGCCCGGGTCCGCGCGGCTACCCGCTGCTCACGCGCCGCATCACATTCGACGAGCCGAGCGACGACGGCGCGCTGATCGCCAGCGAGGCGCAGCGACTTCTGGCCCGCGAGAAGCTCCACGAGTCGGTTCGCCTGCTGGGGGTGGGGGTCACGAATCTCGGCAGCGCCGCCGCGACCCAGCTCGCGCTCTTCGGCCCCGACCGCGAGAGGCAACGCCGCTCCCGGCTGAACCGGGCCCTCGACGAGATCGTCGACCGCTTCGGCCCGAGCGCGGTCGCGCGGGGCGGATCCGCCGAGGTGAGCCGCGCCGGGCTCTCCTTCCAGATCAAGCGGGGCGAGGAGGAGTAGGCGGCCGATCCGAGTGCCGTTGCAGCTGTGGCGACGGGTGGATCCGGTGCATCGACGATCGCGTCAGCTCCGGTGCCAGCAAATTTCGGCTCGGAGGTTAGACTCTTCCGGCCGAAAATGGCTTCGAGGTTCCACCGAAGGAGGCTTGGGTGTACGCCGCCGCGCGATTCGTCACGAAGCGCCCCCGCTGGACGCTCGCTGCGATACTGGCGGTGACCCTCTTCGCTCTGACGCGCATCGTCGATTTCGGTGCGGTACCGCCTCGGCTGCGGCTGGAATTCGACTCATCCGTGGACCGACTGCTGGGCGCCGGAGAGGAGCGGCGATTGCTCCAAGAGCGCGCCCGCCGGCTCTTCGGGAAGGACGACGTTCTGGTGATCGCTCTGGTAGCCGACGATGTCTTCGCTCCGCAGGTCCTGGGGACGGTGAAGCGGCTCGGAGATCGGCTCGCGGGGCTGGAAGGCGTGGACCGCGTGGTGAGCCTCTTCTCGGCGCTCCACGTGCGCCGCCGCGAGGGAGACCTGGTGATCGAGCCCTTCCTGGTGGGGGTACCGGAGGATGCCGCCATCGGCGTGCGGGAGCGCGTGCTCGCCAATCCGGTCTACGCGGGCACCCTCGTCTCGCGCAGCGGCCGGGCCACGGCCTTGATCGTCTATTTCGAGGAGAGGCCCGAGCTCGATCTGGGTCCAAACGGACTCTACGAACAGATCCAGGCGGTGGTCGCGGAAGAGCGGGGAGACTTGGAGGCGTGGATCTCTGGTACCCGCTACATCGGGGCGATCACGATCGACCTGCTGCTCTCGGATCTGATGCGGATCATCCCGCTGGGTGCGGCATTGCTGGCGCTGGTCGTCTTTCTCTCGTTCAGGACGGTGAAAGGCGTCGTGGTCCCGATTCTCTGCATTGCCATCGCCAACCTGTGGACGCTCGGCACCATGGCGTGGCTCGGCTATCCGCTGCACCTGGTCACAGCGGTGATCCCGGCGCTGATCCAGACCGTCGGCATCACCTACACGATGCACGTGATCTCGGAGTACTACGATCAGCTGCGCCGCTCCGACACGACCGACCCGGCGGGCGATGCGCTTCGCAGCCTCGCCATGCCGCTCCTGCTCACCGGCTTCACCACGGCGGCGGGGCTCGCTTGCCTGATGCTGACTCCGCTCCCCGCCGTGCGCGAGTTCGGCATGTTCTCGGTGATCGGCGTGGTCTATTCGGCAATCCTCGCGGCTACCTTCGTTCCGGCGGCACTGAGCCTGGGAGCGGAGCGCGCTCGAGCGGGCGGGCCTCGGGACGACGGGTTCGACCGGCTTGCCGCCCGCGTGGCCCGCTTCGACCTGCGCCACCACCGAGCGATCTTCGCCATCGCCGCGGCGATCTTCGTGCTCTCCCTGGTGGGCATGACGCGGATCCACGTCAACACCGATTTCGTCTCGAACTTCCCTCCGGGCCACCCCGTCCGTCACGATTTCGAGGCCATCAGCGAGCATCTGGACGGCGCCGGCGAGATCTCGGTGGTTCTCGAGGCTGCCTCGAGGGACGCATTCAAAGAGCCGGTAAACCTGCGCGAGGTGGAGTCGCTGCAACGCTGGCTCGAGGAGCAGCCCGAGGTCGGCAGCACCACGTCGCTCGTCGACTACGTGCGCGTGATCCACGCGGGCTTTCTCGGGGACGTTCCCGAGGCGACGCGGATTCCCGACTCGAAGCGATTGATCTCACAGCTCCTCTTCTTCAGCGCCGACCCGGAGATGGGCCGCCTCGTGGATTCCGCCTACGCCGCGACGAACATACTGGTGCGGTACCGCACCCTGGACTCCGCGAGAATGAACGCCTTCCTCGATCGGCTCGAGGCGCACCTCGCTCTGCTCCCGGAGCACATCGAGGGCTGGGTCACCGGGGACACGGTTCTTCTGGCGCGAACCGTGGATGGCGTCTCCAGAGGCCAGGTGCGCAGCATCGCCCTCGCGTTCCTGGTGATCTACGCGTCCATGGCCGCCTTGTTCGGGTCGTGGCGCGTGGGCTTCCTGGCGATGATTCCGAACGTGCTCCCGGTGGCCTTCTACTTCGGGCTGCTCGGGCTGACGGGAGTCTCCCTGAACCCCACCACTGCCGTCATCGCCTGCCTGGCGCTCGGTGTTGCCGTGGACGACACCATCCACTTCTTCGCTCGTTTCCGCGGTGTGGTCCGCACCGGCGACGAGGGGGAGGCTGCCGTGGCCGCGCTTCGGATCGTCGGCCGGCCCATCACGGTGACGAGCATCGCGCTCTTTCTGGGCTTCGGAGCGGCGATGACCGCACAGTTGAAGAACCAGGCCGATTTCGGCGCGCTGACTGCGGTCACCCTGGGCTTTGCCTGGATCGTCGACATGCTCCTGACCCCGGCGATTGCCGCGAAGGCGCAGCTTGGTGCGCGCCGGCCCGGTGCCGACCACGAGTCGCTGCGGGGCGGGCAAACGTGCGGTGGACATCCCGGGGGCGACCGGTACTCTGGGAGGAGGTGAGAGTTCGTATTCGCAGAGGAGGCCGTTGGCGCTGGATTCCGTTTCTGGGGATGGCACTCGCCGTGGCCCCCTCCCATGGGGAAGCCGAACTCGGGGCGGTCCGCTCCTGTCTCGAGTCCAACGCGCCCCGCCTCTCCTTGGTGCAGAGGCTCGTCGTCCAGGCTCGAGATTCCCTGGGCCGGGTCTCCGAGAGCCGCGCGAAGCTCTACTGGCGGCGCCTTCCCGATGGCAACGAGCGCCTGCTGGTACGGATGGAGGCGCCCGACGACCTGGCGGGTGTCGCCCTGCTCGTGACCGGCCGAGCGGCCGAACGTCCCTCGGTTCACCTCTATCTGCCCGAGCTCGACGAGACACGCCGCGTCTTCAGCCCCGAGGACGTGCGGCCGGTGCTGGGGGGAGACGTGCCCATCGAGGAGATGCGGAGCCTCGTGAACCTGACCGATCACGCGACGCTTCGCCTGCTCGACGAGTCGGATCTGGATGGGCACCGGGTCTGGGTCGTCGAAGCCCGACCCGAGGCGGTCTCCAGCTACGAACGTATCGTCGCCCTGGTCGATCAGCGCTACTGCCTTCCCCTGCGGCTCGAGTTCTTCGGGATCGAAGACCGGCCGCTGCGGCGGATGCGAGTGGATCCCGAGCAGGTGACCCGCGCCGCGGAGAGCTGGATGCCCCGGCGACTCGTGGTCGAAGATCTTCACGAGGGCTCAAAGTTGACCGTGGAAGTCGTTTCCCTCGAGGTCGACGTCCCACTCGCGCCGAGCCTGCTCACCGTGAAGGCGCTCCGGCAATAGCGTCTCGGCAACACCCGTTCGTCGTGCGCTGAACCGGCGACGAAGGGTTCGGACCCCTCACCAGGAGATCCCGTCCAGGTCGTAGCTGCTCAGGGCGGTCAGGACGAGGGCCGGCGCGTAGAAGATCCAGGTCAGATAGGTGGCGAAAACCATCGTGTAGTTTCTCGGCAGCGAACGGTAGTACCCCACGCAGACGTCGCTCAGGAAGAAACAGGCCACCCCGACGGCGATCAGGATGGCATTTCCGCGCGGGAAGAAGCCGACCTGGAACGCCACCAGTGCGGCCCAGAACGAGGCGCCTACGATGACCGCATAGCCGGTCAGGAGGGCAAAATAGGGCCGCCTGTCCTTGAGCCTGGAGTAGAACACCAGAAACATGATCGAGAGAGAACCGACCAGGATGGCGGCCAGCAGCGCCCACATCGCCCCCTCCGCCGGCCACTCGGAGAGGCCGAATGCGTTTCTGCGAATCAGCAGAAGATGGGCCAGTGCAAACGAGATCACTCCCCATCTCGAGTGCACATTGAAGAAGAAGATGATGTCTCCCAGGACGATGAACGAGTAGGCGATCCCGAGTCTCCTGAGGTCGGAGCTCTCGAATGCGAGCCCTCCCGCGGTCCAGATCAGCAGCGCGGAGAGGAAGGTGACGGAGAACTTCGCGTAGCGGGAGTACCGCTCGGGGTTCTCGAGATCGACCCTCCGCAGGAAGAAGAGCGTCCAGTCGTGCCCCGAGAAGAGCCCGAAGAGAAAGAGGATGATCCCCAGCACTGCAAAGGGATAGACGTCGCCGTAGCTTCCCAGAGTCGCGACCAGGATTCTCATGATCCTTCTCCGGCCGTCAATGGTACCCGACGCGAAGCTCCTCGCCTCGATCTCGCGAAGGCGGCGAGGTACTCTTGCGGAGAGCCGGCGGAATCGAGCGGCGACCAAGGGAGGCGATCATGGCAATCGAGTCGGTCACGGAACACATTCACGCCAATGTCGAGTGGGACGGCTCGAATGTCGCCTGTATCGACACCGCGGAGGGCGTGGTCCTCGTGGATACGCCCATGCTTCCCAGGGACATCGCGGTGTGGAAGGACTTCGTGCTCGGTCTCAACCCCAAGGGAATCCGATACATCGTCATTACCCACACTCACTTCGACCACATCATCGGATGCAAGCAGCTCGGCGGCACCGTGATCATGCACGAAAAGGGGAGGGAGCGCCTCTTCGAGGAGAACGCCACCTTGCGGGAGAGCATGGCCGGACTGGCCCCGGACAGGACCGAGGAGGAAGTGAAGTTCATCCTCTCGGAGCCGCTGATCCCCTCGGAGATCACCATGGGCGGTACGCTGACGCTCAACCTGGGCGACACCACGCTCGCGCTCCACCACGTGGGTGGACACTCGGATGACAGCATCGTCGTTCATGCCCTGGAGGAGAGGGTTCTCCTGACCGGCGACAACATCACCTCGGCCAGGCATCCCTACAAGGGCCACGCCTGCTTCAGCGACTGGATCGAGGCTCTCGAGTTCATGGATACCCTCGATGTCGAGACGATCATTCCAGGACACGGTGAGATCTGCGGACGGGATGAAATCGGAAGGTTCATCGATTACATGCGCGCCCTTCACTCGCTCACCAGCGAGTCGATCGAGGAGGGAATCTCCTGCGACGCCGTGGTCGGAAGGGTCGCCGAGAGGATCTTCGGCTATTTCGAGACCGAGCCCGAAAGGCTGGAGGCGGCCAGGATGATGTTCGATTTCGGGACGAAGAGACTCTACGAGGAAATCCAGAAGAGCGGCAAGGCGTGAGGATCAGCCAGTGGCAATCACGAGGCAGCGATGACGGACCTCCGCTCGATCAGCATCGGTGACCTGTTCGACCGGCAGGCCAGCGCCACACCCGATCGGCTGTACTTCGCTCACCACACGCGGAACCAGGAGTACACCTACGGCGAGTTCAAGCAGCTGATCGACGCCGCCGCCAAGGGACTCCTGGCCATCGGCATCGGCAAGGGCGACCACGTGGCCATCTGGGCCGGCAACGTCACCGAGTGGGTCTTGACCCAGTACGCGACGGCGAAGATCGGGGCGGTGCTGGTGACCGTGAATCCCTCGTATCAGCTGGCCGAGCTCGAGTACCTGCTGGCCCAGAGCAGGACGCGGGCCCTGGTGATGGCGCCCGAGTTCCGCGGAACCGACTACGTGGCCATGCTGCGCAAGGCCCTTCCGATGATCGACACGGTCTCGCCCGGTCTCGTCGACAGCGATGATTATCCCAGCTTCCGCGAGGCGATTCTCGTCGAAGGCGACCAGGGGGCGGGGTTCCGCACCTGGGCCGATCTGATCGAGCGCGGTCAGGGGATCAGCGATCAGCAGCTGGTCAGCGCCCAGGCGGCCACCGAGCCGGGCGACGTGATCAACATCCAGTACACGTCGGGCACCACCGGCTTCCCGAAAGGGGCGATGCTCACCCACTCCAACATCCTCGCTGACGCAGACCTGGTCGGCGGCTCTCAAGACCTCACCGCCGAAGACATCATCTGCGCGCCGGTGCCCTTCTACCACTGCTTCGGCTGCGTGATGGCGGTGCTCACGTCTCTGACCCGCGGATGTACCCTGGTGACGCCGCACGACTATTTCGATCCCGTCCATACCCTCGATGCCGTCGAGCGCTTCGCGGCCACCGCCCTCTACGGCGTACCGACGATGTTCATCGCCCAGCTGAGCGATGCTCACTTCGGAGAGGTCGATCTCTCGTCACTGCGCACCGGGATCATGGCCGGATCACCCTGCCCGATCGAGGTGATGCGCGACGTGGTTTCCCGAATGGGCGCGTCCCAGATGACGATTGCCTACGGCCAGACCGAGGCGTCGCCGGTCATCACCCAGACCACGACGGACGACAGCGTCGAACGACGGGTGACGACGGTGGGGAAGGCGCTGCCCGGGATCGAGGTGCGTATCGCCGACCCGGAGACGGGTGAGCAGTGCGCGGCGGGCGCGCAGGGTGAGCTCTGGGCACGCGGGTTCACGATCATGGCCGGGTATTTCGACAAGCCCGAGGAGACCGCGTCCGCCATCGATGAGGACGGCTGGCTGCACACCGGGGACCTGGCCACCGTGGACGAGGAGGGGTACTTCAAGATCACGGGCCGGCTCAAGGACATGGTGATCCGAGGCGGAGAGAACATCTACCCGCGGGAGGTGGAGGAGTTTCTGTTCACCCACCCCTCGATACGCGAGGTGCAGTGCTTTGGCATCCCGGACCGGAGATTCGGCGAGGAACTGGCGGCCTGGGTGCGATTGAAAGAGGGATCCTCGCTCACCGAGGAAGAGATCGTGGACTTCTGCCGGGGCAAGATCAGCCACTTCAAGATCCCCCGCTACATCCGGGTGGTGGATGAGTTCCCCATGACGGTCACCGGCAAGATCCAGAAGTACAAGATGCGCGAGGTGATGTGCGGAGAGCTCGGCCTGGAAGAGGTCGAAACCGCCTGAGCCGTGCAGGAAGCGCGGTCTCCGGTCTTCTCCTACAATGCGCCGCCATGCGAGCTGCCGCGACTCCGGAATGGCTGGAAGACGCCGTCTTCTATCAGATCTACCCCCAGAGCTTCTACGATGCCAACGGCGATGGCATCGGTGACATCCCCGGCATCATCGAGAAGCTCGACTACCTGAGTGAGCTCGGCGTGAATGCCGTATGGCTGAACCCCTGCTTCCTCTCGCCCTTCGAGGATGCCGGCTACGACGTGGCGGACTACTGCAGGGTGGCTCCCCGCTACGGGACCAACGCCGACCTGGTGCGCTTCTTCGAGAAGGCGCGCCGCCGTGGCATCCGGATCTGTCTGGATCTGGTTCCAGGACACACCTCGGTCCAGCACGCCTGGTTCCAGGCCTCCGGCCGACACCAGCGCAATCGCTACTCCGACCGCTACATCTGGACGCAATCGGTCTGGGATCCGGGCGCACCGCCCCTCCGATTCATCAACGGCTACTCCGAGCGCGATGGCGCCTATGGCATCAACTTCTTCTACTGCCAGCCGGCCCTCAACTACGGCTTCGCCCGGCCGGATCCGCGATACCCGTGGCAGCAGCCAACCGACGCTCCCGGCCCCCGGGCGACGCGAGCCGAGCTCAAGAAGATCATGGATTTCTGGCTGCGGAAGGGGGCCGCCGGCTTTCGGGTCGACATGGCCTATTCGTTGGTCAAGGAAGATCCCGGCCACGAGAAGACCATCGAGCTGTGGCAGGAGATCCGCGGCTGGCTCGATCAGCGGCACCCGGAGGCGGCGCTGATTTCGGAGTGGGGAAACCCGAGCGAGTCGATCAGGGCCGGCTTCCACATCGACTTCATGATCCACATCGGCGTGCCGGGGTTTCCCTCGCTGTTCTTCAAGAGCAAGAGCCGGAACTGCTTCTTCGACTCGCGCGGCGGGGGCACGATCTCCGAGTTCCTCGACGAGTACACCAAGCACCAGCGCAAGATACGGGGCGGGTACATCTCGATTCCGAGTGCCAATCACGACATGCCCCGTCCCGGCCTCGACCGCAGCAAGGCCGACCTCGAGGTGATCTTCGCCTTCCTGCTCACCTGGCCCGGCGTGCCCTTCATCTACTACGGCGACGAGATCGGCATGCGGTTCCTGCCCGGTCTCCCCTCGAAGGAAGGCGGCTTCGGGCGCACCGGCACCCGCACGCCCATGCAGTGGGACGGAAGTCGGAACGCGGGCTTCTCGACCGCGCCCGCCCGCACGCTCTACCTGCCCATCGATCCGCAGGCGCGGCGCCCCACGGTCGGGGCCCAGGAGAATCAGCCGAGATCTCTCTTGAGTCACGTGCGGCGGCTGATCGCCCTCAGGAAGAGCTCGCCCGCGCTCGGGGCGAAGGGGAAGATGACGCCGGTCTTTGCCGAGCCAGGCAAGTATCCCTTCGTATACCTCCGCCAGCGGCGAGGGGAGAGGTTCCTGGTGGCTCTCAACCCTGCCCGGAAGCCGGTGACCGTCACTATCGACGCACCTGGACCTGGAGAGATGCGCTCCGAGCTCGGACGGGGTGCGACGATCTCGACCCGCGGCGGGCGCTGCAGGATCTCGATGGCCGGAGTCTCCTACGGGATCTTCAGACTGGCGTAGTCCGGAGTCCGCAGGAGGATCCGCCTTCGCGGCTCACGATCGCCCGTCTCGAAGCGGGTTCGTCGGGTCGCCATCTTCCAGCATCTGGTTCAGCCGGTCGCGCGCCGCCGGATCGGGCAGGTATCCCTCCAGGGCGGCTGTCATCACCTCCACGCCGTCCTGGTTGCTCAAGCGGGCGTGCGCGCGCGCGTAGTGACTGGCATCGACGTCGTCCACCGTGAGCTCGCAGCGGATGGTATCTCCGGGGTAGACCGGCTTCTTGAACGCGAACTGCATTCCCGTCGCCAGCCATCCCAGCTGCCCGCCGATTTGGCAGATCATCGAGCCGGCCAGCAGTCCGTGGCAGATGGGGCCCCCGAATCCCTTGAGTCCGGCGAACGCCTCGTCGTAGTGGACGGGGTTGTAGTCCCTGGTGAGCTCACCGAAGGCGGCCACCTCCCCGAGGCTGAATGCACGGGAGAACGAGAAGCGATCTCCCGGCGAGATGCCTTCGGCGGCCCTCTTCCGCCACTTCGACACAGCCCTATTTGTCGCCCGCGTAGATCATGGCGAGGATCTTGGCGAGCTTCTTCCCTTGGCACTTGACGAGATGGGGATGGGACGAGTCGTAGTAGACCGAGTCGCCGGCGCGCAGGACTTCGACCTGTTCTTCCACCCTGACCGAGATCTCGCCCTCGAGAACGAAGATGAACTCCTGTCCGTCGTGGCTCGACAGCTCCTCGAACTTCGTCGGGGTCATGGTGACGAGGAAGGGCTCCATCAGGCGGTTGGCCTTCTCGGGAGCCAGCGACTCGTAGACGTAGCCGTACTGCTCGGCTGCCTTCTGGGTGCGCCGGGCCACCTTGGGACGCGATTCGGCTCGGACCACGCAGATCGGCTGGTCGGCGCCCCCGGAGATGAAGTAGCCCATCTGCATCTCGAGCGCCTTGCCCACGCGCACCAACGCCCCCAGCGGGGGAGTTGCCTGGCCCGATTCCACGCGCTGGAGCGTGTCGATCGGAATGCCGGTGCGGCTGCTCAGATCCTCGAGGGTGAGCTCGCGCATCTCGCGCGCCTCACGGATCCGCTCTCCGAGGCCTCGCTTCTCCGCGGCAGCCTTCCCTGCCGGGGCTCCGCTGCGGGAGGCGTCGATCGACTCGGTGAGGAAGTCGCTGGCCTTCACCCGACGCGAACGAGGCTTCGTCTTGCGGACCGGCTTCCGAGGGGATTTGGTCGGCTTCTTGGTCCTCTCCATCTCGGTCTTCCTCTCTCGCCCTTCCCGAGCCCTCTCAGAGGGCCCTTCCGACCGCGCCGATGTTCCGGGCGATCACGATCCTCTGGATCTCCGAGGTCCCCTCGCCGATCTCGAGGAGCCTCTGGTCGCGGTAGAAGCGCTCGATCTGGTACTCCTTCATCAGCCCGTAGCCCCCGTGGATCTGCACGGCGTGGTCCACGCAGCGGTGCATCACCTCGGAGCAGTAGAGCTTGGCCATGGCGGCTTCCTTGGAGAAGCGGCGGTTCTCGTCGCACAGCCAGCACGCCTTGTAGAGGAGGTTCCGCGCCAGCTCGATCTCCGTGGCCATGTCCGCCAGCTTGAAGGCGACGGTCTGGAACGAGGCGATCGGACGGCCGAACTGCACGCGGTTGTTCGCGTAATCCAGTGCCATCTCGAAGGCGCCCTGCGCCCCCCCGAGCCCCATCGCCCCGATCGCGAGCCTGCCGCGGTCGAGAGTGGAGAGCATCTGGTGGAAGCCGTCGCCGCGCTTTCCGAGCAGGCTCTCCTTCGGAACGACGCAGTCCTCGAAGAAGAGCTCGGCGGTGTTGGAGGCCCGCCACATCATCTTCTTCTTCATCTCGCGTGCCGTGAAGCCGGGCGCATCCCGCGGCACGATCAGACAGCTGAGTTCGGGCTTCCCCCTTCCCGCACCGCCGGTGACGGCCTGCACGATGACGACGCCGGTCAGGGGATTGGCGGCGTTGGTGATGAAGATCTTCGAGCCGTTGATGACCCAGTGATCTCCCTCGAGCTCCGCCCGCGTTCTCGAGGCTCCCGCGTCCGAGCCCGCGTTGGGCTCCGTAAGGCCGAAGGCGGCGAGCATCTCCCCGCTGCAGAGCTTCGGCAGCCATTCTTCCCTCTGTTCATCGGTCCCGTAGTAGTAGATCGGACCGATTCCGAGAGAGTTCCCCGCGGCGATGGTGGCCGCCTGCGAGCCGTCCACGCGGGCGAGCTCCTCGACGGCAATGGCGTACGAGGTGTAGCCCATCTCCGAGCCCCCGTACTTCATGGGGACGAAGCAGCCGAGCAGCCCCAGCTCTCCCATCTTCCGGGTCAGCTCGACGGAGAATTCCTCCTTCTCGTCGAGCTCCTCGGCAAGCGGAGCGATCTCTCGCTCGGCGAAGTCGCGCACCGCCTGTCGCAGCAGGTTCTGCTCTTCGGTGAGATCGAAGTTCAGCGCCATGCGGCTACATCATCTGGCTGCGGTACGTCTCCCACTTGGCATCGACCTCCTGCTGGAGCTTCTCGATGACCGCCTCCGACAGCGCCTTGAAGCGGCGTTGTGGTCCCAGGTAGTCGCTGACCGGCGGGATCTTCTTCTTGGTGAGCAATCTGGCGGACGGCGGGCTCAGCTTCATCTCGCCGTCTTCGATTTCGTAGAGCACGTAGAGGCCTGTTTCCACCGCCAGCTTGCCAACCGTTACGGTGAGCCGTTCTTCGATTCCCCAGCCAGAAGGGCAGGGTGCGTGGACGTGGATGTACTTGAGTCCCTTCAAGCTGAGAGCCTTGCTGATCTTGTCGTGAAAATCCGTCGGATAGGCGGCCGAGCAGCTGGCCACGTAGGCGGGAGAGTGTGCCGCGATGATGGTGGGAAGGTCCTTGCTCCTCTCGCGCTTCCCGTGGATGGCGGTGTTGGCGGTCACTGCTCCTCGAGGCGTCGTTCCGGAACGCTGCACGCCCGTGTTCATGTAGGCTTCGTTGTCGTAGCAGATGTAGAGGAAATCCTCGCCACGCTCGATTGCGCCCGACAGGGCCTGGATGCCGATGTCCGAGGTCCCGCCGTCGCCCGCCCAGGCCACGACCCGGGTGTGGTCGTTCTTCTGGGCCCTGAGAGCCGCCCTCACACCCGAGGCGGCCGAGGCGGCCGAGGCAAAGGTGACATTCAACACCGAGAGCTGGGTAGACGAGATGGGGTAGAGCCCCTGCATGACCGTCAGACAGCTCGGCGGCACGATGAGGATGGCGTCTCTGCCGATCGCCTTGAGCCCCACCCTGTAGAGCATGCTCAGCCCGCAGCCCGCGCAAGCCCGGTTGCCGGGATAGACGAACTCTTCGTCCGTCAGATTCAGCGCAGTCGTCTTCTGGTCCTTCATCGCTCCCGCCTACCGATTCAGCCCTATCCAGCTGGGCTGATCGCACGGCTCCGGCCCGGCCTCGACGGATTCTCGAATCGCGCCGGAGAAATCGGAGGTCTTGTAGCTCCTGCCCCCGAGACCCAGGATGTAGTTTCGAAGGAACGGCCTGGATGTGCACTCGTAGAGCGCAGCACGGGTGTCGCCGAAGAGCGCCCCCGAATTTCCAGGGCTGAGTGCCTTCTCGAAGACGATCACCCCTCTTCGTCCGGAGAGCTCCGAGGCGATGAACTCGCTCGGAAACGGACGGTAGAGGGAGAGGGCGAGCAGGCCCGCCTTCAGCCCCTCGTCTCTCAGCTCGTCGACGGCATCCTTGATCTGGTTGGACATCGAACCCAGCGCGACCGCCACGTACTCCGCGTCGTCGCAGAGATACCTCTCTGCGATCGGGTTTCCACCGCGGCCGAACATCGCCTTGAACTCGGAATCGATCCGCTCGTAGACCTCGATCGCCTGTCGGAGCTCCAGGTGGAGGCAACGTCGGATCTCCATGTATCCCGGGGCAAAGTTGCCGTGGATGTCGGGACGGCCGCCCGGAAGCGTCACCGTGTTCAGGCTGGTCGGATTTTCGGGACCGAGCGTGTGCCGATACTCGTAGGGGGGCAGGAAGGCGTCGACCTGGTCCTGCTCGGGAACCTCGAAGGGCATGTAGGTATGGGACAGGTAGTACCCGTCGTAGCAGACCATCACCGGGATGCAGATCTCCTGGGAGAGCCTGAAGGCCTTGATGACCGTGTCGAGGATTTCCTGATGGTCCTTGGCGTAGATCTGGATCCAGCCAGCGTCCCGCTGCGAGATGGAATCCTGATGATCGTTCCAGACCGACCACGGAGCGCCGATGCCCCGATTGACGACGCACATGACCATGGGCAATCTCGCCCCTGCGGTCCAGTGCACCTGCTCACTCATGTAGAGCAGGCCGTTGGCCGAGGTCGCGGTGAAGGCCCGCGCACCGGCGCTGGACGCGCCGATGCAGACGGCCAGCGCACTGTGCTCGCTCTCCACCGCCACGTACTCCGCCTCCAGCTCTTCAGCGTCGACGTACTCCGAGAGCTTCTCGGTGAGCGGGGTCTGGGGGGTGATGGGATAGGCCGCAATCACCTGGACCCTGGCGAGCTTTACCCCGGTAGCGGCGGCTACGTTGCCGGATTCGAAGACGAACATCTCAGCTCGCGTCCTCGCCGTCTGCGAAGCCACTCTCCGGGACCATTTCGATGGCTCCGGTCGGGCATTCCTCGGCGCAGATGCCGCAGCCCTTGCAGTACTCGAGATCGATTTCCGGCTTGATGGTCTTGGAGATGACGCTGTCCGGGCAGTAGAGCCAGCAGAAGTAGCAGGCAGGCTTTCCCTTTCTGGCCGGGGTGCACTTCTCATGGTCGATGACCGGCCGCAGCACGCGCCAGGAGCCGGTGCGACCGGCGTCGCCCGGCCCGGCATAGCTGTCGGAGGTCAATATCTCGAACTTCTTGGGGCACATGCCGTTTACTCCGCCTCCGTATGCGCATGGGTCATGCGCGCAGCCTCGGCGTTTTCGGGACCTCTGTTTCCTTCGAACTCGACTTCGATCGCCTGGAGCAGGGCCGAGAGCGGCACGATCGGGAGCGCCTTGGCGAAGGCGCCGATGATTCCGGTATTGACGATGCCCCGCTTCAGGCCGGCCTTCTCCGCCAGGCCGGTCACGTCGGCGGTGGCCAGCTTGAAGTCACCGAAGTCGTATTCCCCTCTGGCCTTTGGCGTGTTGATCACCAGGGTGCCACCCGGCTTCATGCCCGCGGTCACGTCGATCTCGTTCAGAATGCCGTCATCCAGTACGACGACGACATCCGGGTGCTCGATGGGGCCGAGGTCGTGGATCTTCGTCTTGGAGATCTTCAGTGAGGTCTCGACCGGCGCGCCTCTGCGCTCGGTGCCGAAGCTCGGCGCCATCACCACGCCTCGAAAACCGGAGTCGAATGCGGCCTGCGCCACGATCTTGGCGGCAGTGATCGCCCCTTGACCGCCTCTGCCATGCCAGCGAATTTCGAGCGTTTTTTCTTTCATAAAGCGCTTCCATCAAGATCTGCCGGGACAGCCCAGAGTGGCTCTTCAAATGTCGTCTGCAGAGCGCTCAAGAGCCATTATATCGTAGGGATCGGGAATCCACCTCCGCGCGGGCAGGGCGCCCACCGCGCCCTGCCGTCCGTCCGCTCCGCGGTCTCGTCCCGCCATTCATTCTCCCTCCCGTTTCGACCCACACCGTTCCCTCTCCCTCTCGACCCAGTCGGGAGCCGCCGCATCGGACGCTGAATCGTAGCCGGGGATGAAGGGCTTGATGTCGAGAACCGGCGTGCCGTCGAAGGCGTCGATCTCCTCGACTTCGACGACGTTGTCTCTGACGGAGGCGACCTTGCAGAGGGTCAGGGCAATCAGATTCGGACGCATCGGTGAGCGGGTGGCAAAGACGCCGGTCAGCGGATTCTCCGGGTTGCCCCTGGGATGCACCTGGAGAACCTGCCGCTTCTCCGGCGTGTCGTTGCGGTCGAACCACCAGAAGACGTAGATGTGCGAGAAGTCCTTCAGTCCCAGAAGCCCCGGCTGGTACTTCTCGTCGAGGACGATCAGGGTGCGGTCTTCCGGCTTCCGGACGTGTCCGATCGGCTGCATGGTAAGATACTTCTCTTCGATTGTGCTGGCTTCATCGGCGACGCTCGCCGGTGAAGAAAGCATCACTGACAGGATGAGAGAGACGAGGGCCATCTTGGATCTCACGATCGCCTCCGGGCAGATGGCCTGACGATAGCGGCTCGACGATGGGCGTGAAGGCGGTGCGTGGCGCCACCACGAGGAGGACAGCATGACGGAAGCGAGTCTACAGGTACTGGAGGTGTTGCGGTCGCCGGAGAACCTACAGTGGCACGTCGTGCCCCTGATCGCCCTCGTCATGTACATCTACAACAGCGAGCTGGAGAAGAAGCGCAACGGAGAGGTCCTTCTCGGGATCTACTTCCTGGCGACCAGCGGTGTCATTCTCGAGATCGCGAACGCGCTCGTCCTTCATTTCAGCGGTCGCGCCGCGCTCTGGACCACGCCGGGAAGATCGGCTTTCGTGATCTACGCCGGATGGAACGTCGAGATCCTGTTTCTGGCAGCCATCGGAGGCCTGACGGTGCTGAAGGGACTTCCCGAGAAGGATCAGCGCCTCTTCGGGATTCCGAACCGGAGGATTCTCCCCCTGACCTGGGCCATTGGCGCGGTCGGGATCGAGGTGCTGCTGAACAAGGGGGGCATTCTCGTCTGGGAGTACACCCATTGGCGGTGGCCGAACATCTACTTCATGGTCATCTGGTGGGCGGTACCCTACTACCTTCTCCTCTGGCTCCACGACAACCTGAGCGTCGAGGCGAAGGGGAGGCTGGCGGCCGCCAGTGTCGCCCTCGCGGCCGGCTGCCATCTCTTGTTCGCGGTCGCGCTGGAATGGGTGTAGGCGCGGAGGCATCCCCCGCCATCGCGCGCCAGGAGCCGGCGCGGCCTATGAT
>Ga0307423_1001003_pt1 | contig 17829 bp, 16 predicted proteins | sample SalMarWE160310MG_FD_202154 | JGI IMG/M metagenome (GOLD analysis project Ga0307423, IMG submission 202154) | Salt marsh sediment microbial communities from the Plum Island Ecosystem LTER, Massachusetts, United States - WE1603-10 | ecosystem: Environmental > Aquatic > Marine > Intertidal zone >...
GCCCTGACATGGACCATCCAGCCGTCACCATAAGGGCTTTTGTTGATCAGTTCCGGTGATTCTTCAAGACGCGTATTGGCAGCGATGATTTCTCCGCTGACCGGCAAGTAGCATTCGCAAACAGCTTTGACGGATTCAACGGTGGCAAATACCTCTCCTTTTTTAAAGGTGTCGCCGACCTGGGGCAGTTCTGCGAAGACAATGTCTCCAAGTTGATCCTGGGCGTAGTCGTCAAGTCCGACTGCGACATGATCCCCCTCAACCCTGGCCCATTCATGGTCATCGGCATAGCGTAAATTATCGGGCATAATCAATTCACTGATTTCCTTCATAAGCAGCTTCTCCTTTCCCTTTGTCCGCCTCAGTGTTTCTCTAATGAAACCAACAACCAATGCGTTTTCGATTTGCGGGATGAGCCTCGCGAGCCTGGAAGATATTAGCGAATATCACATAGCCCGCATGATTGCAAACAGCGGATCATCAAAACCACCTCAAAAATCGGGTGCGTCACGCAGTTGACGAAAACCCCTGACCCTGATATGGATTCTCCGCACTGACCATGGGAGCTCTTGCTGGGGTCAGGTCCTTCCGGTCGGTTTTTGAGCGGGTTTTCTGTGTTCGATGATGTCTACTGTGGGATTAAGATAAGGAGAAGGGAGAAGGTCGATGAGTGAACTGTTGCGAACCGTTTTCTATGATCAGCATGTGGCGTCAGGTGCCAAAATAGTAGAATTCGCAGGCTGGCAGATGCCGATTTTTTATCCGACCGGCATCGTGGAAGAACACCTTGCGACCCGAAAGCATGCCGGGCTCTTTGATGTCTCCCATATGGGCAGATTCATCATCCGTGGCGCAGATCGGTTGAAATTTCTTCAGCACGTGTTGACCAACAATGCAGAAGCCCTCGATATCAGGGATGCCGGCGCCCAGTACACGCTGATTCCCAACGAAAAGGGGGGCGCGGTTGATGACGCCTATCTCTATCACTTCGTAGAGGATGAATATCTGTTGGTGGTTAATGGCGCTAACCGGATAAAAGACTGGAACGACCTGCAACCCTTTTTGAAAGAATTCAAAGATGTTGATATGAGCGATCAGACAAAGGAGATCGCTATGATGGCCTTTCAGGGACCGAATTCCCGCCATATTATGGAAGAAATCGTCGAGTCGGGTCATCTTCCCGAACCGATGCGAAATACCGTGAGCGTGGTGACGATCAACGGGGCCCGGGTCAAGGTGGCCAGGACCGGCTATACCGGCGAACCCATATGTTTTGAGCTGTTCGCGAACCGTGAAGACGGGCCCATGCTCTGGGACCTCATTTTGTCCAAGGGGGCCGTCCCGGTGGGGCTTGGCGCACGAGACACGCTTCGACTGGAAGCGAGCCTCCCCCTTTACGGTCATGAACTCGGGCAAGACCCTGACGGCAAGGAAATTCCCATATATGCCATTCCCCTTGCAAAGTTCGCCGTAAGCTTTTCGCCGTTGAAAGAAAAGTTTATAGGCCGCGAAGCCCTGGCCCGGCAGCATGAGGCGTACAAACGGCTTGTCTACCGGGACTATTCACTCATCCATGACCTTCCCCGTGTCGTTCAGCCCATCGCCGTGGCAGGAAGAGGTATTGCTCGAGAGGGCGCCAAGGTCTTCAAGGGGGACAAACACGTGGGGTATGTGAGCAGCGGGACCATGGTGCCGATGTGGTCCGTAGAGGGTGGGGGGTTGGAATCAAAACAGACCGGCGAGCATCAGTTGCGTTCCATCTGCCTCGGATACATTGACAGCGACATTGTGGAAGATGAGAGGCTCACCATAGAAATTCGTGGCAAAGCCGTTGATGCCGTCGCCGTGGAGTACCATATGCGAAGCGATGCCCCCCCCTACGTTCGCCCCATCATCTTCAACCACGAAGTGCCCCCGGAGAAACTGCCGACAGGCAATGCTTCGGCCAAGGTGCGGAGGCTCATGGAAAGGGCGGTGCAAAATACGCTGTGGCGCCAAACAGAATGCATTAATCTCATCCCCTCCGAAATGACCAGTTCACCGATGACCCGTTTGCTGTCCGTCATGGATCCGGCCTTTCGGTATGCGGAACACAAAAAGGCCAAGGCCTTTTATGACGCTGAAATCTTCTACTACCAAGGCACAGAGTTCATTGGCGAAGTGGAACGCATGCTGGAAGAAGAGATGCAGGCCTTTCTCGGCTGTCAGAATGTGGAGTTGCGTCTCGTTAGCGGCCAGATGGCCAATACCGCCGTCTTCAGTGCCATGGTCGACTACATCAATCGGGCCGACCGGAAAGTCGAGGCTCGGAGAATTCGTCAGGTCATGAATAACCATATCGGCAAGGGGGGGCATCTGAGCTCTCAGCCCATGGGTGCGCTGAGGGACTTTGTCGCCAGGAACCCGCATACGGAACGACCTGCAGTGGTCAACTTTCCTGTGCTGGCCGATAACCGTCACAAGATTGATGTCCCGGCCACCTTGGAGTTGATCGACGAATGCCGGCCGGAGCTTATTATTTTCGGCAAGAGCATGGTCTTACACAAGGAACCCGTAGCAGAGGTACGAGCCTTTCTTGAGGCTGAAAAGATCGATGCTTTCTTGATGTATGATATGGCCCATGTGCTTGGACTCATCGGACCGCACTTTCAACAGCCCTTCGATGAAGGGGCCGATCTCGTGACGGGGTCAACGCACAAGACATTCTTTGGTACGCAGCGAGGCGTTGTGGGCAGCTGTTTTGAGGAGCATGAAGAGCGTTACGAACTTTGGGAAACCATCGGGCGTCGGGCGTTTCCCGGCTCGGTCTCCAATCATCACCTGGGTACGTTGGTGGGTTTGCTGATGGCTGCCTACGAAATGAATCACTTTAAGGATGAATACCAGGTCAAGGTGATCGCCAATGCAAAGGCCTTCGCTCGATCGCTGAGGGACATCGGGCTGAATGTCTCAGGCGACCCGGCCATCGATTTCACCGAAACCCACCAGGTCGTGGTCGATGTCGGCTACAGCCACGGCCCCGAAATCGCAAGGCGCCTTGAAGAGAACAATATCATCTGTAATTACCAGGCAAACACGGACGAAGAAGGATTCACGGCCGCCGGGGCTCTCCGCATGGGCGTATCAGAGATGACCCGGTTTGGCATGGGCGAGGACGGTTTTCGCACCCTGGCGGGCCTCATCAAGGACGTGGTTGTCAACGATGCGCACGTCACTGAAGAGGTTAAGGCCCTTCGCAAGACCTATAGCGAACTGCAATTTTGTTTTCGTGACGAGGAATACGCCGACTTGATTCAGAAGCTCCACGAGCTCCTGTAGAAGGTTTCTCACTCAAGTTTCGCATTCCCTGCAGGCCCAAGGTATTATCTGTGTTAGCTCCGGGGCCAGTGAGAACTCGCGGCCAGTGGATTCGCTGATTGCGGCCTCCAATGCCTTTAGCGGGTATGCACAGATCGTTGCAGGACATGGCCGTAGGCCGCGTCCAGCGAACCCACTGGCCGCTGCCAGATATTTGAGCAGTCGCAGTAATTTTTTTGCTGAAGCCCGCGTTAGATGGACCTCTGAAACGCCTCTTCCAGCATCTTGACCTCCTTGAGTCTCTTTGGATCGAGGAATGGCCCGTAGATCGGATCATTTTCCCGGGGAGATTTGCCGGCTAGTTTTTGTTCAATGAGCCACATCACCTTGATTGACTTATCGCAGACCGGATAGCCTCTGTCATCAAGATGGATCGGTCCGTGAAATAAGACCCGAGAGACATTGTTGATGTCTACGAGTCTGATATGTCCGGACGGGGCGAGAATAAGATTCCCGACGCCGGCAAGGTCGGGGACATAGCCTGCCTTCAAGATCATCTGTTTCAGCCTCATGACAAAAGAGTCCGCTTTTTCGCGAACCCCGTCAATCCATCGCTGTGGATTCAAAATTGCATCTTGCTTCCGGTCGAGACCCATGTCATAAAAAAGGGACAGCAAGTCATGCCGCTCCACCTGACCCCAAGGCTCCAATATCTCACCTTTCACGTACTCCTGAAGACCGCAAAGGAGCACATCTCGATTTCCATTTCTTATGTAATCCACCAGAAATTCCTCAGACCTGGCGATATGATCCGGACTCAAATACGATTGAATGATTCTAACCCGTCTTAACTCCTCCATCGCTTCTTTAATCATCTGGAACCTTGTTCTAAATATCCTTAACATCTTCACGGGCTCCGCTCTCGGATAGCTCCGGACCTCATTGATCATCATCCCCGTTGTTTCGTTTTCCACATCTTCGGCTCTCAGCACTTCCATGATATGAGAGCGCAGGCCGGTTCGATAATGTCTCCTGTAAACATAAACGCCGGAGGCCCTTATGAAGTTCAATGCTAATATGTCTTCCTCGTCGAGACAAGGCATCTCTCGCAAGTCGTCTGTCATGTGACTTCAATTTCTCCGGGGAATTCTATTCAAAGGGGCGAATGCATTGGCCGCGCGTGACGGGGGTTAGCAGACAAACAGGAAAATAACAACATTCTTGACCTGCGATGGCGCCTATTTCTCAGGTTCGCGAGTGCTCTCAACAAAGCAGACCGGACTCAGAATTCGAACCTCTTTTGACTCGCTTGGATTTAGAAGCACCTTTGGAGGGACCTTGAATGGCAGACTCTTCGCGCTGGTTGAAGGCACATTGAGAACAGTCCCAGTACAGCCAGTAGTGCCTGACAGCATGATCCAGACAGCTTTCGTAGTGATCGCAGAGAGCATGTCGGATGCCCGGTTTATGAACGGGATTTGGCTGCATTTGAAAAAGGCCTTTCAGGTTGACTCCGGGCATCTGATTGGAGAGGAGAGATGAGGAATCAGATGGATGATTTCATTCAAAGGCGAAATTTTTTAAGATACAGCGGGAATTTTTTCCGCTGCCGACGAGAGATCCTCCCCGCAATCCTCGTCCTTTTTGACGCAACAAACTGCCACAAGGGGCACGAACCGATGAGTCTTCTTAGAGCCTGATGGCGCCCAGCTGCGCTTCTATTTCGCGCACACAGGCAGCTTTTTCCTTTTCGGGCACACTGATGTTTATGCTATCGGATGCCAAATCAACTTCCATATTTCCGCCATGTTTCTCGACGGTTGACCGAATGATAAACAAAGACAGGGCTTGAAGTCTTATCTGTTGACGTGCCGCCCAGAAACGGTCCCGGGCTTCTCCTCCGACGCCAGCTGCGTTCATTCCTTCCGCCGGGTTGGTGTCATTTCCGTGTTGCATGATGGATGTCAACTCCACGCTAATGATATTCAGTCTTCTCTGTGCGATCAGGGCTGTTCGTCTTTACGGCATGGGTGCTGCAACAGTCATGCCATTAAGGTTCAGCGAATTTGCGTCGTGGTTTCGGATGAAAAATGGCAGGTGGACGGTTTGAGGCAAAAACCAAGCCCGACTCAGTGCCCTTTTGGACTCGTGGATGGACACAAGCTAATAAAAACCGTCGGATATTGTGGTTTTACAGGCGCACAGAACCGCGCCCTGTTAACGGCGGTGTGTGGCACAAAAAAGAAAGACTTGCAGAATGGACGACTCAAAAGCGTATTTGAATTATCTTCTTGTTTGCCCCGTCTTCGGTCACGGACAGAAAAATCTTTGCCAGACGCTCACACCATACGCGAACGTCTTTTTCAAAGGTGGGACAGTCTCCCCAGACTTCCAAGACGTCGCCCGGCTTCATTTCCGGCGCTTTCACTGCGATCTTCAGGACAGGCTGGGGACATTTCAGACCAAGGGTATTTAGGACAACGACTGGCATTATGAGAACCGAAAGCCTCCTGGACGTCAAGATGAACCGGGTTAAGGATGCGATGTCTTCAGGTCCCTTCCGGTGAAACTATTCTTTCTATAAGAAACGATGTGGATTGCAAGAGAAAAATCTAAAAATGCACAAAACGGGCTTTTCCCCCATTCAAAAGCAAACCTTCGACGGCTTCGTAAAAAGTCCAACTTCTGCGTTGCACTGCGTCCTCGCCCTGTTAAATTCTCGCTACGCGAGACGGCCGAGCCGATTTAACAGGGCAAGTCACCGCGACGTACCAAAAGTACGCCTCATTCCTCAGGGCTTGTGTGCCTTTGGGGCCAATAAGAGGGCAGGGGAGTTGGATAAGATGGTGAGCACCTCAGTCGACAAGGGCTCTGAAAGCCATGAGCCTTGACCCAGCCGTGCGGGATGTGTAAGAACTAGGCAGGATGAGACCGAAAGCCAGCATGCAAGGAAACTTCGAAAAGGCCAGAGAAAAGAAAGCAAAACGATTATCATAACCCTAACGTTGCAAAAGTCGAGGACGCCGCAGCTTCAAGGCGTTCAAGGGTTTGGCTGTAGTCGTCTACGCCCAATCCTTGACAACGAAGAAGATGCGGTGTCCTCGGCTTTCCCGGAGGGTAAACAACTTGGCTGTTTTTTTCGGTTATCTGGATGTCACTTGCCGTGAGTTCCAAGAAACCGCTCAAAGAGACCGCAAACACAGGCTTTTCCTGCTCTTGGTGGCATTCAGCCAAATTGTTTATGCAACATTAGGGTTAACTCAGTATCACAAATACCTGTTGCATTATCCGGTTCTTCTTGGGCAGGTCATGGGCATATGCCGAGAAGTTCTCTATAAGCTCAACGAGGTCTTGTCAAGGATTCTCATCCCAGCCACACCTCTTCTGAGACTTTCACAATGTATCTACTGATCGTTTGGGATTGGAATGGCGGAGCCAACGGAACGGGTACGGGCAGTTTAAGATTATTCTTGATACTTGAGGCTACGCTCGTGTCATCTTGCCCAACCTTCACGGTTCAAGATCACAACGAGAAATCTTCTGCTTGGAAATACCACCTTTTGACCGTTATTGACCTAAGCCAAGGCAGTCCTGTTGCGGTAACGTTGTTCGCTGAAAGGATGCCTCATGCCGCCGCTTCGTGAGCCAAATCCCATCCTGGAAAGACCAGGACCCCCGGATGGATTTTTAGCGCACGTGCCAGAACTTTAGCACGCTCAACCCCAAGGCGTACACGATCATTCTCTATGGCAGAGATCGTGGCCTGAGGAATACCTGTGAGCTGCGATAGTTGGTTCTGGCTCAACTCCTGAAGTTCGCGAACGATACGCACAGATTCACCAACGGACACCGTGGTTCTTTTCTTTGCGGGGCGATATTCATTCATTTATAACCTCCGATAGTCATGGGCCGTTATGGAGGCAACTTGGAAGAGCAGCTCTTCAGAAACAACCTGGTAGATTACCCGCCACTGCAGTCCAAGTCGACAGGAGCGATAACCTTTCCATTGGCCTGACAAGGCTTCGTCATGGAACCCCTTGATTAGACGAAGTCCCTGAGAACCGGAGATTGAAGCGATATCCTTCCATTTCTCGTAACGCTTGAGACTCTCCTCCGGCGTTGACGCAACTTGTTTGTCAACTCTGCGGTGCTCTTCAATTCTCCACATACTATTTTATATATATGTCTTATGCAGTATGTCAAGCGATTTGTTTCAGGGGAATAACCGGTTCTGAAGTTTACCCTTTCAAATCGTCAGTGCGCGCAATGTGCAGGGGCAGCCAAGGTGGACGACAATCTTGACGAACTGGTGGCTTGAAAAGGGGCGGATATTTTCTTGATATCGAGGATCGCTGATTTGGCTTTTCAAGTCAACATATGATACAGTTCGGGAGTTTCTCACGCTGGCAATGTTGATCTTCGTTACTTAGTCGAAAAAATTGAGTATATATTTTGAAGCCGTAAGAATAATAATGCCGCTGAGCATCCACTTGATGGCCTTTGCTGGAACGAACTTCTGGCAACGTGCCCCCAGGTACATTCCACACATCCCGCCGAGGCCGAAAAGAATCCCAAGAAACCAGTCGGGGGCGATGGACATATCGGGATAGAAGGGGGCTATGCCTTGGTAGAATATAACCCCCGCCACTGAAGTTATAAAAGTCCCCATGAGTGCAGCACCAGCCACGGTGTAAACAGGGAGGTGAAAAAAAGACACGAAGAATGGCGCTATGATGGCTCCTCCGCCAATGCCGTAAATACCGCCCACAATACCCACAATAAAACTCAGCGCGAAGATCCCCCATATGGGGATATCAAAACGCTCGCCATAGAATTCGTACCCAAGGCGCTTGAAGTTAAAGTGTGTAACCCGAACGGCCGGCAGCGCTTCACCCTGAGCACCTTGTGAGCCCACACCTCGTTTTCGATATTCACGCACCAGCTCCTGGAAGCGTTTTTCGCTGGATGCCTTGTCCATGCCTGGAGGCGCTTTTCGTACAAGATCCCGGACCATGCGAAGTCCGATATAGAGGAGCACAGCAGCAGCAAACAGCTTAAAATTCTTCGGGTTCGGCAAGTACGTAATCCTTACAAAAGCACCGATAAATACCCCGGGCAGCGTTCCCACAATTACCACCCATGTGAGCGGCCAAACCATTCGGCCTTCTCTGATGTAGCGGTATACACCACTGGGAATCGCGACAATATTGAAGAGTTGATTAGTGGCGCTCACCGATGGATTCGTATAACCCAGAAAGGACATTTGAAAGGGCAGGATCAGAAAGGCTCCCGACACGCCCCCCATGGATGTAAAAAAGGAGATCACCAGGGCCACCAATGGGGGAATCCAAGGTGACGCCTCAATTCCGGCTACTGGGAAATACATGGGACACCTCCATGCATTCGTGTTTTGAAACCTCTCGATTTAGTAACACGCTTTTTATTTTTTTCGTGTTAGTGAACACTATACGACCATTGACATAGTGTCAATCATTTTTCACCATTTGTCTGGCTTAAGTTCACAGAACGATACCTTTATGATAGATTCAATCCGATTATGACAGCTAACAACATCGAGAAGTCATAAGGTTGGAGGGGGAACCCAATGGCCGACACCAAAGCAACAGACAGAAAAAACTTCATCGACGAGCTTTTGTTGGTGAAACGGTTCAGCCGATTGAATCCGGCAGCCATCTTAAAGATCTCGGGGCAGACGAAGTGCCTGGATACCGCACAGCTCGAAAAACTCGAAAAGTCTTTTCGGCAGTGGGCCGAGAGCTCAGCGCGGTCCGATGTGAAGATCTCCAGGAGGCGAATCCTGCTTGTCTTTTTGCTGATTCGGTATACCGGAGGGAAGCTCAACGAAATTGGGAGGTTGAATGCGCAAAGCGATATCGATGTAAAGAACCATCTGATTCGATTGGGGGCAAAGGCTGAAAAAGGGAAGCCGGAGCAACGAGAGGTACACATTCCGGTCGAGGTTGCAAGAGAAATCGAGCAGGTCCTTCAAGATCCGGGAATTGGTGTGCCTTTGTCCTCTTTTTTTAAGATCGACCCCGGGCATGTCCGAAGAAAATTTTACGAACGGGCTCTGGAGTGTGGCTTCTCTCCAGAGTATGCTAATCCGAATGCCATCCGGAAATCCCGGGCGATCGAGTTCTTGCGCAGCAATATGCCCCCTGTGGTCGTCCAGAGGCTCCTCGGATTGTCCACGCCGGGCTTGACGGCGTCTGTTCTCGATTTTTCAAACCGTGATATGCACCGGGTTGTTCGGTATTATGTAGACAAGGAAAACCGTCGGAAGACAAGCGCCAGAAATACCTTTCTTTGCAAGATCACCGGGATCCGAAAAGGCGATATTCAGACCGAAATACGGATGGCAACCCTTGGAGGTGATTCCCTTTTCACGGTGATCACCAATGAAAGCCTGACTCGGCTCGGCTTGAGAAAGAACGCCTTCGTCGTTGCAGAGGTTAAAGCGCCATGGGTCATCCTCAGTACGGACGATCGGCTTAACGCCAGCGCCGAAAACCGATTCAAGGGAGTGGTCGCACGCATCATTCGAGGCAAGATTACAAGCGAGGTTATTGTGTCCTTGCCGGACGGCACAGAACTGTGTTCCGTGGTCAGTGACGAAAGTGTGCAAAGGCTCAATCTTGTTGAAGGCGGCGAGACCTGGGCGATGTTCAACTCGTTTGCGGTCATTCTCAATGTGGATTAGAGTCGAGACATTTGATGACGGGCTTCAGGGTGTGGCCCAATGTCATGACTGCGCCGTCTCTGGCGTCCTTCGAAAACTCGGTCAAACCGTCGAATTCCCCAAGCATGTTAGCTCTTGGCTCCAGATGTCAGGCGCCTTCTGACCATATAAAGCAACGGCAGCGAGGCGAGTTGGGCCGCCACGGAAAATGCAGCCAATGCCACCAGGGATCGATCGTACAACACGCCCATCAGCGCGCTGCCTAGAAACCACGCCAACCCGAAGCCTCCATTGAAGAGGCCATACCCCGTGGCGCGGCGGTTTGCAGGCACCATGTCCGCCACGACAGCACGGATGATCGATTCCTGCACTCCCATTCCGATACCCCACAGAATCATTCCCACGACCAGGATCTCGATGCCGGACAAGAATACCAGTGGAGCGCTCCATGCCGAGATGGCAACGATACCCAACAGGATCGGCAGCCCCTTCCTGTCGTATAGTCGGCCAAAAAGCAAAGCGCTCAAGGCATCCACGCCCATGGCTCCGGCATAAATCAAGGGAATCCATTTGTCGGCCATGATTCCGGCGGTCTTCATATGGAAGGCCACCAACGGATAGTCGGCAAATCCAATGGCGATACAGGCGACGGCTGCGAGATAGAGCCAGAAGGTCGAACGAAGACCAATGGTTTCGCCAGCATGAAACGAGGGTTCGAGGTCGTGCGGTTGAGGATAGGTTATCCGGGCGACTGCAAGTACGGCCAAGGCCAGTGCGGCTGGAACGGCCAGTACGGCGAATCCGTAGCGATAGCTTCCCTTGCAAGCCAGAACAGCAGCCACAATCATTGGTCCGATCATGGCCCCGACCTGGTCCATGGCCTCATGAATGCCGAATCCCCACCCACGCCCCATCTCGTGTGTTGCATGGGAAAGCATGGCGTCCCGTGCCGGTGTTCGGATCGCCTTGCCGAAACGCTCCGTCATGATGAGCACTGCGGCTATTTCCCAATTTCCCGCCAGGGCCAGCGCCGGTACAGCGAGCAGGCTAACCGCGTATCCCACGATGGTAACCGCCCAATACCGGTGTGTCTTGTCACTGATGATTCCCGAGACGATTCTCAAGCCGTAGCCGATGAGTTCGCCAAAACCCGCGATCACGCCCACCGCTGTAGCACTGGCCCCGAGGATAGCCAGATAGGGTCCTGTGATGCTGCGGGCAGCTTCGTAGGTCATGTCGGCGAAAAGGCTGACGACGCCGAGAAGCAGCACAAAACGGAGGGCTACCTGTGAGCCCCCCTTCTTCCCTTCGGTTTCACTCTTAGGAACGGGCGATGGTGTCATATGTCATTATCCCTCTTCGCTCAAGCCGTTTTCCCTGGGCAATGCCTCTAATTCTTTGTCCGGTATGGGCAGGAGATGCCAGGACATAAAAGCAAGGCTGGCGATGAGTGTCGGAATGACGGCGCTTGCGATGACAACGGCGACCAGAAACGAATACTGCTTCTGCGTGACGATGTTATGGGAAAATCCACACAGCGCGGAGATCGTTCCAAATGTTAGCCCCGTGGACATCATCAAGGTGTAGTACCATCGCTCATCGCGTTGGCGGCGGAACAGTCCCACGAAAGGATACAACCCAAGAATCTTCGACAGGACTTTACCCCCAAACAGAATCGGGAAAACAATCGAGGCGGAAACGAGAGCTGGCAGGGAAACGAACGTCCCCGCGCGAATAAAATAAAGTGGGTATGCACTTTACTCAACCGACCACATGATGTAGGATGTGGTCATGGAAGAGCCAAGGCATCCTGTTTCGGGCATTGATTATCCTGGAACATTCCAGGACTTTGATAAATGGTTTAGCAGCGAAAACGCTTGCCTGGAATATATTGCGAAACTCCGATGGCCCAAAGGCTTCATTTGCCCTGGTTGTGGTGAAAAACCTAACAAACCGTCCTTGATGGGGCGTGGCCTTTTCCTTTGCCGAAAATGTAAACGGCAAACGTCCATTACTTCGGGAACCTTGTTTCATGGGAGTCACAAACCACTCCGGACATGGTTTTTTGCTATGTGGTTTGTGACGAGTCAAAAATATGGAGCTAATGCTCTTGGATTGAAAAGGGCTCTTGGTCTTGGCAGTTATAATACTGCATGGACTTGGCTCCATAAACTGCGTCGTGCAATGGTGCGTCCCGGACGGGATCAATTGACCGGAGAGGTTGAGGTTGATGAAAAATACGTCGGCGGAGTCGGGAAGGTTCGCGGTCGAGGTGCTGAGAGAAAGACGATCGTGGCAATAGCAGCGGAAGCGCGTGGTCGTGGTCCTGGTAGAATTCGCATGGCAAAGATTCCTGATTTGTCGGCGCCAACGCTTCGGAGATTCATAAGCGATAATGTGCAAAGGGGAGCCGAGCTTCGAACAGATGCTTGGTCTGGGTACAGCGGTATAGAGGCTATGGGCTACAAACATATTGTGACAAATGTTTCGGATAGCGGAGATCCTGCTCATGTTGTTATGCCAAGAGTTCATCGTGTTGCATCCCTGCTCGATCGATGGTGGCTTGGCATTCATCAGGGTGCGATCAGACCGTCGCATCTTGATTACTATCTCGATGAATTTACATTCAGATTTAACAGACGTTCATCCAAAGCCCGTGGTCTACTCTTCTACCGTCTGATGCAACAGGCTGCAGATTGTCATCCCGTGCCGCGCAAGATGATTATAGGTGGACAGTCGCAACATATGGTATATGGTTGAGCAAACTGCATACCCACTTAAAATAAAAAGGGGTGAGAAAGCCGACCGTCAAAGTTCGAAGGCGTCGAATCCAAAAGGCATCGCCGAGGGAAAATTCAGCCAGGACCATACCGAATTCGGTCCTGTTGAAGCCGGTTCCCAGCATCACAGCGTAAACGACCGCCATCGAGGTGGTGGAAAGGGCGACGCCGCAAAGCAAACTGGCCTGAATATCCCAATTCAGCACATAGCGTGCCATTGCCGCGCAGCCCAGAAACGGCGCAAAGAAACCGACCAGGCCCACGACCGTGACCTCTTTCAGTTTCGTTCGAATGACGGCGGGTTCAAGCTCGGCGCCTGCCAGAAAAGTTAGTAAAACCGCCCCGGAAGTGGCCAAAAAACGCAGCCATTCCAGATTGGAACCCAAAGCGTCCGCCTTGCCGAGGTAGCCCGCAACCGCGGCTACAACCACGCCGACACAGATTTCAACCAGGGCGATGGATATGCGAAGGTGATAGGCGATGACCGCGGAAATAACAGCCAACCCGAGCCAAAAGGCAGCGATGGTAAAGATGTGTTCCATGATGGAGTTCTCCTTTCGTAATAACCTTCCAAGCCATGGTGCAGGCACAAAAAAACCCGCTTTGCAACGGGTTCTTGGTCGCAAGGTAACGACTCCACCGCTACAGAGGCCTGCACAGTAGGAGTCATTAGCCTGGTCATGGACGGTTACGAGGGGGAACTCCATCCCCACATAAAAAGACAAGTTACCAATGCGGCCGAAAAAAATCAAGCTGGAAATCCCGGCCCCTCATCCACTCCGACACCTTCCGACGGATTCCGTCAGAACTGGTCAAGAGAGAGGTGTTTGAATCTTTGGTTGGGCAATCGAAGGAGCCGAACACCTTCATCGGACCATACCAAGAATAGATCCCACAATGATCCGCTCAGCTGCCGGTTGTCAATGTCATATGACACATGCTCAAAGGCTTGGACACGTCCATTACCGGTTCCAGTTTCCAGACTATGAACCGTCGCCCGTGAACACAAAATACCTCTTAGTAATCTCGGTCATAACACTGATCCGCATGGATGCCACTCGAACATGGCCACGACTCCAATAATCGGTCCTTTGGAGAAGTTCGCAGATCATGGGTATCCATCCGGGACGGCCATGCGCAACTTTAACAAGAGCGAAACAATCAGCATCCTTTAAAGAATTCGGGAGTGATTGTTCCGATAGTGAATTCATTAGGACGCGATGCATATATCGGCTCGGCAGTGGAGGAACCTCCATCTCCCGGTAGGCAAGATGCATGGATCGAAATCGCGCGTGATCGCGGGGTACCTCTACATCGGCGGCGAGAAGCACACCGAGACCCGTTCCTCGCAATGAACGCAAATACCCTTTGAACTGCGTACTGACATCGTGGAGGTGGTCCAGCAATAGCACACCTGGTTGGTTCTCGATGGCATCCGACAAATCGCCGCGGATCTGACGCTGGGTGCGGCCGTCGCGTTGTGCGTTTGGATAGGCCGCCAGCAACGCCTCGGTCATTTCGGACAAGGATCGGGTCCGCCGCGCGAATCCGCATGGCCGGTTTTGTTTCTTAACGGACCGGCCCACCGCTTCCATGATGGCGGTTTTGCCGATTCCCATTGGGCCATACAACAAGACGGTCTGGCCCTTCAGCATGAGTTCAGTCAATGCTTTCACGATGGTTCGTCTGCCGTGCAGCCCCCGCCATACCGTCATCTCAACGGATTACCAAAAACCGCCACACTTCCCAACTCGGCTTCGATCTCCATCAGCCGATTGTACTTGGCGATACGCTCGCTGCGGCAGGCCGAACCGGATTTGATTTGCCCGCCCCCCATGGCCACGGCGAAATCGGCCATGAACACGTCCTCTGTCTCCCCGCTGCGGTGGGAGATCACATACCCCCAACCGGCCTTGCGGCACAGGTTGACGGCCTCGACGGTCTCGGTCACCGTGCCGATCTGGTTGAGCTTGATCAGAACGGCATTGGTCGTGCGTTCGGCAATGCCGCGTTCCATAAACTTCGTGTTGGTAACGTAAATGTCGTCGCCGACGATCTGAATCTTATCGCCCAGTACGGCGGTGTGCGCCCGGAAGCCGTCCCAGTCATTCTCCGCCAGTCCGTCCTCAATGGAAACGATGGGATACTTGCCGACCCATCTTGCATAAATCTCAGTCATTTCATCGCTGGTTTTGCGACCCTGCCCGGATTTGGCCAGGTTGTAACTGCCGTCTGCGTAAAACGAGCTTGCCGCCGGGTCCAGGGCGATGGCCACGTCCCGGCCGGGTTCGTAGCCGGCGGCCGCGATGGCCTCGACGATCAGCTCGCAGGCCTCTTCGTTGCTTTTTAGGTTCGGGGCAAACCCGCCTTCGTCTCCGACGCTGGTGGCATAGCCTTTCTTGGTCAGTATCTGTTTGAGGGCATGAAATGTTTCAGCACCGTATCGCAGGGCTTCGGCAAAATTCGGGGCGCCAAGCGGCATAACCATGAACTCTTGGAAATCCATGCTGTTGTCGGCATGCTTGCCGCCGTTTAAAATGTTCATCTGCGGCACTGGCAGGCGCACGGCGACTGGACCGCCTAGGTAGGCGTAAAGCGGCAGGCCGGACGCCACGGACGCCGCGCGGGCGACGGCCATGGAGACACCCAGGATGGTGTTGGCCCCCAGCTTGGCCTTGTTCGACGTGCCGTCCAGGTCGATCATCAGCCGGTCGATCAAGCCCTGATGCGACGGGTTCAGCCCGATGACTTCGGGCGCGATGTGTTCCTGGACGTTTTTGACTGCCGTCAATACGCCCTTGCCGTTGTATCGTTTCTTATCGCCATCGCGCAGCTCGACCGCCTCGTTTTCGCCGGTCGAGGCGCCCGATGGAACCGAAGCGGATACCCGAATACCATTATCCAAGCCGCAGAAAACCCGAACGGTCGGGTTGCCGCGCGAGTCGAGAATCTCCATGGCTGACAGCGAGGTGATCGTTGGCGTCATTGGCGTTATCTCCTTCCTTTTTTCAGCGCCACACACCCATGGCCGTGTCGTTTCCTTAAACCCGAAGCGTGGCCTTGAGCCGCAACGCATTAAGCAGCAAGTCCAGGGCCGCCAGGATGTCGCGGCAGACGACTTTGGCGGCGGCGATCAGCTCAGTGGCGCATCCTTCCGGGCCGATGACCGCGATGCCCAGTGCGGCCCTGCGGACCATGTCGACATCGTTGCGGCCGTTGCCCACAGCCGCTGTTTCGCAACTGTTTAAGCCGGCCAGGAAATCGGCCTTGTCACTGCCGGTTTGAATGAAATGCAATTCCACGGGTAACCCTTCAAGCTGTCTGGCCGCGGTTCCGAAAGTGTCGGCTGTCAGGATGGTGATACGTAGCTTTTGCCCAAGCTCCTCCAGGCGTTGGGCCACACCCGGGAGCAGCACACCGTCACACGACAAGGTCCCGGTAAAATCGAGAAGCAATTGTGTCAGCACCAAAGGCTCGCCACCAGGTATGTCTACGTGAACACCCGCCCGTTTTGGGTCCATTTGCATAGCTTTCTTACTCCTGTTGTTGGCGGTGTGATTTGTCCTGGAAGCCGCCAGCCACCGGACCAAGACGTCCGGACAGTCTGCCAGCATTTGTGGATGCAGCTGCGGACTTGAGCGCACGTGCGGCGGAACAAGTGAAGCCGGAAATCGGCAAACTCCGCTTTCAACCTTCCATTCTGCAGGCAATGAAGATGAGAAATGTCGAATTGCCTCACAACATCTCCAGCTCCCGGCGATACTCAAGGAGCTTCGCCCTGATCTCCTCCACTGCTGAAAGGCGGGCTGAAAGATCCGAGACCGTCTGAGATACTTTCACCTCGCTCTGGTCCTTTAGCGCCACCGCCCTGTTCAACGCATCTCTGATGGCTCCTAGAGTGAGGTCTATTTTCTCATTGAGGCTTTTTCGAAAACTTCTCGTGGTCTCTTCTGTTCGCCGGATCAGGTCATAACGAACCCGGCCGCAGTGCCTTTCAAAAACCTCCTGAGCCATGGCACGGATGCGTTTCAGTATGACCCCTTTTGTGACAAACGTGGGTAAAGCAAAACGAATCCCCAACTGAATCAGGGCGGTCACATCCGGATCATCCCGGAGAAAAAAGTAAAAGTCGCTTTTGCTGGTCAGTTTCTCCACCGAGGTGAAAGGCTTTAATTCGACCTGAAAAATGTCAGACGCAAGTCGCACGATGCTTTCGATCGTCTGATTCGTGCGCTGCGCCAGGTCGATATAGATTCTCTCCAACACGGTCGCTATGTTTTCCGACTCGTGATTCCTGAAGTTTGAAAAGATAGCTATGATTCTACCATAGACGAATTCCTCCATGGCTTTCTCAAGCTCACGGCTACTGGCGGCCCCGGCCCCTTTTGTTTCAAACTCCTGTTCCACCTCCCGGACCAGGCCGGGAGTTTCAGCCTTTTTCAGTTGGTCCAGGTCACTATCGAGTCTTTCAAAGAGCTTTTTGATCTGGCCCTCCAGGATGAAAGTCTTCTGGTCCCGTTCACTTTCCGTCGTTCTCGCATGCTCTTCAAACTCCGCTATTTTCCCTTTCAAAGCGTCGAAGGAGAATTTTGCGGCTTCCTGTTCAAGTTTGTATGCCATGGACTCGTCGGCCACGTGCCGCAATAACGCCGAAATAATAGCATCCAGAAAAACTCTCCCCTTCTCGTGATGCAGAAACCGTTTCAGGTGGTTTTCAAAAACCGGGAACCGCGACATTTCAAGTTTTTCAGAGTTGTCGTTAAGCTTTCCATCCAGGGCCAACTTGGCCGATACCGGCCACACTTCAACCGGTCGAGCCAAATCTCGGGTAAGGATGTCTTCGGTAAAGACGGCCGCCTCGTTTAAGTCTCTCTCGTCGACCGTGTCGATCTTGTTCAATACGAAGAATAGCCTGTCTACGTAATCCCGCACATCCTTCAGAAACTGGTGTTCTGACTGGCCCAATGGAGGGTCAGCGGTCACAACAAAAATCCCGGCATCCACGTAAGGGAGATAAGCATAGGCCACATCAGTGTTATGTTTGAAAACCGA
>Ga0307423_1001004_pt1 | contig 17828 bp, 15 predicted proteins | sample SalMarWE160310MG_FD_202154 | JGI IMG/M metagenome (GOLD analysis project Ga0307423, IMG submission 202154) | Salt marsh sediment microbial communities from the Plum Island Ecosystem LTER, Massachusetts, United States - WE1603-10 | ecosystem: Environmental > Aquatic > Marine > Intertidal zone >...
ACCGCCTCCCGAAAGATACAGAAAAACAGCAAGACGAGCGTGAAGAGGCAATCGAACGAGCCACGGTTCATGCCGCCCAGGTTCCGTTAGAAGTCTGCCGGTACGCTGTGACCTTGCTCGAATTGGCGCAGGAGGTGGGCGCCTCCGGCAATCTGAACGCCATCAGCGATGCCGGCTCTGCTGGAGCCATGGCCAGGGCATGCTTGACGGCGGCGGGGATGAACGTACGAATCAACGCCAGCGGGTTAAAGAAGGGATCACAGGCGAAGGCCTGGCTCGCTGAACTGGAAAAACTGGAAGCCCGCGCCAGCCAGTTTGAAGCCAACCTGATACAGCTGATCAAGAAGCGCGGCGGAATCTAACTAAGCCCTTAACAAGTTTGCATAAGCCCCCGCGGTAAGCCAGCTCGGGCGTTCGTGTCCCCTTGCATTGAAAGCGCAGATACCAGGCGCCGGTGATCCTGCTCACCAACCGCTCGAGCGAAACATTTCTCCCAGGAACTCGCTTCTCTCATCGGCGGTCATCGATCGCGGTTGGGCGTAGTTCTCCAGCATGGCCGTCAGCAGCTCGGTGCTGATGTGGCGCCCTTCGTAGAAAACGTGCCGGTCTAGAAATTCCTGGCGCATTTCAAGCGTCTGCATCTGGTCAAAGAACAGGTTCCCCAGTCCATAGTGAATGAACCCGCCATGATAGAACTCCATCCCCTGTGGTTGGTGGGCTTGGCTGCCGCTGACAATCACCGCACCGGCATCGATCGCTTTGCGAAACCCCTCCTGTTGAAGCAGGTTCACATTGGCGTGCTCAGCCCATTGGTACGTGAATATCGTAATGAAACCCTGGCTCTGCAGCTCGCCCAATGTATCAAAAAGGACCGCATTGCATGGAGCCGCGCCGGGGGTGAAGCTCGTAGCCCAGGCGTAGGTAGGACCGACCGCATTGCAGCCCAGGAAAGCCAGCTTATTGCCGTGATGCTCAAGCAGCACCGGCTTCAGCGAGTCGGTCAGGTTCTCCCCGCCTCCGAAGGTATGCCATCCGTGTTCGTCATATATCCGCAGCGTCTCATTGAACGCATTCGTGCCGTAGTCGTTGCCGTGGTTTCCGGTGAGTTCGATCAGATCGACATCAATCCATTCCAGCAGCTCAACATATTTCGGGTCGGCGCAGAAGTGCAGGCCAGCCTGGGAAGGCTCCGGATAAGGGCAGTAGCTGCTAAAGGAAACTTCGTTGCTGATGTGAGTCAGATCGGGTTCGAGCAGCCAATCCCTTATCTGTTCGGCCGGATAGTCGACGCCATTGTGCTCCATCTGCCAGGCCGTGGCCCGCGTGAGGGCCGTAACCCCGGTCATCAGGACGACTGTCATGTGTTCCAGGTTCCGGTTGGTCTCGGGCAGGTCGAGCAGATTGGCGACCTCGTCCACCAAGAGCGGTTCTCCGCTCAAGCCGAAGGTTACCTGCAGTGGATATTCCTCGGGAGGTGAGGATTTCTCGATTGGCGACCAGCCATCAACGGAAAGCACCTTAAAACGCGGCTCTAACTGCTCGAAGGGCACGATTGCTACCGTGCTGCTCGATATCCAGCTTAATGTGACCAAGGTGTTGGAAGGGACGGCATGAACGATCGAGTCATCCGGCTCACCCAAAACCGTCTGCATGGCTGGCAGTGTATCTGGGGCGAGATAAATGCGCCCCCCATCCCGCATTCCGCCATGCCAGCGGATGCCGAGATCACCCAGCGTGACGGCTTCCTGAGTGGAAGGAAAGCGGGCAACGAGGGCATAGATCCAGGTCGTGAGGGGCATCTGGGCCTCCGGCTCAACCCGTACCAGTGCCGTCTCGGGCTCGTTGATCAGCTGGACGCGCCCAGGGTTGGCGTCAATTTCGTCCTTTACAGTTCGCCGCAGTTGGTCAGGCACTGATGGGGCAATCCAGAGCGTGATCACTGCCGGAGTCGCCGTTGCTGTTGCCGGCTGGAAAGCGGTTGAGGTGGGTGATGGAGTCCTCGCGGCTGGAACGGTGGATGTACCCTGAGCGGGCAAAATCGCCTGCCAGCGCGAACAACTGCCGATCGCAAGGAAGGTGAAGCTGAGCAACGGAATCAGGAGCCAGAGATTCCCGGCATTTCGGGGAGCGCGCATATCGAGCTTGATTATGCCACGCGCCAGGTACAGTTGCCAGAGTCGAGTGCAAAAACCGCCTTAAAAGCATGATACTTGACGGATTGTCCAAGCGATGGTACCGTAGCTGCATGCATCGCCTGACGTCGAACAGCACAGTCTGCCCGCCGGCCCCTACCTGCTTACATAGCGCGTGGGCGCTGGTTCGCGGGTGCTGATTTAATTCATCCCGAACCGGGCGGATCGAACGATCGGCGAACCTGTGCCCCGCAATAATCGGGGCGCTTTTCTTTTACCAGGCAACATCTCGCCTGGCCCCAGGGCTGGGCAAGATTGAACAGGAGGATTTCATCATGCGAATGAGCAAACTCTTCAGCCAGACGCTGCGCGACCGACCTTCCGAAGCTGATGTTCCCAGTCATGAGCTGCTCCTGCGGGCGGGGTTCATCCGGCAGCTGGCCGCGGGGATCTTCTCCATCCTGCCGCTTGCCAAACGTTCAATCACAAAGATCGAAGACATCATGCGCGACGAGATGAACGCCATCGGCGGCCAGGAAATTACCATGCCGGTCATCCATCCGGCCGATATCTGGAAGGAAACCGGGCGCTGGTACCAGATCGGATCTGAAATGGGGCGCTTCAAAGATAAGGCCGGGCGCGACATGGTGCTGGCAGTGACGCATGAAGAAGTCGTTGCCGACCTGGTGCGCAAGGAGATCCACTCCTACCGCCAGCTGCCGCAGCTGATCTACCACATTCAAACCAAGTGGCGTGATGATCCTCGGCCCAGGGCTGGACTGATCCGTGTACGAGAGTTCACGATGAAGGATAGCTACAGCCTCGATGCCGACTGGGAAGGGCTGGACGTGCAGTACCGCGCCCACTATCAGGCGTATTTCAACATCTTCCACCGCTGCAGCCTGCCGGTGATCGCCGTCAAATCGGACGTCGGCATGATGGGCGGCAGCATGGCACATGAATTCATGTACATCACGTCGGTCGGAGAGGACACGCTCTTGCTGTGTGACGCGTGCGACTACGCTGCCAATCGCCAGATCGCCCGCTTCCGCAAGCCAGCCGCCAGCCCTGAAGAGGCCAAACCGGTAGAAAAGGTTTCAACCCCGGAGACAAAGACGATCGCTGGACTGGCAGATCTCCTGGGGATTCCCACTGCACGAACTGCCAAGGCGGTGTTCATGATTGCTGCCATTCCACATGGCACAGAAGTCGAAGAACACTTCGTCTTCGCCATCATGCGCGGCGATATGGACCTGAACGAGACCAAGCTGTCGAATGCCGTCAAGGCCAAAGAACTGCGGCCTGCCACCGACGAAGAGATTCGGGCGGTTGGCGCAGTGCCAGGCTACGCCTCACCCGTCGGGCTGAAAGATGTGCTGGTCGTCGTCGACGATATCATCCCCGAATCGCCAAACCTGGTCGCAGGCGCAAATGAAGAGGGCTACCACCTGCTGAACGTCAATCTCGGGCGCGATTACGAGGCAGAGGTCGTAGCGGATATCGCATTGGCCGAGGAAGGTTCAGCCTGCCCGGAGTGTGGCAGCTCGCTGCATTCCATGCGGGGGATCGAAGTTGGCAACATCTTCAAACTGGGCACGCGCTACAGCGTGGATATGGAAGCGACCTTCCTCGATCAGAACGGCGAGAAGCAGTACGTGATCATGGGCTCATACGGGATTGGCAGCGGCAGGCTGTTGGCATCGGTGGCGGAAGAATACCATGACGACCAGGGTCTGATCTGGCCAATCAGCATCGCACCCTACACGATCCACCTGGTGGCGCTCAAGGGCGGTGAAGGAGAGGCTGAGGCGCTCTATGAGAAGCTGCTCGAAGGCGGCTTCGAGGTACTCTACGATGACCGCGAGGAGAGCCCCGGGGTGAAGTTTGCCGACGCCGACCTGATCGGCATCCCCATCCGGGTCACGGTCAGCAAACGTTCCCTGGACAAGGGATCGGTCGAGCTCAAACGCCGCGACCAGGACGAGTCAACGCTCGTCAAGGTCACAGACGCGGTGAAAAGCATTTCTAAGCTGCAGGACGAGCTATGGGCAGAAGTTCAAGCCAAGATTGTTGAGGTCCCATTCGAGGACTAGCGTTCCGGCTCTCTCAAAGCAAACCCGGGAATGAACGTTCGTCCCAGGGCGATAAGAAAAACCAGGCCTGTCAGTTGACAGGCCTGGTTAGCTCCTTGCTTTGATCCTCATAGAGGGCTATTCCTTTGACACGGCAAATTTCCAAACATGAGCACCCTGGAAGCTCTTCTCATCGAGCAATAAAAATTCTGATTCCAGTGTGTCAACAAATGCCGGAGGCGGCATTCCGTGAGCGGAAAGATACCAGAATCGCTCGGTCCGGTGCTGAGCAATGTATTGTTCAAGGATGGGGATGTCCTTCTCCTCACCAGTAAGAATTTCCACCCGATAATCGGAACTGTACATCTGGAAGTAATAGTCGAAGTAGTCCGGATATTTAGCATATCCAATAATAGTTTCATTCTGACTTGTGTCAGAGTGATCAACGACGTATTTAACAGCCTCTCGGAATTGTTCCTTATACGGATAATGGTAGTACCCCAGAATAAAGATCATGTGGAAGAGCGGAAGAACGCCGAATATTCCAACAAACCCTAGTTGTAGAGACAGACGCTTTGGAAGCCGTGTGATCGCCCTGGAGAGAAGAACGTAGGCGGGGGGCAGGGATATAAGCAGATTCCTCTGTGTCAGCACGGGTGATGTAAGCAAAGAGACTAGGTATGTGATCAAAATCGGAATTAGAAGCCAGTAACCCAGAAGGAATTCTGCAGATGCGAATAATGTCCCTGGGCTGCGCGGTGGTAACTGCTCAAAATACTGTGATAGAACCACGACGAAAAGGAAAGCATAGCTCACCAGGGCCAATATCCCGATCGGTTTCAGACGATTGAACAAAAAGGTGATGAAAGCGGGGAAGAATGTGATGGTAGGTTTATGGATCCAAGAGATAAGGTCTGTATGAGTGAATTGAAGAATTGCGAATGGCAGCCAAGGGAGATACCCAACCAAAATTGAGGCATAAAGAGCTATGACGCGTACGCGATTCCGCCGGCGTATAAGTGATATCCCAAGTAATCCAATTCCTTGCAGGAGAATGAGGAACAACCCGAAGTAATGTGTATAACACTCTAGTAACGCCCCAAGAACATAGCCGATACCAAGCCAGAATCCAATCTGTTCATCTCGCTGGATCTTCAATGCGATCTGCATCCACAAACACCCAGATACCGCACTGAAAAGAATCAAAAAGGAGTAATTTCGTGCTTCCTGGCTGTATGAAATTGGTACCCATAGCACGGCAGTAAAGAATGCCGAGATCAATCCTTCCTTCTGACCAAACACTGTATTCCCCAGCCAAAACATCACGGCAATCGTCAAAGTCCCGGCGATAGCAGAAGGCAACCTGAGCATCGTCTCACTTGAGCCTAAATATCGCTCAACAAAAAATAGCGTGATTTGGAATAACGGCGGGTGAGTATCTGGTATCGATCCTTGCATAAGTACTTGATCGAGGGTTGAAAAGCTGCTTTGACGCCAACTTTCAAGCTCATCATTCCAGAGCGATTCCCCATCGAGGTGATAGAAGCGAAAGGTCGCTCCCAGGAGAATGCATGCAAGCAAGACGAGCCATACAAATGTAGATTTTGGCTTAACAGTCTGAATATTCATCTCTGCGCTGATCGAGATCGTTGAGTGCCCATTTCATATGAGGATTAAGGAACCTCAGATTGACATTTTGGGGGATTGAAACCGATAGCGATCATTTATGCTGCTTTCGACTCTTGGCAGCTCATGATTAGAAATACAGGTCAATTGAAAACACCGGTTATTTCATCCCTTCTGTGTTCATGAATATTGGGTTGTGCTGTCTGCTGTGATCGATTTTTTTCTATATTCCAATTACATATCGCCGTTTGGCTTATCGAGATTATCCATCCCCAACACTTCCATAAGACGGAGAAGCCTATTGCTCGTCACCGAATCCGCTGATCAAACGCAATAAGCCCAGCACCCCCATCCCCAGCCGCACACCTTCGCCTGCTCCCAATTGGGGTGGTTCACCTCGCTCCTCCGCCCGGCGCACAAGCACGTACGCCGCACCGAGACCGGCTAATGCCCCCAGCAGTGCGCCGAACAGCAGTGTCCGACCGCGCCAGTTGGTTTCTTCAGTCATGTCTCTCTCCTCGATCGCCGCGCAGCGTGGCTCCAATTCGCGCCACTCCCGCGCTAAACCCGGCCCAGATTGCTTTCATTTGAATCAACGGTTGGACTGCAGCGCTGGTAACGCGCCTGGTTCCCTTGGTCACCTGCCCTAGAACATGATCTAGTTTATCCAACGGCTCTGGCAGCCAGCCAAAGAGTCTGAACAAGCCATAGGACAGCGCCACGATCAGAGCGAGAGGCAGCAAGCAAAGCATCAGGAGCGGAAGAAGCAGGAAGGTCAGTGACGTATCCGCCCAGGAACTCGCATCGCCGATAGCCGAGTACCCAGCCCAGACAACAAGTGCCGCGACCGCAAGTGTGCCAAGGAAGAATGGGAACAGGACGTGCAGCCATAGGCTGTTCCTACGGGCACGCCTGCGGTCGGCTCGGTGCCGCATCATTTCCAGGTCCGCCACGGGGTCCACACGCTCTTGATCCATCGCCCGTTATTGTAGCATGAGCCGCCAGCCTCTTCCCGCAGGTTTTTCAGGGTATAGGCCTTGGGGCTTACTTCACGTGTTCAGCGGGCTGCGATAGAATGGATGCTGAAGAAGGAGGTGCGAATGGCCTCATTTCCCGGCAAGGGTAAAGTTGCAGTTCTAAAAACAAAGCCTGAGACGGTGCTGGACGACATTCAGCAGTTAATGACGCTGGCCGACTTCGAAGCGGCGCTTCCAAAGGACGTTCAGACCGGGCTCAAGATCAATATTTCCTGGCAGACCTGGTATCCAGCTTGTTCCTCCGAACCATGGCAGATCGAGGGTGTAATTCGAGCGCTGCGGGCTGCTGGCTACAAGGACCTGGTGGGCGTGCATAACGACACGGTTGTTGTCGACACCAGCGTTGGCGAAGCGAATAACAAACACCGCTACGTCACCGACAAATACAACGTTCCTTGCTTGTACCTCTACGAAGAGGATTTTGAGTGGTTCGAATACGTCCCCAAGGATCATCAGTTCCTGGTGCTTGACAAGGTTTACCCGGATGGAGTCTTCATACCGAAGGCGCTGGTCGGTATGAACATGATTCATCTGCCGACGGTCAAGACGCACGTCTTCACGACGATCACCGGTGCAATGAAGAACGCCTTCGGCGGCCTGCTGCACCGGAACCGGCATTGGACGCATGCCGTGATCCACGACACACTGGTTGACCTGCTTATGATCCAGCAGCAGATTCATCCCGGGTTGTTTGCCGTCATGGATGGCACTTTCGCCGGCGACGGGCCTGGGCCACGAGCGATGCGCTGGCACGAGAAGGACATCCTGCTCGCCTCGGCCGACCAGGTGGCGATTGACGCGGTTTCAGCCAAATTACAGGGCTTTGATCCAATGCAGATCCGCTTTATCCGCCGCGCGCACGAACTTGGCCTGGGTGTTGGCGACCCGAGTCAGATCGAGATCCGTGGCTACGATATCGAGCAGGAAGGTGATTGGGGCTTCAAGCAGGAGGATACTTTCGCCAGCACGGGCCAGAAACTTATCTACCACGGTCCGCTCAAACCTCTCGAAAAATTACTCCTGCAGAGCCCGCTCGTCCCATGGTCATACTTCGCCAGCAACTTCTACCATAACGTCTACTGGTACCCCTTCGTGGGCCGCAAACGGGTCGAAGCGGCGCTTGACACCCGCTGGGGCCGGCTCTTTCGTGAGTATGGCGATGGGGGTGTCGTCATGCCAGGCATGGAGCCGAAGACGGTCCTCCAGGCTTTGGTCGGGTTGACTCTGCTGACCGTGCTTGCCGTGGCTGGAGTTCGTTTGCTGCGCAGTTCATGAACCCAACCCTGCGCCGCCGGCTCCTGGCCGGGCTTGCTTTCGGTTTCCTGGTCGTTGTTGCTCTCACGTTAATCAGCGATATTCGGCAGGTCGGCGATCATCTAGCAGCATTCCGCTGGCTCCTGCTGCCGCTCGTCCTGGGCGGCACGCTTTTTAACTACACACTTCGTTTTCTGAAATGGCATTTCTACCTGGGTCAGATTGGCGTACGAAACCTGCGCTGGCAGCGCAGCCTGAAATTGTTCGTGGCCGGCTTTCCGCTGGCCGTCACACCCGGCAAGGTGGGCGAAGCCCTGAAAGCCGTCTGGCTCAACCAGGAGGTTTCGGTACCCTTCGCACGTGGTGTGACGGTCGTCCTGGCCGAACGTATCAGCGATGGATTGGCCGTCCTGGCCCTCTCCACATTCGGCGTGATCTCCTACCCACGTTACTGGCCGGCATTCGCCAGCGTGCTGGTATTCCTGCTGCTGATTGTGCTCGTGTCCCAGGTCCGTCCGCTGGCGCTCTGGATCCTGGGGCAGCTGGTACGCCTGCCGCTGATAGGCCGCCTGAGCATGCATCTGCTCGAATTCTACGAAGGAGCTTACGCCCTCTTTCGCCCCCGCGTCACGCTCATCGCCGTCACACTAGGCACCATAGCCTGGTTTGGTGAGGGGCTCGGCTTTTACCTGGTGCTGCTCGGTCTCGGCGCTTCGTCCGGCATCAATACGCTTTCGATCGCCGTCTTCACGCTTGCATTCTCAACCGTGATCGGCGCCGTTTCGGCCTTGCCCGGAGGGCTTGGCGCGGCCGAGTTGAGCATCACTGGAATGCTCGCCCTGCTGCTGGGCCTGGACGGCGGGACCGCCGCGGCAGGGACTCTCATCATCCGCTTCGCGACCCTCTGGTTCGGTGTAGGCCTGGGATTATTGGTCTGGACCCAGTCGGGCGATTGGCTGCTGCTTGAAGCAGGTGAGAGTGAAACATCCACACCTCCATCCGGATTTTCGCACAGTGAAAATGAGGCTTAATGAAGACCTTCAATGTTGAACTGCACTGCCATACTTATCACTCCGGGGATTCCCTGATGCTGCCCGAGGCAATCCTGCGGGTTTGCAAACGGCGCGGCATCGACCGGGTGGCAGTTACGGACCACAACTCAATCGCCGGCGCGTTGGAAGCGGCGCAGCTCGATCCTGAGCGGGTGATCGTAGGCGAGGAAATTCTTACGACCGAGGGCGAGATCCTGGGCTACTTCATGCAGGAAGAAATCCCTGCCGGTCTCCCACCGCAGGAGGTCGTCCAGCGCCTGAAGGACCAGGGAGCGGTGATCAGCGTCTCGCACCCCTTTGACCTGACGCGCGGCTGTCGTTGGAACCCGGGCACGCTTAAAGGATTGCTGCCGGTGCTCGATGCGCTGGAAGTGTTCAACGCCCGCTGCTGGTCGGATGAGCCCAACCATAAAGCGGCGGCTTTCGCAGCCGAAGGCGGGAAACCCGGTACGGCTGGTTCGGATGCCCACTTCCCGGCCGAGGTCGGGCGTGCCTATATAACGATGTCAGCCTTCGACGATGCAAAAAGTTTCCGGGCAGCACTGGCCGGGGCTCAGGTCGTGGGGCGACGGTCCTTCCCGTTGGTCCACCTGCTATCACGCTATGCTGTCATCCGCAAATCGCTCGGCTGGAGCCCCCCCAAATCGGGAGATCGCCCGTTCGCCTGAACGGAATGGCTGTACACTTAAGCTGGTAATCGGTATCCATTCTGAATGTCACGACCAATGGAGAGCACGATGAGGTTGCGCTGGCGGGAAGTGTTCGGCTTCGTCATGTTCGCATCAGGCACATGGATCGTCCTCGCCTTTCGATTAATAAACCCGGCCGTCTTCTGCACGGCCGGGTTTGTTTCCATCCTAGGACTAACAGTTCTGCTTGTGAGCCTGAGCGAGAGGCTGCCTTACCGCTCGCGCCCCAGGAGCTTATCCCGCCAAGATGACCTGAAAGACTTCTTTCGCGGCTATCCGCGTTGACTAGTCGGCATCCTGCGTAAACACGTGATTACTCTTCTTTGCTGCGCAGATGCGGGAAGAGGATCACCTCACGAATCGTGGTCTGGTCGGTGAGCAGCATCGCCAACCGGTCGACACCCATGCCGAAGCCGCCGTTGGGGGGCATGCCGTAGCGCATCGCCCGCAGGTAATCCTCATCCATCGGATGGCGTTCCTCGTCATCAGCGGCATAGGCTCGGCCCATCTCCAGGAAGCGCTGTTCCTGGTCGGTGGGATCATTCAGCTCGGTAAACGCGTTGCACAGCTCCAACCCACCGGCGAAACCCTCAAAGCGTTCAACCGTGTTCGGATCTTCTGGGGTGCTCTTTGCCAGCGGCGAGATATCACGCGGGTAGTCGTAGAGAAACGTGGGCTGGATTAGCTTCGGTTCAACCTGGCTTCCCAACAGGCCATCGATCAGCTTGCCGCGGCTCGCGTCGGCCGGGGCGTCGATGCCTTTCTTCCGCATCGCTGCACGCAGCGAATCCGCCTCGGAATGTGCATCGATCGCGATCCCCGTCTCGGCTTCAATTGCCTCGCTGAGTTTGACGCGCTTCCAGGGTGGTGCAAAATCGATCTCCTGCCCTCGGTAGATGATGGCTGTCGAGCCGAGGACCTCTTCCGCGACATTGGCGATCATCTGCTCGGTGAGCTCCATCACATCGCGGTAGTCTGCGTACGCCTTGTAAAACTCGAGCTGGGTAAATTCCGGATTGTGTTTAAAGGAGACTCCTTCGTTCCGGAAATCACGCCCGATTTCGTAAACGCCCTCGTAGCCTCCGACCAGCAGCCGTTTCAGGTAAAGCTCGAAGGAGATGCGCAGGTAGAGATCTTGGTGCAGCTGGTTGTGGTGGGTGACAAAGGGCGTGGCGGCCGCCCCACCATAGATCGGCTGCAGGATCGGTGTCTCGACCTCAAGAAAGCCGCGCTGATCGAGAAATGCCCGCAGCGAGCGGATAATCTGCGCCCGGGTTTCAAAAATCGCCCGCACTTCCGGGTTTACCGCCAAGTCGGCGTACCGTTGGCGATAGCGTGCCTCCTGGTCGGCAAAGGCGTTGTGAACCACACGCTCGCCATCGACGAGCTCCTCCTTCGCAGCCGGAAGGGGTGTGAGCGCTTTCGCCAGCATCTCAAACTCTGCTACCTTGAGGGTAATTTCACCCGAGCGGGTGCGGAACATCGTCCCGCGCGCCTGGATAAAATCGCCCAGGTCGAACAATTCGGAAAAGATCGCCATACGCTCGTCGCCCAGTTCGTTCAGGCGCAGGAAGAGCTGCAGGCGACCGGTTCCGTCCTCGATATGGGCAAAGGTCAGCTTGCCCATCTCGCGCACCGCCCGCAGCCGCCCGGCGACGGCTGCTTCGACCGGCGATTCTTCAGCCTCTGCTTCATGCAGCTCGAAGGCTTCGATCGCGGCGGCATTCGTGTGGGTGCGCAGAACCTGGCGCGGATAAGGATCCATCCCAAGCTGGCGTAACCGCTCGAGTTTCTCCTGGCGCACACGTTCGAGTTCGTTTAATGGAGACATCATCTCATACCCTGTCTTACAGATTCGCGGCGGGCGTGGCCGCGGCCCGTAGTTTACACGAAAAACGCCCCGCGGTCTCAAACCGGCGGGGCGCTGAAAAAACGCTAGGGAGATTACTTGATCTTTACGATGCGGAACTTCAGCGTCCCGTCCGGGGCCTGGACTTCAACTAGATCGTCGACCTTCTTCCCGAGCAGCGCCCGGCCAAGCGGCGATTCGTTCGAGATCAAGCCCTGTTTGGGATTGGCCTCCGCCGCACCGACGATGGTATATGTCTCGGGTTTGCGGTTGCCTTCCTTGATGACGACCGTAGCGCCGATTTCGACCTGATCGGATTTTGAATTATGCTCGATGATCTGAGCCTGCGAGAGCATGCGGTCCAACTCTAATATCCGGCCTTCGACGAAGGCCTGCTCGTTCTTCGCCGCCTCATACTCGGCATTGTCGATCAGCTCACCGTCCTCCATCGCCTCCCGTAGACGGATGGCGACTTCCTGCCGGCGCACATTGCGCAGGTGTTCGAGTTCTTCCTCGAGCTTCTTCAAGCCCTCGGCGGTGAGATAGACTGCCTGGTTGCTCATAACATTCCCTGTGAACTTCTCGTCTGAAACCGGAATACCGGGGCCGGGATGAAAAAGACTGAGAGCGATCCTCTCAGCCTACGACCAACTTTGGATGTGCGGATGATAGCATATATTGAGGGACCTGTCCAGACGATTGGCGGCAGCCGCGAGGACGGCTAGCGATCTGGCTCAAGCAGTTCGACACCACCTTTTTCAAAGACAAAATCACGCAGCTCGTTGAACAAACTATCCTCATCCGACCAGAAAGTTGATAGCTGGGTCCCGTATTCCAGGATCGCATCGTCCCATGCCTGGATCGCCTCGTCCGTGATGGGGTAGATGCGCCAGATGCCGGGAGGGTCGCCCATGTCTTCCGGAATTACTTCGCCGCGTGAGGCGTAGGGAAACTCGCGGTAGTAGGTCAGGGGTTTATGTAAGGCTTCGGCTGCCAAACGAACCAGGCGGTGGTCGACATGCCCGCCGATCCCTAATGGGCAGTAAAGCCGGGCATTTTCCAGGTCGAGACCCCCCAACGATTCGATCAATCCGTTCAGCGTATCCGCGTCCTGCACGTCAAGTGAACCGAAGATAGCAGCCCGGTCGGGATAGAGCGGCCGTTCGCCGTCACCCCGGCGGTAGATCGCCTCTAACAGGTCGAGGTGAACGACTGAAGCTCCCAGCCGGCCTGCCGCGAGACGGTCTTCTGCCCGCCGGACGGCGATCGGCGGTCCGGGTTTCCCCCAGCGAGCGTGCAGTTCGGCAGCGAAGGGCGTGATGCGCCAATCGGGCGGATCGCCGGCGAATGCGGTCAGGATCGAAATCGGTTCATCGCGTCCGTCCTGCATTGCGATCAAGCCACCACAGGAGAGTACGGCATCATCCAGATGCGGTGAAAGGTAGAGATGGGCGACCATACGAGACATTATAGACTGAAAAATTGCATACTTATGTTAAGAAAAGCTTGAAGAACTCCTTTTCGGCCCGAATCCGTTGACGGTCATATAAGCTGAGTGTTACAATCCACCCTCGCGCGCCGTTAGCTCAATTGGCAGAGCAGGGGCCTTTTAAGCCCAAGGTTTAGGGTTCGATTCCCTAACGGCGCACCTGGAAGAATGGTTCAAATCCCGCATAAGCAGCGGGATTTTTGCTTATGATATTTTCTCTTTCCATAATAAGAGTTGTCAATTCCTCATTAAAACCATATTTGAACGCGTCCGCCTCTCCCCGGAAGCGGTGGCTGATTTCTAGGAAGAAGGCTGCCCTGTCTCCATCCTGACTAATCCCTAGGCTGTCAAGGCCTGGAATGAAAGCCCGAACAGAACCATCGGCTTCTTTAATATCGCAGTAAAACCTACTTCCCCTTGACTTAAAGTATAGTTTTCTATACACTTTGCATAGTAAACTATACTTGGATAAACCACTGGGAAGAAATATGGAACTGGGAAATAATTTAAAACAGCTTCGATTTGATTATGGCAATCTTTCCCAGCAAGCCCTGGCCAATTCTGTGGGGGTAACCCGCCTGACTATCCATTCGATAGAAAACGGGAAATTCAATCCCACTACTTTGCTAGCTTTAAAGATCGCCAGGTTCTTTGGCAAATCCCTTGAAGAAGTCTTTTTTATTCAGGAGGATTGATCCTCAAGCAGGTTTGGAGAATACTATGCCTCGTTTCCTGAAAAGCTTCCATCTCATCACACTCAGCCTGGGATTTTTAGCAATTGTTGCATTGATTTTCAACCTCGGGATCTTCGCCATACTATATCCCCAAGTGACCCAACTAGTTGAATTCGATCCCAGCTGGGAAAGTTACGGAGTTGTAGCGGCTATCAATATCATCACCATCGCTATCTTCCAACTATGCGGCGTTTGCACACTGCTCGCTCACATGATCATTCAGAAGAAAACCTCCACCTTGGTGATCCTTGCCATTGTCACCGGGATCATTTCTGGCCTTATGGTCCTGAGTGATATCACCCTGCTTTCTGATATCGGCAAGGAGTATGCCCAGGGCTGGCAAACCCGGGGAGAATGGAAAATACTCTTCAACAGCTATGGGCTCCATATCCTCAGCCTCGTCCTGGCAATGGTCTCAATCATCAAGAACCTGAGAGACGACAATAAACCAGCTGAACAAGTGATGAAGGATGAAGTCCTGTTTTTATCCCTGCACACAACCGGTTTGATTTGCGGCGGGTTGGGTTTATTAGGGGTAGTTGCCGGGTTATTTTCAGATCTCTCCCTCTGGATGATGGAGCGGATCGTGGTAGTTATGGGATTGATTGTCCTCTCACCCTATCTGGTCATTCTCGGGATCTGGATCTTCAGACGAAATCTGGGCGGTGTCACACCCGGGCTGGACGAGAAGCAGTTCCAGGACCAAGCCATCGCCGGACTCTGGACCTTGATTTTCACTCTGCCCTTGATGCTGCTTTTCTTTGGACTGCAACTCTCCTCTCTCGCAAAGGAGTCCTGGTCTGCCCTCTGGTTGCCCCTGCTGGTCTTCTCTGCACTGATTTCATTCTCATCACTCACTCTGAGATATTTCAGAGAATACCGCTAACCAAAATATCAAAGTAAGTGTTGTTGCAGCGGTTCTAGCCCACATCCATGAGGCAAATCAATTCAGTAGTTTGGATTAATCAAGATTCTGCCTAGAAATAGGACCAGCCCCTCCCTCCGCTAGATTAACAACCCAGTAGCACCAGGGCTTTTAAGCCCAAGCTCCTTCAAGCCGATTCCTGTTCAGCGCACCTAGTTATTAGGTTCAAATCCCGCCTGAACAGCGGGATATTACTTTCGATATCCATCGGTACCATGACAAGGAGCTAAAGCATTCGCTGTATTTCTTGCACAAACGTCTTAGTACACTATACTCACGCAATCCAATTACTACACATAGATGAGTCCCATTTGAAAGGGGGTAAATTTTGCCAATCCATCTTTGGTCCTATTTGCGTGATTGCCCTGCCCGGGAGATCGAAAATCGCACTGAAGATTTAGCAAGCCTACAGGGCAGCAATGATGGATGATCAACCCAACTCTGCAAATCATAGATCTGGGGAAGACTCGAGGTTCAATCACTCGATCATTTCATTGCCCGCCGTTATTGTCTTCATTTTTATAGCTTGGGCCATCTTCTATATCTACCACATATCCGGAATCGGAATAGATGGCAAACGATACTATTCGTTGTTCGACGATGCAATGATCATGATGAGATATGCGTGGAACCTAGTGCACGGGAGTGGTCTCGTCTGGAATCCAGGTGAGAACATCGAAGGATACACAAGTCTCCTTATGGTCCTCATCATGAGTCCATTCAATGCTGCGTTTGCCGACAAACGATGGGCAGTTCTTTCGATTCATCTTCTCGGCGTCATCACAATGGTAGCAATTTCACTGGCCTCGAGATTTGTTTTTCGCCAAGTCTCTGAGCGGATTCCCTATCCTCTGCGCAAATGGGCTGAGCCCCTCCTATTGCTCGGCATCCTATTCTATTACCCCCTGATGTTCTTCTCTCTGATGGGTATGGAAACTGGAATCCTCACCCTTCTGCTTTTATGTGCTGTTGGTTTCTGTCTCCGTGCTCTAGACCATTACTCGCCTAACAATGTATACGCAGTAGCTTTCTTACTTGGCCTTGCTTTCCTGACACGCCCAGACTCGCTAATCTTCGCACTACCTATACTGGCGGTCCTCTTCATTGAAGGTCTACGTAAACGCAATACAGATCGCAACCTCACCCATCTTGCAGCTGCCGCAACTCTCTTCGTGTCAATAATAGGTTCCCAAATCATCTTTCGGTGGGCGTACTACGGAACACTCGTTCCGAACACCTATGCCCTTAAAATCGAAGGGTTTCCCCTAGCTCTTCGCATTAAGAATGGACTTGCATATCTAAAACCATTTGCAACCGAGTTTGCTCCGTTGTGGGCATTATCAATTGCGGGAACTGTTATTGCCCCCTCACGCAAGAGAGTACTGATTGTCAGCTTGTTCCTAGCCGCAGTCACTTATACCGTGTACAGCGGGGGTGACGCGTGGCGAATCTGGCGCTGGATTGTGCCGACTGTTCCTCTCATCATGTGCATTGCACTAGAGGACATCTCCTTGGTTGCTGTAGCTCTTGGACATCTTCTGGAGAAAATAAAAAGCCTGCAAACGTGGGCGCTTAACGCTGGACAAAGAAACCTTATCCGAGGTTTACATTTATTGCCTCGATCTCTCAAACGGGAAGTCTGGGCACTGATAACGGGCGTAGCCACAATATTTGTCGCCTTTGTAGTCGATCCCTTAGGTTTGAGCGATCCGGGAATTGGTGAGGAACAGAAAGTCCTTCTGGTCCTTGGCATCGCATTCCTGTTCGTAGGGATCCTTCTTATCAGTCGGCGCCTCGTGCCTCGACACTCTCCCATTGCCCTGTTGTTCTTTGTCGTCATATGGGCAGTGGTCATCGGGGTTATCAACCAAAGATTTTGGCCGGTGATCACCTTTCGCGTGCGACCTGATGATGCAGATTTTAATTTAGCAAATCTGAACGTAGCGATTGCATTGAACAACTCTACGAAGGATATTGCCGTGATTGGTGTCAAGAACGCTGGCACAATCCCATATTACACAGGTCGAATTGCCGTTGATTTCCTGGGTAAGGTTGACGCATATATCGCACACCTTCCAGCCGACGTTTCTGGTGGCGTGGCGAGGGGGTCGATGCTTACATGGCCAGGGCACAACAAGTATGACCTGGAGTACTCAATCGATATCTTACGCCCTACCTACGTCCAGACTCTTCAATGGGGGCAAGACAACTTGCTCAACCTTCTCGGCGACATATACGTTTCTTCTACCTATCTCGGAGTAAGACTTTACTTCCTCCGAGAGTCACCAGATGTACTGTGGGATCGCGTCACTATCGAACCCTAGCATCTTTGATGGCTTAGCATTACCTAGTAGTAAAAACCAGCACTATGAATCTCTCCCGAAAACCGAGCATCATGAAACTTCCTCCGGGCAAGAGAACCCTTTTCAATCAATAATCTCCAATTGGAAAAGGTCGGGGATTTGTTTTGCCCGTGACCGGCGAGAGACGTACCACTTATAGTTCAAACCCCGCCTTCCAGACTGCGAATTACGAATAGGACAATCACCTCTGTTGACAGGCTTAAAAACCCTTCAGACAAGAACTTTCAAGCCCAAGCAACTCAGGTTCGAATCTCCCTACGGCGCACTCGCTCGAAGAGCAAAAATCCCGTACAAATAGCAGGATTTTTGCTACCGATATCAAGTGTTTCTCGCTCCACGAAAATAAGAAGCGCCCCTCGGGGCGCTTCTTACGTCATGTTGGGAATTCCGGGAGAAACTAGTCCAGCAGCTCCATTGGTATATTGCCACCGTTTTCGGCAATTCTATGGAGCACTTCTTTGTGAAGCCATGTGTTCATCTGTGCCGAATCATCCATCTTGTCAGCCGGGCATCCGAGCTCAACCGCCAATTCCTTGCGAGCTTCATAACTATGGTCTAAATCGAGCAAGAAGAGCAGATCGGCGATCGAAGTCTTCCAGTTGGATT
>Ga0307423_1001005_pt1 | contig 17814 bp, 18 predicted proteins | sample SalMarWE160310MG_FD_202154 | JGI IMG/M metagenome (GOLD analysis project Ga0307423, IMG submission 202154) | Salt marsh sediment microbial communities from the Plum Island Ecosystem LTER, Massachusetts, United States - WE1603-10 | ecosystem: Environmental > Aquatic > Marine > Intertidal zone >...
CCCGTGACTACATCGTCTACGTGCGCAATGCCATGCGCAAGGCCGTGGCAGATTTTGTGCCATTCGACGAGGCCTATGAGGCGACCGACTGGTCAGCCTACAGGGGCATGCCCGCATTCGATGCCAGTAACCGCGGTAACGCCTATCGTATCTACCTCGAGATGGAAGCGGAATCATTTGATTAGCCGCTGTTTTGACTATCTTCGCTAATGCGATGGCTTGAAGACGGGTGCGTGCTGCCCGCGAGTACCGCGCAATCCACTGTTAGTGGAAGCCGCATGTCTGTTATTCCGGTCTGGCTGCCGTGTGCCTGACCCTGTGCAGGGAAAACTGACATTGTTATGCCGCTGAGCGGTCATGAGTGCCGCAAGCGAGCCGGTGGGCTAGGTTCGGGGGTGGGTGAGTTGCAGGGGGTCGAGCAGGCGCTCCAGTTCCGAATCGGAGAGATCCGTCATATCCAGCGCCACCTGCCTGACAGAGCGTCCTTCCGTGTAGGCACGTTTGGCGATCTCTGCACATCTCTCATAACCCAGGGCACCGGTCAGGGCGGTCACCAGCACCGGGTTTCTGTCCAGCGCGGCCTGGATGTGTGCCTCGTTGACGGTAAAACCGGCCAGTGCCTTTTCAGCCAGAGTGCTGGCAGAGTTCGCCAGCAGCTCGATATTCTGCAGCAGGTTATAACCGATCAGCGGCAGCATGGTATTGAGCTGGAAACTGCCGGATTGCCCGGCCATGGCAATCGCGGCGTCATTCCCGAAAAGCTGCACACAGGCCATGGCGACCGCTTCCGGGATGACCGGGTTGACCTTGCCGGGCATGATGCTGCTGCCAGGTTGCAGTGCGGGTAGAGTAATCTCGGCAAGCCCGTGCAGCGGGCCGCTGTTCATCCAGCGCAGGTCATTGGCGATCTTCAGCAGACTGACGGCAATGCCGCGCAGCTGCCCGCTCAGTTCAACGGCCGTGTTCTGACCCGAAAGCGCTGCAAAGAAATTGGCGGCAGGCCGAAACGCGGCGCCGGTACGCTGCTCCAGGATTGCGGCGAAGCGCTGTGCGAACAGCGGGTGCGTGTTCACCCCGGTGCCCACGGCAGTGCCGCCCTGCGCGATCCGCTCCAGCCGGGGCAGTACCCCGACCAGGCACTCCCTGCCGTGCGCCAGCTGGGCGCTCCAGCCACCGAGTTCCTGGCCAAAGGTGACCGGCATGGCATCCATCAGGTGCGTCCTGCCGGTCTTGACGACATCCGCCAGCGCGGCCGCACGCGCATCGATGACCGAGATCAGCGACTCGAGTGCGGGAAGCAGTGCTTCCCGGCATGCCAGCAGGGTGCTGACATGAATCGCCGTCGGGATCACATCGTTGCTGCTCTGTCCCAGGTTGACGTGGTCATTGGGGTGCACCGGGCGGTCCAGCCGGCGGGAGGCAAGCCGTGCGATGACCTCGTTGGCATTCATGTTGGTACTGGTGCCGGAGCCGGTCTGGAAGACATCCACCGGGAAGTGGTCGTCGTGAACGCCGTTCGCAACCTCCAGCGCAGCGGCCGTGACTGCCGCGGCAAGCGTGCTGTCCAGACGCCCCAGCCCCGCATTCGCCTCTGCCGCGCAGGCCTTGATCAGGCCGAGGCTGTGGATCAGGCGCTGCGGCATCCTGAATCCGCTGATGTGGAAGTTTTCTACGGCGCGCTGCGTCTGTGCACCATACAATGCCTCCCGCGGTACACGCACCTCTCCCATACTGTCATGCTCGATACGATAAGATACCTCTTCCGGGTTCATGGCCGACTCCTCAAGGTGGCTGTGATGGTTCCGCCTGCCTGGCCTGGGTCTGTCCTGCGGGCGCGGGCGGGGATATGGGGCTATGGTGATATACCCGCGTGCGATTGGCAAAGCGTGCTCCATTGAGGCGCGGCTTGCCAGGCGGCGGAATACAGGAGGGATCGAGGTGTTCGCACAGGTCGCGCGCCGGAACCATGCCATAAAACACGTGTGAGTGCGGGTATGGCTTGATACCCCGCAGTCCGTAAACCACGTTGAAACGCAGGGACAGGAACGCAGCCCGATTCAACACGCAAGCCGCATGGCAGGCGGGAAGCCATGAACCGGAAACCAGTGTGCAACTGGCCACAGCGTTGCTCCTCGCGTCGGCCATGCTCGCGTTGGGGGCGGTCCATGCCGGACAGGGACCGAGAGAAGATCCGGCGACTACGTTGCAATCATTGGCCACGGACTATCCCTGCACTTGCCCGCAGGCGGACCGACCGTGACCGCGGGGCAGCGGCGGCGATCACTCCGTGCGCTGCGTGTCCTGCTCCGTTCCCTCGTGCGGGGTATGACCCAGCAGGCGCAGCCAGAGAAAACCCGAGATACCGGCTGTCAGGGAGGCCAACAGAATGGCCGTCTTGGCCGTGACCAGTGTTGCGGGTTCCGATGTGAAACCCAGGTTGGTAATGAAGATCGACATCGTGAAACCCATGCCACCGAGCAGTCCGATACCTGCGATATGCCGCATCTGCACACCCTCCGACAGCTGACCAAGCCCCAGTCGCAGGCTGAGCCAGGTCATCAGTGTGATGCCGATCGCCTTGCCGAGCACCAGCCCCAGAACGATTCCCAGCGCGAGATGGTCTGACCACAAACCGGAAAGTGCCTCCAGGCTAACCGGAATGCCGGCATTGGCCAGGGCAAATACCGGCATGACCAGCAGGGCGACGGGGGATTCCAGGTAGCGCTCCCAGCGCTGCAGCGGGGTAGTGGCCTTTTCGACCGTGTCCTGGACACGCTCTGCGACCGCATGCTGTGCTACCTCGCCGAGCAGGGGCTTGACGCTTTTCTCCTCCATGTTCGCAAATTCATCCGCCAGCTCATGCGTCTGGTTGACAAACCAGTCTGGTCCGCGTTTGGGCCGCGCCGGCACCGTCATTGCGACCAGCACACCCGCCACGGTCGCATGTACGCCCGAGCCGAGCATGGCCAGCCAGACCAGACCACCGATCAGGAAATACACGCCTGGACGCCGAATGCCAGCCATATTCAACACAAGCAGTAACAGGAGCAGCAGCGCGGCTGCCGCGAGGAAGGACAGGTTGAGGGTCTTGGTATAGAAAACGGCGATGACGAGGATAGCGCCGAGGTCGTCGATGATGGCCAGGGCGGTCAGGAAGGTAATGAGACCGGCGGGAATGTGTTTGCGCAGCAAGACCAGTACCCCGACAGCGAAGGCTGTATCGGTTGCCATGGGAATACCCCAACCATGGATCAGCGGTGTCCCGGCGGTGAATACCGCATAAATAAGCGCCGGCATCGCCATGCCGCCGAGTGCCGCGGCTATCATCGGCAGGGAGCGGCGTGCACCCTTGAGTTCCCCCACGAGCAACTCGCGCTTGATTTCCAGGCCCAGCACGAAAAAGAACAGGCTCATCAGACCTTCATTGATCCAGTGGCGCACACTCATGGTCAGCGACCAGTCACCGAAGACCAGGCCGGTCTCGGTCAATAACAGCGATTCGTAGCCGCGGTCGAGTGTGGAATTCGCGATGAGGAGTGCGACGAGGGTGCAGATGATGAGCAGGATACTGCCCGTGGTCTGATCGTGGGTGAAGCGCTGAAACGGGGGTATGATTTCCTCGAGCTTTTTCTCGAGGGGTGTCCCGATCCTGTGCTGCTCACCGGCCTGGTGTTTGGATGGCATGATGCAGAAACCTAGACTATGACAGTCGCAAGTACAACAGGCAACATGCACCGTGTACATGCCTGAGAAAGGATACCTTTCCAGTCGGAACGGGTACTCGGAACGGACAGTCGCATGGCCATTGGCCGGTCACGAACAGGTCGGATCGTTTCCGTCGCCATTATGGATCAGCTCTAGCAGGGGGGCGATGACACTCCGCGCGCCGGCTCATGCACAATACAACCGTACGCGCCATAAGCTTGTGGAAATGGATTGTAAGGCGTGCTGCGGTTAACAGCCGGGTCGGAAAAGGTGTGGCCGTGGGGAGATGGCGGAAAGGGCATGGGTACGCGAGTCATGTTTCCATTCCGGGTTGCTGCGGCTGTGGGCCTGGTCTGGCTGATGTCCGGCCAGGGGCGGTTTGACACGCTGGGTAAAGGCCGCGGCTATGCCGGAGAACACACCTGCCGGGCTGTTTGTTGTGAGCGGGCAGATCAGATTGAGTCTGAATTCGCATCGCAGTCATGCGTGATTTCCTCGCCGCGGTGGATGTCCACCGGTGCGCAGCCAGTTCAGTGCCTTGTCGCGATCCTGGTATTCAAAATGCCGGACGTCGGCAGCCGCGAAGTAATCCGCAACCTTCGGCAATATCGCGAGAAAGCCACTGTCGGTGACCGCGGCAACCCGTTTTATTCTTGCCTGGTAGTCGCCCACGAAGTGGAGATGTGAAAGCAGGACGGAGAAATCCTCCCAGCCGGGGAAGGATTGCGCATCGACCAGCAGGCCGGTGAGTTCGCCGTGTTCTTCGATATAGGGGTCGGCCAGTAACCGGAGACGTTCGAAGTCATCGGACTCCAGTCTATCCGCCGGTGACACGACAAGTATTCCATCGTCACGCAACAGTTGGGCTTTGATCATACCGGTGTCCTCCTCAGGGCCAGACCATCCACTGTAAAATCCGATCTTGCAACGCATGGGTAGCGATGCCCTGTAGCATGCTCTCGGCTGTATGCCTTGCGCTCACGTGTCTATCCCGGTTTTGGCTGCCAAGGTTCGGGTACAATATTAAACCTCCCATCGTAAAAATGCTGCATACGGGGTGCGATGTCATTGCGATATCTCAAGGGGGGAGGCAGGTTTTGCCGGCACTGCCGCCAGACATGACTCCCGGTGCGGGGCCGCTTGCCTGCGCCTGTCGCCCGACTCATCGACAGTGCTGGTTCGAGGCTGCGACGGGGCCTCTGGCGCAATCTCACGCGGAAGTGCCGGCAGGGAGGAAGCCTGCGGACCGGAATCCAGCACGACCTCGCTACGGGCCCTCATATCCACAGCGGTGACCTTGAACGGGATGTCCAGTGCCTCGAATGTGTCGTGTTCCAGGGTGTCGTAGAGAAACGAGATAAAGCCTTCGCTGTTGAGCAGACCGCCCTTGCCAAGGTCGATTTCGATGAACTCGACCCAGCGCAGTGCATCCTTGTTGAGCAGTTCCTCGACCAGGCGCTCCCCGGGCGTGATGATAAACTGCTCGACCAGCTCGCGAATCTCCTTGCCGGTCATGCCCGAGGCATACAGTGCGCCAATAATCGCGCCGATGCTCGAGCCGGCGACGTGTTGGAGCGTGACTGACAACTCATCCAGTGCCTCCAGCATCAGGATGTGGGCAAGTCCGTTGGCGCCGCCGGCGCCGAGCGCGATGCCGACCCTGGGCTCGCTGCTGGCGGTGCCGTTGGAGCGGGCAGGCACTGGATGTCTGTGATCTTTCGCCTTTGCTGCTGGTCGAAGCAGGGATGCCGAAGCCATCAGGGTGGACAACCGTCCGGGAAAGCGGTGTCCGGATAGCGCTTGCATGGCCTGTATGAATATCCCCGATGCTGGTTCTTGTCTGGCAAGAGCGGCCGTATCCCGACTGCCAGCCTACCCATTTTCACCTGGTCATGACATCGTGAAACCGCGGCACGGCATTCATGCCGGACATGCTCGCGGGAAAACCAGCCGGTGTCGTCCGAGTGAGCTGATGCGGACAGCGGCTGCCTGGTCGGGGTGCCGCGCAGGCACGCGTTGCAGACGCGTACATTGAGAAATGTCAGTGACCTGTGGCGCAACCAGTTGCTGGATACTTCAGAGGTATCCTTGCTGCCCGGCGCGCGCGGTCGGTGACGGCGGCCGGATTGCAATCGCCTCGCAAAAAAACGTTATAATACGAATCGGTTTTTCGGCGCAGAGAGAGGTGACGTGGCCAAGATCATCAGATTACCGGGCAATTTTATTGGCATCGAAGACCGGGAGAAGCTGGAAAGTTTCGGTGGGCATACCATCGCCCATGGGCGCGCGACGCGCTGGCACTGGGGCAAGGATGTCGATGGTGATGACGTCTTCGAAATCCATACCGGAGGCGCAGACGATGCTCTGGCTGTATGCATCGACCGCGATCGCAAGCTGGATCAATTTACTGCCCGTGATGCCGCAGGACACACGATTGCCTCGGGTGCGCTGGAACACGTGTTTGCCGAACTGGACAGGTACTTTGCCCACTTGCACGGGGAAGGCCCCGACACCCCCGCCTAGTCCCGCTATGGCCGGATACGCCGCGGGCGTTTGCCGGTATACGCGGCGTTCCACAAGTGGTGCGCCTGCATCCATCGCCGTTGCGAAGGCCGGCACACCCGCGGATAGTCTGACTGGACGGTTTCTGCCGGATCGGATTTCACGCTTGTGTGCCTGGTATATGCACAGGCCGCGCCTGTGGATGCCTAGCCTGCAGTTTGCGTGACGAGCAGCGTCTGGGTGGGGTAGGCGAATTCGATGTGTTCCCGTTCGAAGGCCTCGTGGATGGTAAAATAGATGGCCTGCTGTTTGTCCATATAGATGTTGTAATCCGGCGATAACAGATAGTAGACGGTTTCGAATTGCAGGGAATAGTCGCCGTATTTCATGAAATGGGAGCGATCGAACCGGGTCTTTTCCTGCGCCTCGATGGCCTCCCGTATGATTACCGGGATACGTTTGAGCTTTTCCCGGGGGGTGTCGTAGGTCACCCCGATGTTGAAAACGACACGCCGCTCGAACATGCGGCCGTAATTGCGGATGCGGCTCTTCAGCAGATCGGAATTCGAGAAGATCAGCTGTTCCCCGGACAGGCTGCGAACCCGGGTTGTTTTCAGGCCGACGTATTCCACGCTGCCCATATAATCATCGATGATGAGAAAGTCACCGATGACAAACGGTTTGTCGAGGATGATCGACAGGGAGGAGAACAGGTCACCGAGGATGTTTTGCAGCGAAAGTGCGACAGCCACGCCGCCAATGCCCAGTCCTGCGACCAGCGCGGTGACATCGATACCCAGATTGTCCAGCGCCACGAGCACCACGACCGACCAGATGATGATACGGCTGAGAAAGCCCAGGGCATTGATGGTTGTGGCCGCTGCCGGGTCTTTCTTCAGTGTGCGCAGGCGGTGTTGTTCCAGTGTCGAGATCGTGATCACGCCGATCCAGATGCCGGCCTGGATCAGCAGGGCAACGATAAACAGATTATGAAAAATCAGCTGGGTGTGTTCAGGCAGTTGCAGAAACTGGGCAGCGATGAAGATTGCCGCCACAAACAAAAACAGGGCCTTGGTTTTATCGATCGCCCTGGCGAAGACATCATCCCACTGCGTTTCGGTTCGCGAGGCAATGGCTGCCAGCCGACGCCCCGCAAAATGTTTTGCCAGGTGCAGAAGCAGGTAACCGAGCAGCAGTGCAGCAACAGCGAAAAGCCACTGCAGCAGGCTGTTGCCCAGGATGGTCTGGTTCAGGAATTCCAGTTCCCGCGTCATATCACCTCGCCTGGTGTGAAGTAAGAAACCCTGATTTATGCGTATATTCCATTACTGCGAGCGTAGCGTAGCAATCTCATACTATGGAATCAATTAGCTGGAGACTGCTTCGTCACTTTGTTCCTCGCAATGACGAATACTCAGGGTTTCCTTGACAATATGCATCAGGCGTTTGCCTTTATTGCACGCCGGAGAAGTGTCGCCGTTTTGAAATGAAGTCGACCACGTGCGGGCCAGCAGGAACACTACCTCCGGAAGCGGGGACGATAACAGGCGCCGTGTTCCATTTGATTTATCCATGGCGCGTTGCGCTGCGTCCTGTAGATCCGTCCAGGCTGCCTCGACGCCTGCCTTGACTTCGTCCCATGCGCCTGCGCCGGCCGTTCGCAACTTCTCGAGTTTTTCGTGCACCTGCTGCTGCTTCGTGCGCAGGGATTCGATCTCTTCGTAGTATTTGATCTTTTGCCCGGCCCCGGCCTGATCCGCCCTGGCCTTGAGTGCATCGATCTTTGCCTGCCACTCGCGCAGCCGGGCATCCATTTTGTCCCGGTATGCCTCTTTCATTTCCATCGCTTTGCCTCCTCTCTCTGCTGTGTGCCAGGGGCAGTTTTCGCGACCTTGCATTTCATTGCACTTCGTGCGCCCGTCGCGATACCAGCAGATTGTAAAGCCAGGCGAAGATCGCGCCACCGATCAACCCGTCAATCAGGCCCCAGACCAAACCGACCACGCTGCCAAGTGGCGTTATGCTGTAACCGCGGTAGACCTTGCCGATCAGGGTGATTTCCGCAGTCGCGCCGTCGAAGGCGATGATCCACCAGGTAATCAGGAACAGGCCTGGCCCCCAGATCAGGGCGCAGGTCAGGGCAAAGGCACGCACATCCAGTTTCATGAACGTTTCTCCTCTGGCTGTTATCCTGTCAACAGCCGTCTCAAATCATGCGACAGCCTCGCGTCAATCGCATTCCTTGTTTCCAGTTTGCCCCGATGATTCAGGTCGATGCCATGGCGATGATGAGCCAGGATTCGGGCGTGCGATGGTCCGGTGTCGTTCAGGTATCATGGAGACCCGACGTTATCAGGCAGGCCAGCCATTGGGCATTGAGATATTTCAATGCCCTGTCATCAGTTACGTCTAATGCTGAAGTGCCTGGTTACATGTGCCGTCATCGCGACAGCAAGTGTGGCTAACCACAAGTCTGCATCGGGCGTGTGCTAGTATATGCAACAGACTCGATATGAGTTTTAGCGCCAATACAGCAAAATCATCGGAATCTGCCAGTCGTATCTTCGAGATACCGGCAGGGCGCGAACCTGGCCATGTGTTCCGGACGGGCTCGTGATGGAACATGGCGTGTACTGGACGAAATTCTCCAGTCGTCAGGTTTTTTATCAATGCGCAACAGGCATTCACGAGGTTGAATATGCAGATTGACTCCACAACATACAGCATTGCTTATTGAGGCTGACATGCGCACTCCCAGAGAAAGCTATCACAGAATCTTTGGACGTATAGGCCGAAGCCTCGTTGCCGGGCTGGTCGCGACTACAGTACTCTGGTTGCTTAAGCTTACCAGAGGCACGATACCGCAGCTTGAGACAATCCGGTTTCTGGATCGGGTCGCAGAGGCTACTGCGAAGGCAACAGGTCTGCCAGATCCGTTGGTACATGGCTGGCTGTGGCATCTGGTCATCGGAACCCTGCTGTGGGGAACACTGTTCGGTATCATGTTGCCGATCCTCCCTGGCCGAAGCTATTGGGTCAAGGGGGCTGCATTCGGTGTGATTGCCGGGTTACTGACCATGTTACTGGTGATGCCGCTGGCCGGTGCAGGCTACTTCGGGATGAAACTCACGCTATTGGACCCAATCGTCTCTCTCGTCTATCACATCATCTACGGTGTGACACTGGGTGGTGTGTATTCGCTTTTCGTGGGGCGGCATACAAAATAACTCTACGCGACTTCTGTGCAAGTATGGAAATCCATTTGCAAAGAGAGTCTTTCGCTGTTAGCGGTCGTCTGCCAACATGGATTGATTAGACTGGCCATTGCGACAGGACGGGGATATTTACGAAGACTCGTGTTAACGCCGGTTTTGGTCGAGAGATCGACCACGACATGCATTACGTCTGGCTGCCAGGTAATGTTGTGCGTACATGCTGCAGTAAGCTGTGTATGGCGGATCAGGTCCGAGAGGATGTTGGTATCGAGCAGGTAACGTCGCGCCATGCTCAAAGCGTCACGTCGTCCAGCGGCGGCAGGACTTCGTCCACATCCGGAAAGGGTTCGTCAGAGCAGGGCATGCAGCCGGCCCTTTCTGACCGGCTCCACGATCAGGCGGTTGTCCTCCTTGCACAGGATTGTCTCCATCCCCTTCGAGTTCAAACTCGCGCGGAATACACAGCGCCTGGTTGCGCCCGTTGCGGAACAGGCGGGCATGGCGTTCAGGCCGGGCCATGTCGGAAATCCCCGTTCAGAAGCATATGCCAGAGCTTTTGCCTGGAAGCGGTATCTGTCAACTGCAGGAGAAATGCCGTTCACGCTGCGGGAATTTTACGGGATACGGTTGTGCACGGTTATGCACCGTTGTGCGATCGAGGCAACGGTAGCCCCATTTAATCATAATTAAAACAGATAGATACAGCCCGGCATGGTCACTCATGATGCCGGGGTCGGTGGTTCAAGCCCGCCCGTAGCCAGCATTAATTCAAGGGTGCCTGCCTCTCCGGTTATATTGCCTAAAACACAACAGAATGTCTGAGTTCTTTTCTTTCTGATAGTGGAGTCAGTTGTGCTCTTGTCCTGACACCTTTTTCCGTTTGGATGATCAAGATCCTGCCCGGACACTCATCAAGTCCTGAAGAGCGACAATCTGACGCCTTTTCTGTGCCCACAGCTTCTGTTTTACGGTTGACGGGGCGCCAGAGCAGGTCTATGTTGCGCGTCATGCCTTGTAGACACCGGAGAGCACCGCACCACCTGCTGGCCCTGTTGCTGGCTACCGTCCTGTTGCTTGGACAGGCGCTGGCACTGGCTCACGTGCATGATGACGAACTCGCCACGCATGACAGCTGTGCGCTGTGTCTGTACGCACAGCATGTCGACTACATGGTGTCTGCGCCGCCTGTTATCCTGGCGGTCAGTTGCGGAATCCTGTCTGTGCCGGATGTGTCCCGCATACATACCGGTTCTCCCGCCTTTATCTGCTACCAGTCCCGGGCCCCGCCAGCCATTCTCCTGTAATCCCTCTTCCGGCGTGCCAGCCTCGGCTTCGGCGCGCATGTGTATCCATATTTCAGGAGCTTGCCATGAATTACCGGCTAACGGCGGCCGCCGTTTTATTGTGGACTGCCGCGCAGCCCTTGCTGGCTGCGGAGGTGCCCGACAGTGCGCTGTTGCGCAGCGAACTGGAACGTATCCGCCAGGAGTACGAGACGCAGGTTCGTGCACTGGAGTCACGTATCGAGGCGCTGGAGCAGCGCGAATCAGGCACTGCCACCGGCACGGCGACCGCCGCACCGGTACCAACCGGTGGCGCAGTGACCGGCAATGCCTTCAACCCGGCGCTGTCCATGGTGCTGCAGGGTGCCGTGAATGGCTACACCGCTGATCCGGACAGCTACACGCTGCCCGGTTTCCAGACCGATGACGAGGCTGGTCTGGCTCCGGAAGGACTGACGCTGGGAGAAACCGAGTTGACCGCCTCGGCCAATGTCGATCATCTGTTCTATGCCGAGACGACCATTGCGCTGCATGATGATGCCGAAGGCAGCGGGGTCGAGGTCGAGGAGGCCTTCGTCGACCCACAGGTACTGCCCGCCGGACTTGGCGCACGCTTTGGACGTTTCTACTCGGCTGTCGGCTATCTCAACAGCTTTCACACCCACGCATGGGATTTTCATGACGCGCCGCTGGCCTACCGCGCGATGCTCGGAAATCAGTACCGTGATGACGGCGTGCGCCTGAACTGGATTGCACCCATCGACCTGTATCTGAACCTGGGCGCGGAGCTGCTGGCCGGTAACAGTTTCCCGGCCGGCGGATCGACGCACACGCCGGGAAATGTGTACAGCCTGTTCGCGAACATCGGCGGTGATATCGGTGACAGCCATGCCTGGCAGGCCGGCCTGTCGACCTTGCAGGTCGATGTCGATGCACGCGCCAGTAGCGGCAGTGCCGGGGACTCGGTGTTTACCGGCAATTCCGATCTCTATATTGCTGACTTTGTCTGGAAGTGGGCACCGCATGGCAACGCCACGCAGCAAAACTTCAAGTTGCAGGGCGAATTGCTCTATCGCGACGAGGATGGCCCATTGCAGTACACCTCGGGCGTCGACCAGGCGCAGCTCGCCTACAGCGGGCATCAATACGGGTACTACCTGCAGGGCGTTTACCAGTTCATGCCGCGCTGGCGCACCGGCCTGCGCTACGACCGGCTGTCAGCGAACAATCGTCTGCTGGTCACCAACCTTGGCGGTTTTGCCAGTGCACAGGACGTGATCGATGGCAGCGGTCTCAACGATGCCGGACACCGCCCCGAACGCTGGAGCCTGATGCTGGACTGGACGCCATCGGAGTTCAGCCGCTTGCGTGCGCAGTACAACCGCGACGATTCACGCGCGACACAAACCGACCAGCAGTGGTCGCTGCAATACATCATGAGCCTGGGCGCGCACGGCGCGCACGCGTTCTGAACAGAGGATACGATGATGATGCCGAGAATCCTGATGACGCTATTGTTGCTGCTGCCCTTGCCGGCACTGGCGGTTGTAAATGTATTTGCCTGCGAACCGGAGTGGGCGTCGCTGGCACAGGAACTCGGTGGCGAACTGGTGTCCGTGACCAGCGCCACCACCGGTCTGCAGGACCCGCATCATATCCAGGCCCGTCCGAGCCTGATTGCCAGGATGCGCAAGGCAGACCTGGTGGTGTGTACCGGTGCGGAGCTGGAGACCGGCTGGCTGCCGCTGTTGCTGCGGCGTTCCGGCAATCCCGGCGTGCAACCGGGCAAGCCCGGTTATTTCGAAGCGGCCAGCGCGGTAGTACTCATGGAAAAACCGGATAAGCTGGATCGTGCCGCGGGTGATGTGCATGCGCAGGGTAATCCGCATATCCAGACCAATCCACACAACGTTGCACGCGTGGCGGAACAACTGGCCGCGCGGCTGGCCATAATCGATGCTGTACATGCCGATCAATACGCCAGCCTGTACCGTGATTTCCAGGCGCGCTGGTCGGCCGCCATGACACGCTGGGAACAGCAGGCCGCCGGATTGCAAGGCTTGCATGTGGTGGTGCAGCACGCCGAGTGGGTGTATTTCAATGCCTGGCTCGGCCTGCAACAGGTGGCGAATATCGAACCGGCGCCGGGTGTGCCTCCCAGCAGTGCGGATTTGCAGGCGCTTCTGACACAGCTGAAAGGCACGCCAGCCGGGTTGATCCTGCATTCGGCCTACCAGGATGGCCGTTCGGCACAATGGCTGGGTGAGCGTACCGGTATACCGGTGGTGGAGCTGCCGTTCACCGTTGGCGGAAATGCACAGATCACAGACTTGTTCAGCCTGTTCGACGCGACTATCCAGGCCTTGCTGGCCGCGCAGTCGTGAATATGGAAGTCTCCTCCATGCTCGATATCATTGGCCTGCCGATGCTGGCTGGTTTGCTGGTGCTGTCGACCCATGTACCGCTGGGCCGCGAGGTGCTGGGTCGGGGCATTATCTTTATCGACCTGGCGGTTGCCCAGATTGCCGGACTGGGTGTACTGGGTGCGGCGCTGGCAGGCTGGGAAACCGGCGGCTGGTCGACGCAGCTGGTGGCTGTCGGCAGCGCCCTGCTGGGTGCGCTGGTGATCCGCGGATTTGAGCGATACTGGCCGCAGCAGCAGGAGGCGCTGATCGGGATTACCTTCGTGCTGGCGGCCAGTGGCAGTGTATTACTGCTGACCGGCAATCCGCATGGCGCCGAGCACCTGGAGTCGCTGCTTGCCGGACAGCTGCTGTGGGTGAGCAGTGCGCAGTTGCAGCTGGTTGCGCTGCAGTACCTGCCGGTGTTGCTGTTGTGGTGGTGGCTCGGGCCAGGGCGTCTGCGTTTTTATCTGCTGTTTGCCATCGCGGTGACCGCATCCGTGCAACTGGTTGGCGTTTACCTGGTCTTCGCGACGCTGATCATCCCCGCGCTGGCCGTGCAACGCCTGCCAGCGCGGCTTGCAGTATTCGTTGCCTACCTGCTGGGCGCAATTGCCTATGCTGGCGGACTGCTCGGCTCGTTGTGGTTCGACTGGCCGGCCGGACCGGCGGTGGTCTGGATGCTGGGGGCATGTGGCCTCCTGACTGCGATGCTGATGAGCTTCCGGTACCCGGGGTCGGACCTGGGCAACACACTGAAATCACTCGCAACCAGCCCTGAAGAGGATTGATTCCAGGGCCTGGAACGCCCATTTCGGCACCAAAACATGGCCTGCATGGCGTTCGGGATGCACGCCGCCCGGCAGCCTTTTCTGCTCAATAAATTTGTGAGTTCGCACTTGCCTGAACGCTTCATTTTTATCCCGGAAATGGCCCCCCGCGGGCGATGCAGCCGGAATTCACGGTTTTTAAATCAACTACAAGAGGTTAGCCAGGCACGACCCCCGGGCGCTGCCCGGCGTATACTAACGGTCATTGAGGCCTCTGTACGTCAGCTGCCCAGGGTTCACAGGAACAGTACAGCGAGAACCTGGGCATGTCGGTCACTGTCTGGAACGCAGTCAGTGATCAACAGGTAACTAGCGAAGGGTTGTGCCTGGCGCAAGACCTGCGGGGCTGTCTTGGTGCCAGTGCTGCTGTGGCAACTGCACCCGTTACCTGCACGAGAGGATCACTGAAGATCTGCGCGAGCGGGCGTTGGATAAAGCGCAGCCGGTTTGTGGCGAATTTCAAAAAAGTTCAACCGGTTAGATTGAGGATTACTCATGCAAGGCGACAAAAAAGTACTGGAACTGCTCAATCAGGCATTGGCGATTGAGCTGACGGCAATCAACCAGTATTTTCTCCATGCCCGAATGTATGATAACTGGGGCCTGCAAGCCCTGGGGCAGCACGAGTACAGGGAATCCATCGAGGAAATGCAACACGCCGACAAGCTGATCGAGCGTATCCTGTTTCTCGAGGGACTGCCAAACATGCAGACGTTGGGAAAATTACTCATAGGTAAAGATGTCCCGGAATGTATCCAGGGCGACCTGACGCTGGAAAAGGGCGGGCGTGAACATTACGTGGTGGCGATCACCTATTGTGAGTCGGTGCGGGACTACGTTTCCCGTGACATCCTGGGAGGTATTCTTTCCGACACCGAAGGGCACCTGGATTACCTGGAAACACAGCTCGACCTGATCGGGAAGATGGGATTGAAGAACTATCTGCAAACAGCCATGGGCACTATAGAGGAATAAGCGTCGGGCGTGTACTGGTTGCCTCGCGCCTCCCGGTGTTATGTACAATGACTGCTATCGTGAATCTGCTTGAAAATACATGTTCCACTTCTTGCGCAATACGGACCTGCATGATCATTGCGAACGGATGGCGGCAGGATAGCGTGTGATGAGAGTTTTCGGCAAGACAAACGAGTCGGGTTATCCGGGAACCAATCCCGGCATCTATCGCGGCGCGCGTTGTATTGTTTTCGGTCGGTGAAAAACCGGAATTATGAGCATTTGTCACTGCCCTGTTGTTAGCCTTCGCGTGCTATCTTCTTCATGAATGTCAGGTCCCGTTATTTTGCCAATTGCCAGGGCTCGAGTTGCCAGACATGAAAATATTTTCGCTGTTCATGCATTCTATCCCGCTGTTGCTGCTATTCAACTGCCAGGTAGCCTCGGCTGATTATCCCATTGAGGTTATCCAGCTCAAATCACGCCCGCTGGAAGAAATCCTGCCGGTGATCAGGCCCCTGATCGGTGCAGATGGTGCCGCAACCGGTATGGGGAACAGCCTTGTCCTCAAGGCTGCGCCGGAGCATGTCCGGGAAATCAGGAAACTGCTGCTTGAGATTGACCGCCCGCCCCGGCGCTTGCTGATAACAGTCAGTAAACAGGGTGAGAGCGTGCGCGGTTCATCCGGCTATACGGTGGGCGCCGACATCAGGGCCGGTGACGGACAAATCAGCATTAATTCGCCGGGGCATGCTGTTGACGAAACGCGTGCCCGTGTGCGTATTCAGGACTCGAATGACCAGCGCACGCGCACGTCAGGGCAAAAGGTGCAGGCACTGGAAGGCCGGTCCGCCTTTATTGCCAGTGGTTCACGCATTCCGGTTCACGAGATCGAGCGTTATAATATGAATGGACGTCTGCACGAGCGACACGTAACACGAATGCAGGATGCAAGCAGCGGCTTCTATGTGGTGCCCCGCCTGAGCGGCGAGTACGTAACCCTTGAAATCCACCAGCGTGATGACCGGCCCGGTATGCAGCGTGGTGTTATCGATACGCAAAGTACGGATTCGGTTGTGCGTGGCAGGCTTGGCGAATGGATCAGCCTGGGGGGGATCGATTCCACCAGCAACAGTAGCGGTGGGGGCCTGGGTCGCTCGCATGCGTCACGGGAAACGGTCGTGCAGCAGATCGAGGTGATGGTGGAATGCCTGGATTGTGAGTGAACAGATAAACGGGGCCGGACCTTTTTAACTGGCTGAATCACAGGATACCTGCCCCTGAAAGGATTGCTGGCATGGCCTGAAACGCCCGTTTCGGCACCGGAATATTGCCTGTATGACGTCCGGGACTCACGCCATAGGGCAACATTACCTGCGTCATGGAATCGTGAGTTCACACGTCCTTGAACGTTTCATCCTGACCCGTGAAAGTTCCGCCAGATCAGGGATGCGAACGGAATGCACGGTCAGTTTAATCAACGTCAACAGCCTGGCCAGGTCCGACCCCCGGGTGCAGTGGCCATTCCATCGCGCCGCCAGACAGCGTATAAAGCGTCCATGAAAGTACCCAGAAGGTTGAAGCCGCTGGTCGACGATGGTCTGGTCGATGAGATTCTCACCCAGTTGATGAGCGGTAAAGAAGCGCAGGTCTATGTGGTTCGCTGTGGCGCCGCGATACGCTGTGCCAAGGTTTATAAGGAAGCGAACCAGCGCAGTTTCAAACAAGCCGCGCAGTATCAGGAAGGACGCAAGGTTAGAAACAGCCGCCAGGCGCGCGCCATGGGGAAACGTACCCGTTACGGTCAAAAAGAGTCGGAAGAGGCCTGGGTCAATGCGGAGGTGGATGCGCTCTATTGTCTGGCCGCTGCCGGTGTGCGCGTGCCCAGGCCCTATGGCTTTGTTGATGGCGTACTCCTGATGGAACTGGTAACGGACGTGGACGGCAACGCAGCCCCGCGACTCAATGAACTGACCCTGACCAGCGCAGAGGCGCGCGAGTATCACGGTCGGATCATTGCAGAGATCGTGCGCATGCTCTGCGCCGGGCTCGTCCATGGTGACTTGTCGCCGTTCAACGTGCTGGTTGATAAGGAAGGACCGGTCATTATCGATCTCCCGCAGGCGGTCAATGCCTCGGCCAATAACAGCGCGGGCATGATGCTGGAGCGGGATGTTGATAATATGGCGATTTATTTCGGCCGTTTTGCCCCGGAGTTGCTGAAAACCGACTACGGGAAAGAAATCTGGGGGCTGTATGAAAGCGGCAATCTCCAGCATGATACGCCGCTTACCGGGCACTTTGAGCGCAGTACGGTGGATGCCGATGTGGCATTGGTCATGCAGGTCATTGACGACGCCCGCGAACAGGAAATTGAACGGCGCCAGCGGCAACTGGCTGCACGGGAATAACGGCAATCACAATCAATGGAGTCAGAGTCGATTGATTCGGGTGTTGTTTTACTTCCAGTAGTTCCCGGTCTCTTGTTACCCCCGGGAAATCCACGCTCACATATTCGCGCATCAGGCAGCCGCATACAGCGCTTGCCCGCGATATCGTTTCAGCAATCAGGAACTATCTATCCAATGCATGGTCGCACGGTGTTACCTGCATCCTGCAGGGGAGGAGAAACACACATGGCACAGCACAAGCACCATCCGAAATCGGAAGCAGCAGCGAAGCAAACCGCGGCACAACCGGCCGCTGCAACAGCATCCGCAGGGAATCGTCAACAATCACAGGGTATCACCGAGGGGCAACGGCATGGCATGATCGCCGAAGCGGCTTATTACCTTGCTGAGCAGCGTGGCTTTCAGGGCGACATGGCATTGAACGACTGGTTGCAGGCGGAGGCGGGCGTGAGCGCACGGTTCGCTGCAAAGCATTAAACCCGGTTTTTCAATCCGGGAACGGCGGGTCGGCT
>Ga0307423_1001012_pt1 | contig 17737 bp, 9 predicted proteins | sample SalMarWE160310MG_FD_202154 | JGI IMG/M metagenome (GOLD analysis project Ga0307423, IMG submission 202154) | Salt marsh sediment microbial communities from the Plum Island Ecosystem LTER, Massachusetts, United States - WE1603-10 | ecosystem: Environmental > Aquatic > Marine > Intertidal zone >...
TATCCACTAGACAACTGGGTCTTCAACCGCTCCATCTCCAGAATGATCAATAAAATAGAAGCCGACGTTTATGAAGCGCACGCCGTCAGCGGGTATGGCTTCCTGAACGTTCTGAAGAAGCGAAAAATCAGAAAGCCGTTCATTCAGACTGTTCATGGCGTATTGGCGGATGAGTATATTCAATCATCAAAGAGCGTGTCTCCGTCTATCAAGCTTAAGCTTTCTAACTTTTTTATGCGGCATCTTGGAAGAATCGAAGGGGACGCAGCCAGAAAGGCAACCTTGATTGTTACTGTCAGCCGATATTCAGCCCAGAAGATAGTAGAGTTGTATGGTGTTGATGAACAGAAGATACGGATAGTTCCAAACGGCGTGGACCTCCAGAGATTCAAGCCCACAGAAGACTGCGAAAAAGTTAAGGACCTGATTGGCGGAAACAGCGAACACGTCATACTATTTGTTGGCAACCTGATACCTCGAAAGGGACTGCATTTCCTGATTGAAGCAGCAAAATATGTCGTCAAGGAAAGTGGGGACACAAAGTTTGTGGTGGTTGGAGACGGACCACTAAGGAACCACCTGATTTCTTACACAAAAGAACAGGGCGTCTCAGGTAACTTTGTCTTTTTGGGCGACGTTTCCGAAAATGTGCTTCCCAGATTATACAACTGCGCTGACGTTTTCGCTTCCCCATCGATACAGGAAGGATTAGGCATAACCTTACTGGAGGCTCAGGCTACAGCCAAGCCCGTGGTTGCCTTCAACGTTACAGCAATCACCGAGGTCGTAAAAGACAAAGAAACTGGGCTACTGGTCAAACCTGGCAGTTACGAACTGGCTAACGCCATCTCATCTCTTCTTTCAGACAAACAGTTACGGAAGCGGATGGGACATGCTGGACGAGAATATGTATACAAAAACTTTTCCTGGAACCTTTGTGCCCAAAAAATGGGCCAAATCTACTCTGAAGCACCACAACATGTCTAGTCGCTGATTACAATAGGTGAACTTCTGCTCTTTCTCCTGATGAACCAGTATGCAGCAATCAGCGCCACAGAAATCAGAATCACTACTAAAATAATGTATGCTGTGGACGAATCCGAATCCTCTTCAAGCCCCAGTTTATTGAGCACACTAAACTGGATGTCGGTGCTGCGTATGATGTAGGATGTACCTGAGCACCAGACTGAAAGAGTACAGTTTCCGACCACGTTAGGTGCATACCTGAAACTGAAGGACCCATAATTGTCTGCTGTAGCCTGTACACTATTCACGACGCCATCAGCTTTCGTGAAAAACACAGTAACCGGCGCATAGGCGATAGCGGGACTCAGTTGACCGGTTCCAGTGACAAAATTGCCGTTCTTTACATTATTTTTGTCCAAAATGACAGAAACATTTCCAGTTGTAACTGGGGTATCGTCGAGGCAGTAAACGTTCCAGTCATTATTTCCAACATACACCCTTCCTTCATAGATGGTTGGGGCGGACCAGCTGTTGGAGCTTGTGACAAAATGTCCCAGTTTCTCGCCGCTTGTGGCATTGAGAACGTATATGGAGCGCTGATCGGTTGCAATGTAGAGTTTATCATCGGCATAGGTGGGCGAAACGTAGAGTTCGTCTCCTAGGTAGGTTTCCCATATTGCGGTACCATTTTTGGCGTCAACACACATTATAGAGAATTTATCAATCAGGTACAGCTTGCCTGCATTGTAGATTGTGGAACAAAGTATGAACTCTTCTGCCCCTTCTGCTCTGTATGTCCACTCTATCTTGCCCGTTGCCGTGTTTATCCCATAATACTCCTTAGCATTAGAAGACACAAACACCATGCCGTCCGCAACTGTCGGAGACGCATGCAAGTCAGTGCCCCCCATGAACAGCATCTGATACGGAATCGACATCTTCCAGACAACATCCCCGCTTATGGCATCCAGCTTGTAAAGGGCACCTGAATCTGGCTCCTGCGAAACAACATACACCGCGCCATCAACCACAGCAGGAGAAGACGTGATGTAACCCCCAGTCTTGAATTTCCAATTGACTTCGCCGCTGTCGGCATCTAAACAGTATACGTTAGTGTCCAGCGACCCCACATAGACTCTGCAATCAACCACCATCGGAGATGATCGCAGCAGCACTGCGGCGGCAAAGTGGGCTTCGATGTAGCCGCCAGCATCACTCTTCCAGACGAGACTGCCGTTGAACGCGTCTAGGCAGTAAATATTTCCGTCGTCAGGTCCAATGTAGACTTTTCCGTTAACCACGGCTGGCGACGACTTGATTCGAGCCCCCGTCTCGAACGTCCATAGGAGCTTGCTGTCTCTTGCGTCAACACAGTAAACGTTCTTGTCCTGTGAACCAAAATAGACTCGTCCATACGCGACACTCGGCGAAGAGACAACCCCTCCGCCTGTCGTAAACTTCCATCTCAAAGTCAAATCTGCGGGACCAACCTGCCCGGCTGCGGTGTGCTCTGGATCATGTCGCCACATAGGCCACGGTTCACTGCGTAATGCCCACACTTCATCAAGTGTCGCATATTCGTCTCCTGTTATTGTGTCAACCGCGGTTGTCACGTTGCCCGGAATCATATATATTGTGCCATACGCAATGGCAACGGACTCTCTTGGAGCAAAAGATTCTACAGGAAGCTTCCATATGAGCTCTCCAGTGTAGGCGTCTAGGCACGCAAACTCGGACTCACCCATCTCAACATCATAAGATGCCGATTGACCTGTTGTGGCGTAGACTTTTCCGTCAGCAACTGTTGGGTTTCCGGGGAACATCAGGAATCCGGGTCCCGTATATGTCCACACCTCTTCTCCTGTGTTTATGTCAAGAGCATACAGAGTCCCGTCCTTGTTGAGCATGTAAACTCTTTCATAGGCGACTGCGGGACCAACACAGAAATATCCGCCCTCTGTCTCGGCGTCGAATGTCCACAAAATCTCGCCAGTGGACGCATTGAAGCAGTATACCCTGTTGTCATGTGTGCCTCCCCTGATGAACTTGCCCTCATAGTAAGAGCCCGAAAACAGCATGGCTCCCGTTGTTTCCGTGTCCCAGAGAACATTGCCCGTTTTAGCGTCTAACGCCATCTGATGAGACTCAAACGACCCCGGAAACACCTTGCCATCGCCATACTGGATTCCAGACCCAACTGAGCCGCCGCCAGCAACATAGGTTTCCCACTCCAAGGTTGGCGGATTTGACGGATCAGAGAAGTCCCAAGCTTGAACCGAAGACTCTGCCTTAGTGTAAAACAGTTTTTCCTCTGCACTATAGCAGTTGATGACAAAAAGGGGCTCCGAACTGGAATAAAACTCGCTGCTGGTCCATAAGATGTTCCCTGTTTCGGTGTCAAAGCAGCTGTTCCCGACAACCATGTGGCTGTTATCGATCTTGAATATTTCTGGCCAGTTCTGGCTTTCAGGAAGGCTGGTGTTCCAGATGACTGCTCCTGTGTCCTTGTCAAGGGCGATAACACTCGTTTTGGTTGTGACCAAAACTTTGCCGTTGAATGCTGTCAAGTAGCTTTTTATGCCTTTCACGGTTGCTTTCCAGAGGATGTCTGGGGCTTCGGGTGCGGGTCCCGCCGAGAAGCGTGCAAATGCTGAATCGCCGTGAGTTTGAGTCCATTCATACTGGAGCAGATTGTCATAACCATCTATGGCGCTTGCTTTGACGGTACCGTTCACGGAGTCCGAAATAATAACAAAAGACGATAAAAACAGTAACGAAACCAAGAGGCACGCAACTGTTGCATATTTGTGCTCTAAAATCTTCATGTTTTTCACTTCAACGAGTTCATTATTGTTAGGGCAAAACCGCATTTTCTTGTGGACGCCGCAGGCGATTTCACCCACAGTGACTTTGCCATACACTTGGTTTTTAGTGTGTATTCTGAATTAAAGGTTTCTAAACAACATCCAGATGGACATGAACCTAATCCAAGCAGAATTTTTGTTATTCATTAAGTTGCTGTGCTTATCGGGATTGCAAGTTCTTGATGAATTTTCCGACAAGATTTGGCTGATTCAGCGCCGTCTTCAATGTTTTTCTTGGGTATCTAATGTAGTTTATTATGGAGATTTTCCTGTATTCCTTGATTGCCCATAACGCTATCTCTTTTACATCCATCGCCGTGAAGTTTTCGGTTTCTATCAGAGGTAATCCCCAATTTTGTCTCACCTCAGCGAAAGCCCTCGGCGTCAAGCTGCCCCGAATATACCCTTTTTTCGTGCATTCCTCGTATAGTCTAGTGCCGTATGATGGTGTGGCAAAAAGTAGGTGCATGCCAACATCATATTTTCTTTTCAGCATAAGGGCAAACTTGACAGTGTTCAGCATGGTTTCTTTTGTTTCGCCGGGGAAACCGATAATGTAGAATGCACCCGTTTTTAGCCCGATTTTTTTGCACATTTCAGCAAACTTAATTACGTTCGTTAGTTTGAGGCTCTTGCCGATTATGTTGTCTAGGACATACTGGTCTCCAGATTCGATGCCGACGAAGACGCTTTGGCATCCGGTCTTCTTCATTTTCTTCAGAAGATCTAACGTCAGATAGTCTGCCCTTACCCCATTCGGTGTTTCCCACTGGAATTTGATGTCTTTTTCGATTATTTTGTCGCAGATTGCCTCGAATCGTTTTATGTCAAACGTGAGGTTGTCATCTTCGAAGTATATCGTTTTTACGCGATATTTCTTCACCACATGCTCTATGTGGTCTACAACATAATCTACCGAGTGTGCCCTGAACGTTTTTCCCATGTGCAGATGAACCGAACAGAAGCTGCAATTAAAGGGGCATCCTCTGCTGGTTATCATCGATAAGGCTCGGCTCTGAAAGCTGCGGTACTCTATCATTTTGGGACTAAGGTATTGCTCCATGTCCACTAAATGGTAAGCAGGATACGGCAGCTCATCCAAGTTTTTGTTGAACGGTCTCGGAGAATTCAGCACAACCTTGCCATCTATACGGTGGGCGATCCCCTGCACATCGTCTATCTTCTTTTTGCCCTCAAAGAACCTGACAATGTCCATCATCGTGTATTCGCCTTCTCCAATTGCAGCAATGTCAACGTTCTTTGCATCTTCCAAAAATTCTGTTGGCACTACAGTTACATGAGGTCCTCCAACAACCGTTAAAATGCTTGGGTCTACTTCTTTGACTATGTCCGCAACTTTAACAGCGTGCTCCACTTGACTTGTGAACGGGTTAGTTATGCCCACAATGTCTGGCTTTCTGTTCTGTATCTCCTCTTTTATTCTTTCATATGACAAGCCAACCTCTGTGGTGTCTCCCTTTTTTCGGAACGGCGAATCAGTCATGATTGCATCCAAAATTTCCGTTTTATATCCTGCTTCGTCTAGCACCGCGGCTATATACAGCAGACCTAAGGGAAGATTGGCTGCTGGCGGGTCAGAACCGGGAAAAAACGTCTGTGGCGGATTGATGAGGAGTATTTTCATTGTTGTACCTCTATGTGTCATGTAAGATATGCTTTTATCATTTTATGGATTGCTGGTGTATTACTTTCTTTTTAGTTGTTTTTGGCTCTTTAAAGCTCTACAAGTCTATTTTTTTCCAGAAATCTGAACCTTAATTAAAGAACTAAGTTCGATAAGCCTTATTAAACGGAAAAGTTAAATACAATCACCAATTCCTACATCATTCCGGATGGTTACTGTCCATGGTAAAAACCGCGAGGAACCGACCCCTTTTATACATGATGACTTGGCGTTGTACACGTGCTTGTAACTATAATTGTTTAGGCTGCAGTTTTGCATCGAACCCTTACGCAATTAATGAGATTGACACTAAAGGCGGAATGCGCATCGTTGACGAGCTTCATGAGATGGGCGCAAAATGGTTTGGACTAAGTGGCGGAGAACCCCTAATACGGAAAGACGTTTTTGAGATTATTGCTCATGCGAAAGACCTTGGCATGAACGTGAGCCTAATATCAAACGGATACTACGTTAAAGGTGACATTCTCGACAATTTGATTAAATATGAGGTCATGACTGCCATAAGTCTTGATGGAAAAGAAGAAACAAACGACCTTACTCGAGGAAAAGGCTCTTATGCAACAGCGCTTAAGGCTATGGAAAAGTTGTCTGATGCAAACATTTTTGATTGCATTGTATCGACACTGAATAAACGTAACGTCTATGAAGTGAATCACATCGCCGAGCTGGGGCACGAATACAACGCCACCCGCGTGGTTTATCACAATTATGTCCCGGTTGGTAGGGCTCAGGAGCATCTGGAGTTGGCTCCTACCCCACAACAGTATGAAGTTGTCATGAACAGAATCTACGACCTGATGATGGAGTATCAGGGAAAACTCAGCATCAACGTGTATTGTCCTTTCTTCGCTCGAATAGCAAAGCAGCGAGGTATGCCTGATTTTGATTACTGGTTCAACAATGTTTTCCTTGGTCAGTGCTTTATTGGCGGCAGGTACATGGGTCTTCTCGAAAACGGTGATATTCGTCCTTGCGGCTTCAACGAAGGCTACAGGATGGGAAACATCAGGGACAAGACAATGAAGGAAATCTGGGATGAAATGCAAACATCCGAATTAACCGTCAAGCTCAGGGACAAAAGTAACTTGAAGGGAAAATGTGGCGTTTGTGAGTACCGAGAAATCTGTGGCGGCTGCCGAACCAGAGCAGAAATCTACACCGGAGACCTATTCGCTTCTGATCCAGCCTGTGCTTACGTGCCTAAACTGTTGCGCGAAAAATAGGCAAAAAAAACTTTTTTTATTTGTTTTCTGCGAATTCCCAGGCGATGTTAGCTTTCCAGATGTCGCCAAGCTTGGTTAGCTTAATTTCTTTTTCGTCTATTTCGATTAATCCTTTTTCGTTAAGTCTTTGCAGCTGTTTCGGGTACACGTCTTCTGGTAGCTTTCCGAATCTTTCTTGGAATTCCAGTTTGTCTACGGGTAGCCGCAGGTAAAGTTTTGTCATCACCTTTCGCATCATTTCTTTGTCTGTAGATTCTGAGAGTTTCGCGATCGGAAATCTTCCTTCATTGACCGCGGCAATGTAGTCGTTCGCATTTTCGATGTTTGAGTAAGAGAACCTTTGCAGGTAACCCATGAAGCAGCCTGCTCCTGTTGTTAGGATGCCTGCCCAAGGCCAGCCGTTTAGGCAGTTTTCTTTGGCGTGCCATTCTTCTCGGGAGTAGCGGTCGTGACCAATCGGCTTGTAGCCCGCCTCCGTGAATAGCTCGTATGCTGCAACATACATTTGTTTCTCTAATTCTGGGTCTGCCTGAGGTGGCGCTTGCCCCGATTGCATCTGTTTGTACAGGATTGTTTCGGGGTACACTTCTAGGCAGTATGCGTCAACTTCTGCGTCTAGTTCGATTGCTGTCTTTACGGTGTTGGTCCAGCTTTCCAGTGTTTGTCCTGGAATATTGTACATTATGTCTATGCATACGCAGAGTCCTAGTTTTCGGGCGAGTTTGACTTCCTCTTTTACGTGTTCTGCGCTGTCAGGTAGATTAAGCATCTTTCTTAGTTTGTCGTCGAAAGTTTGGGCTCCCATGTCCACTTGGAAGACGCCATAGTCTGCGGCTGCGACCAGCTTTTCTTTGGAGAAGCTTCTGGAGGAGCCAGTGATTTTGATGAAGTAGTCGTCTACTGTGTTGAAGTTTTGTTCGCAGAATTTTATTAGACCAAACATCTGGTCTTTGCTCATGAGGGTTGGTGTTCCTCCGCCCAGAACTATTTCATCGAATTCGCTGGTTTGAACATACCGTGTTTTGGCGTACATCATAAGCTCTTTCTTTAGAGCTTTAAGATATGGCTCCATCATGCTGATGGAAAAGGGGTTGTTTGGGTAGTAACAGAATGTGCACCTGGAGTCACAGAATGATATCCACGGCTGGAGCTCCATCACCTTGTTTGATGTGTTCTCGGTTGACAGGAACTCCATGAACGCGTTGTATGTTTCAGGTGCGATATCCGCGTAATCTCTGAATGTGTAAGGTGGCCAGCTCTCTCTTGAATCGTAGCTGTTTTGTTTTTCTTTTTCTGGGATAGACCCTTTCATGTTAATTTTCCCCAGATGCTGGGTTATTACAATATTTGGGGGTAATATAAACTTGCGTTTTCAGCCGTTGTTTGCTAGACGGTTATTGTGTTGCCTCATTTAGTGAAAGAAGAGAAAAATTAATCTTCATTTTGCTATCCTAACGTTCTATAGACCAGTCAAATGGGAATCTTTTCTGATGAATTTGAGCAAGACCGAAAACCTGAGATTCATTACTAGCCGCCAAAAAAAGAGAATACGATATTTCAGGTGGGCGGTTAAAGCCGTTTTCCTGCTCCTCTTCGTCGTGCCCGTGGCGTACTTGGCTAGAGGACAACAACTAGGAGTAAGCAGCCTCTTTTTTGTGAAGTCGACCGGTCAAATAGCCGGATTCACTTCTGTTGAATCGTTTTTTATGGTTCCAATTACCCAGTCACCATGCAGCACGTGGCTGAGTTACTATGGTAGCGTAAGTCCGGGCTTGTGGCTTATGGACCCGTTCGGCGGATTGCAGGTTCTGGCTTCGGGTCAGGTTGGGCACTTGCTTCTTGTAGAAACCATCATTGCTATTCTCTTCTTTGTCCTTCTGACTGTTCTGTTGGGGAACGTTTTCTGCAGCTGGGTTTGTCCTGTAGGCACAATAATCGACAGCTTTGACAAGGGCATCGAAAAATATTTTCCAAAAATTGAAGCAAAAAGGAGCAAAAGGGCGAAACAGAGGAGAGAAAACAAAAGCAAAACCAAAAGCAGTCTGGGCTGTCCGGTATGTCCGCTTCATAAAGTAAATGGAGTTTTGGCATATGGTATTATTGGTTCGGCGCTTGTTGGTTCCGCCGTTTTCAGGTTTCCTGTCTTCTGTGCTATCTGCCCCATAGGAATAGTGTCCAGAGGCTTGATACACTTCAAGAGCATGATGTCTGTCACCCGAATGTGGATGATTTGGTGGCTTGAACTGTTGGCTGTGCCAGTGGTGGCGACGCTTCTGAGCCTGAGAGAAAGGAGATTCTGGTGCAAGCGGCTCTGTCCGGTAGGCGCGTTTCTGGGGCTTGTTGGCTCTTTGAATCCGTTCATCAAACCGGGAGTCCATGACGAGCAGTGCATCATGAAGGGGTGCCCCAAAAATTGCAGAGACAGCCCGTTAGACATATGCATGTTATGTCGCTCAATGGATGATTACATGTGCGAGAAAGTATGCCCTGTAGACATCGACTTGGCTGGTCACGGCTCGCTTGCCAAATGCACCAAATGTCTAGAATGCTATATAGTGTGCCCATACGATGCAATCACAATAGATTCCTCAGGCAAACCAGACATAATACCATCAAGCACCAAAATTTACAGCCGAATAAGGAAACGCCCCGCATAGACAGTGTTTAAAGAAAGCAACTGATGGTTTATTCGGCTTGGTTTTTCTGAAAAAATACTGTTTTCAACAATGTACCTCTATTAGTCTCCTAATATGATTGTGGAATGTCTGCTGGGCAAAGAACTGTTCTGATTAATGTGTCATGTATTTGAAGCCTTTACCTAGGGTAGTGAAGAGTCCTTCTTTTCTGATTTTTTTGAGTATCCGTCGTGGTGACCTGTTGAATGTCATGTGGAAGCGTAGTTGAATCTTTGACACTGTTTCATAATCGAACTCGTCGGTCTTAACGTAGGTCACAAAATCTTCGACGCGGTCGTAGAGTCCATTCGCCATTATTTCGTCATACAGTTTGCTTCCCGGAACCGCAACATACGTGTTGAATTGGCACCAGTCAGGGTCCAGTTTTCTTGCAAACTTGAAGGTGGCGTTCATGTCTTCTACTGTTTCTCCGGGGATTCCAACCATGAACGAGCAGGCTTGCTGTATTCCCTGTTCCTTGCAGAGCTTGAATGCGTGACTGATCTGCTCCTTAGTGATTTTCTTGTTGAGCTTCTCTAAAATTCTTGGTGAACCTGATTCTACTCCGAACCATATTGTTTGACATCCCGCACTTTTCATTTCATGTAGCAGTTCACGGGAAACTTGATCAACTCGTGTGTCGCAGACCCACTTGATGTCCAGCTTCTTCTCTTTCATCAAGTTACATAACTTTATGGTTCGTTTCTTGTTGATTGTGAAGTTGTCGCCCACAAAGTAGACTCCCCGTGAGCCAAAGTTTTCGACCAGATTTTCGATTTCTGCGGCAACTCTTTGGGGGCTGAAGGCGCGGCATGTTGGTCCCCACAGCTTCTTTGTTTCACAGTATGCACAATGGTATGGGCAGCCCCGTATCACGTTCATTGTGTCCACGGGACTCGCATCCAAATACGGAATAACTCTGTCATAGATGTCCATGGGCAACAGATGCCTTGCCGAAAAAGGAATCTGATCCAACTCCTGCAGGAACGTGGGCTCGGTCTTGAGTATCTTCCCTTTATTCATGTAAGCTATTCCAGGAATCTTGGAGATATCCGACTTTTTCGCTTCTTTTAGGCTATCTGCAAGCTGCACCATCGCCTGCTCGCCCTCTCCCATAACCAGATAATCTATCTCCGGGTAATCAAGCAGGCTCTCAGGCATGTATGTGGGCTGCCATCCGCCAACAACAACCTTACAGGAAGGAAGCACCTCTTTCACTGCCTGAGCCGTTTCAATGCATCTCCGGTAAGTCACAGAGCCGCAGGTTATCCCCACAATCTCGGGCTCAAGCCTTCTGAGTTCCTGTTTGACTTCTTCGATTGGTTTCTTGAGGTTATAGTTATCTAAAATAGCTGCTTGGTAACCAGCCTTTTCTAGAGAAGCAGCAACAAAAGCTAATCCCAGAGGGGGAAGTTTTCCTGGCACGCCCCAAGGCGATGTTATGGGCGGAGCAGTTGTCATCAACAAAATCATGGGCATCTTTCATCTCTGGTTATGCTGTGAACTCGTAAGTATGCTAAATCGCCCAATAATAACGTTTATCTTAAGAGCTTCTCCGCGTGGAACCAAACCGCCCATCGATGTTTCATGTTTGCTACTGAGCTTTTTGTTTACTTGGCAGCTTCTTGAATGTAGCAGAAACAAGTCTGGGCAGTTTAACTCGCCAAAGAATATGATTCAACGCGCTTCGTGCCATAATCTTGCTGTAAAAGTCCCTTTTCACAGATTGACGCAGCAGGTATGACAGCGAGAAAAACTTGTTGAAGAACACTCTCTCCTTTTCCATTATCTGTTCGGGCGACAGCAAAGGATTCTTGAAGACCACTGTCTGCTCGTCATAGCGGTCCCACCGGGGGGACATTTCCCATCCCAGCTCCTTCAAGTAATCATACATTTCAGTGCCCGGGTACGGAATCGCGACACACATGTAAACGTAGTCGGGACGCGTCTTGTACATGAAATCCAATGTTTCCTGCATCAGTTCAGGAGTTTCGCCGGGGTACCCAACAACCACGGATATAGCAACTGAGATGCCGGCATCCTTCGCCCACTTAATCGCCCGGGCATTCTGCTCAACCGTTGTCCCCTTCTTCATGAGATTCAACATTTTCTGGCTGCCCGACTCAACCCCAAAATGGATAAGCTGACAGTTCGCGTCCCTCAGCACAGCCAAATCCTCTTTGCTTATCCTGTCAACCCTTGTGCGGCAATCCCACTGAAGGTCAACCTTTCTGGTTTTCATTTCCTTGCAGATGTCGCGGGCTCTCTTCCGGTCAAAAGTAAAAGTGTCGTCATAAAAGGAGAAGGCGTCAGCTCCATAATTGTCCCTGAGAAACTCAAGCTCGTCAACAACATTTTTTGGGCTTCTTGCCCTAAAGCCTCTTCCACACATTTTAGAGGCTAAACAGAATGTGCACTGGAACGGGCATCCCCTGCTAGTTATGACAGGAAGGTACGTTTTCCCGAAAATCCGGTACTTGCTTACATCAAAATGCTTGAACGCAGGATAAGGCAAATCATCTATGTTCTGGATGAATGGCATGTCAGGCGTTTGGACAATCTGCCCATTCTTCCGGAACGTTATGCCCGCGACCCCATCAAGGTCTTTCATGTTAGATTTAGTTACCCTGTCTGCGAGCTCTAGGAGGGTTCGCTCGCCCTCTCCCCGGACAATAATGTCCACTTCAGGCTGCTCATTGAGTGTTTCCTCATCCAAAACTGTGACATGGGGACCTCCTAGGATAATTAAGCTGTTCGGGCAGGTTTTTTTTGCTGTTTTTACTATTTCGGTTGCGGACTTGTATGTGAGGGTAGTAGAGGTTATTCCGATCACGTCGGGTTGAAGTCGAGCTAGCTCAGTTTCTAAATCAGTTGCTGAGTGCTGCTGGACTTGACAGTCGATCACGTCGACGGTGTATCCGTCTTCTTCTAGAACCGCAGCCAAATAGCCGATGCCAAGCGGGATAAAGCCGGAGTTGGGAGCACCAGTTGTTTGGGGTGGATTAACGAGAGTTATGTGCGCCTTCACTTTGGGTCTCCCGGATAATTGGTAAAGAAAAGACGGATGAAGCCAACTATTATGTGTTTTGCATATCCCCAAAAATCTACGGACAATTAATACTGTTGAAAGAAAAAAAGAAAAGGGGGAGAGTGAGGCGCCATTTCCGTTTTCTAGTTGCCCAGAAGGCAACGGAGCCTACAGCCGCGACGATGACAACATCTCAGGATGTTTAGGGTTCATCTACAGTGAAGTATGTTGTTGCGTATGAGCTGCCGTATGAGGCGGATCCCTCAAATTCTGCCATCACGAAGTAGTCGCCTGGAACTGGTGGAACCCAGCTTTTGCCGAAGCTGCCGCCTATGTCAGATGTAGCTTCACCGATATCTTGGTAGTTGCCGTTGGGGTCAATAGCATAAAGCTTCACTGTAACGCCTTGTGCATTTGCTGGCATTGCCTGCTGCATGTACACGTATTCCATCCAAGCGCTCATGTCCTCGTCAGACATTGCTGGAGTGCCCTTTGCGCCGGCAGACTGGTCAGTTACCGTGCCCTCTATTAATACGCTGCTTCCCAGTGCCGTAACTTTAGGTGCTGCCGTAACTGTTGTTGCGCTTGGTCCCTTGCCGTAGCAGTATATCCTGTTGTCGTACAGGTTGAGGCTCACGATGTATCCGTCTGCGATAGCTGCGCCATCACCTGGACCCATTCCTGCGCCCCAGTTGTTGATCTTCCACATTTCTTCTCCTGTGTCTGCGTCAATGCATCTTAGGTATGAACCACGCCATAGAGGCTGAGTTGGGGAGTGCTCACTTGAGGTCAGGTAGATTTTTCCGTCAGCAATACAAACGATGCCGATTGGGAAGCTGCCGTATGGAGATTCCCAGCCTTCTTGCGAAGCTGTGTATTTCCATTCGACATCTCCGGTTTTAATGTTGTATGCTACTAATTCTCCGCCGTAGCCGCAGCTTAGCAGCTTGCCTTCGTAGACGTTATTATACATGCCATAGAAGTTCATTGCTGCTTCAGACTCAGATTCCCAAAGTTGCTGTCCGGTATTTAGGTCGTAGCACCACCATCGTCTAGTTATCGACTCCGAGAAGAGGAAAACGCCATCCTCTGGATCCACAATTGACAAACTCATGCCTCCAATGCCAAACATGCCTGTTGCTATGTCTGGTGGCGCTTGTGGTGGCGTAAAGGTTCTGTTCCACAGCAATGTTCCTTCTTGTCCGGGTACCAGACTCAAAGCCCACAAGTGACCGTCCTGGACGTACGTGCCGTTGTTCTTTCCTGTAGTTCCACCGATTACGTACTCGCCTTCACGAACACATTGGATGCTACCCTGCACATCTGGTATTGACACGTTCAATGAATAACCGTTGTTGCCGTCAAACGTCATGTTCAGTGTTGGTCTCCACATCCAGTATTCGTTAGAGTTCCAGTGATCTTCGTACCATATGGCTCGGCTTGTGTTCCACACCTGCAGATAATATGGAGGCGTAGCTGGCGCGAACGGACCCATTGGGTTCGGTGTTCCTACAATGTTGTACCATGTTAGGCTGCCGTCTTTACCGTAGACAGGTGGACCGCCAGCATAGAAGAAGCTAGGTATTCCAGCCCAAGCTGGCAAATTGTTTATGCTGCAGATGTAGCTTCCTGTTTCTGCATCATACATATACATGGTGCTTCCAACCACGCTCCATATGTATGGGAAGCCTCCGTGCTGGTTAGGCGACTCATAGTTGTATATCTGACCAAATGCCAGTCGTCCAACTGAAAGTTCACCTGAAGCATCGAATCCGCCTCCAACGCTCGCTACGGGACCAGTGCTGTTTTGGAACCACAACTCTTCTCCAGTGTACAGGTCAAGAACATGATAGCCTTCTCTTGGCAGCGAATAAACGTTGTAGTAGATTTTTCCGTTGATGATTATCGGCGGACTTAACGAGAGACCTTCATAATGAGCTGTTTGGTAGCCAGTATTTCCGAACCGAGCATCCATGATGCCTCCAGCCCACATCGGAGTAGCCCACATTATGTGAGCACTTTCCGGTCCTGTACCCCATCCGAAACGTGAAGTTGGTCCATTGTTTTGCCACTGGCTTCCCAGCCAGTTTCCTGCAAGCACATACCAGTTCCTGTTCATGTCATTTATTGGTCGTTCCCAGTAGTCGTTTGTGACAGGGGGCTCAGACCATGGCTGTATTGCGTCTTCCTGTACCGTGAGTGTGTATGGGTTGCTTGAGCTGGCTAGATAAATGTCGCCGACTGTTTGAGGGTTGCTAATGGTGCCACTTGGTCCAATAGGTTGACCAGTGATCGTGTACTGAAGGAATTTTGCCACTAAAGTGTAGGTGCCAACTTGAGTAGGTGTGTATACAGCCCATCCACCTCCAACGGGGTCGGACGTGAATGGTCCTATGGTTTCTATTGATCCGCTAGGTGTTGTGATTTCCACGTTGAATTTCCATCTGTCACCAGAAGCACCTAACGCTGTTGGCGGTATCGCGTTAATCCAGAAGACTGTTACGATTTCCTGACCGACGCCTATGGGGTTCGGTGATGCAACGCTGAGGTAGCAGTAGGTTGGGACTTCCAATGCTGGGTCATGCGCTAATACGCTAGGTAACGTAACAAATGTAGCTGCTAATGTTAATATTAGAACGAAAGTAATAACAGATAGTTTAGATTTGTTTTTCAGATTTTGCATTTTTGTTCATTTCCATTTTCTCATTTTTTGTATGGTTTGAGTTCAGGTCGCCTTTAGCCGATTAGCTGCTAGAAATGTGCTAAGGGGGCAAGAATCCAAAAGTTGAACCTGTTTGCCATCGTGCAGATGCGGTTGCCTAAATTGTGTGTGGTTAGTATCGTTAGTTACCCCCATTTTTTTCCCCTGACTGTCATGTTCGTGGCGAAAATCGGCTGATATATGCGCCAGTTCTCAACCATGGTCGTATTTTACATTGTATAACGATATAAGCTTTTAATTGAAAACCGTTGAATTGAGTCTGGAACCTGTCTTAAACAAATTTTTTTGAGTTGCTACAAAAGCAATATTATTCCAGCGTTTTAACTATTAATTAGGATACTCACGTATTTCAGGCGAGATAATGCTGCCCGGTTACTTCCTATAGTTTATGTATAAGCAAAAACGGAATCGTTTTTAAATCGCAACTATAGTAAATTCTCTATCTATGGATGGGTTTGATCCAAAATGGCATGTCCTGGTCCCCCGAAGAAACTGCAGGGTCCTCTGATGATCACTTCTTGGAGAGCCACTGGCGCTTGCAACTACAATTGTGTATATTGTAATGTAGACGCAAATATGATGCAATCTCCCGACGAATTAAGTACCGAATGGGGGTTGCGTCTTGTTGACCAAATCGCCGAATTCGGCTCTCAATGGTTCGGATTGAAGGGGGGAGAACCGCTTTTACGGAAAGACATCTTCACGCTGATTGCCCATGCAAAAGACCGGGGACTTGAGGTGCTGTTGCTTACCAACGGCTACTATGTGGATGGAGAAATCCTCGACAATCTGACCAAGTATAACGTTTACACTTCCATCAGCATAGATGGTTCAGAAAAAGCGAATGACTCGCTAAGAGGAAAGGGCTCATACAAGGCAGCCTTGGCAGCTATTCAGAAGTTGTCTAAGGCGGGAATCTTGAATGGTTTATCTATGGCAATCACGAACCGGAACCTCAACGAAGCCGATCACATAGTTAACTTGGCAGAAGAATACAGTGCAAGGTTTGTTTGGTTCAATCATCTGGTTCCAACAGGCAGAGCTAAACGTCATTTGGATTTGGAGCCCACGCCTGAGCAGTATGAAGTTTTCTTGAGTCACCTGTATGATTTGTCTAAAAAGAAATACAAGGTTGAGTTCGATTTTAACATACATTGTCCCCATTACATCAGAGTGTTCAGAGACCGAGATCCTGAAGGCTTCTGTGAATGGGTCAACAAAGCAACACATACCGCCAAATGTATTTACTTCTTGTTTGGCGGATACCTGAGCGTCCTCGAGAACGGGGACGTAATCCCATGCTTCTATTCCGAGGACCTGAAGATTGGAAACATAAAAGAAAACAGCCTAACAGAACTCTGGGATAAAATGCAGAACTCGGAATTTTACCAGAAACTGCAGAACCCCGACAATTTGGAGGGCAAGTGTGGAATCTGTGATCTTCGGCACCTGTGTGGCGGCTGCAGGACCCGAGCTTATGCTCTTACAGGCTCCTATTTCGGGTCTGACCCTGCGTGTCTCTATGAGCCTAAAGGTGACTCTTCAGGAAAAGCCAAGTAATAGAAAAGTGCCTAACAGCATGTAGCGTTTCGGCTGTTGAGGTGCCTATTGTAAAACGGTGACTTGTGATGCTGGCAGATTTGGCGTTTGTAAATGGAAATATTATCACTATGAATTCTGTTCAGCCCAGCGCTGAAGCGGTCGCCATAAAGAAGGACATAATCGTTATAGTCGGCACAACAGAGGAGATCAGTTCGATTATTGGAAAGGACACAACGGTCATAGACTTACAGGGAAAGACTGTTGTTCCGGGGCTGATAGATTCTCACATTCATGTTGCCGATTACGGAAAGTTCCTGACATGGCTCGACCTGAAGGACACAGACTCTATCCAAGAACTACAGAGACGACTCAGAGAATGTGCACAGAAGATACCTGAAGGAAGATGGATTATCGGCAGCGGATGGAACCAAACCCGTTTTGGAGAAAAACGTATCCCAAGCCGTCGGGACCTGGATGAAGCATCACCACACAACCCCGTGATTCTTTATCATGAATGTGGACGCGTCTGTCTGGTTAACAGCAAAGCCCTCGAATCGGCTGATGTAACAAACGAAACATCTGCTCCGTCAGGTGGAACAATCGCAAAAGACGCAGAAACGGGCGAACCCACAGGCATTCTGCGAGAAAACGCGACTGATATGGTGTGGAAAACTATTCCTGAGCCCAGCGAAGACGAGCTTATCGAGTCTGTTAGCTTAGCTTGCGAGAAGATTGTAGAAGCAGGAGTAACCAGCGTACACTGGATAGTTGCGTCCTCAGCTGAACTCTCGATGGCTCAGAGGCTTCGTTCAGAAAACAGGTTGCCCCTCCGAGTTCACGTCATAGCCCCAGCAAACATTCTGGACCAACTAGACAGCAAAGCAGGAACGTTGGGCATTAAGGTTTTTGTGGACGGCTCATTAGCTGCGCGAACAGCCGCCCTGAAAGAACCATACATTGACAGCCCATCCACAAAAGGGCAGCTACTGTATTCCCAAAAGGAGCTGGACGG
>Ga0307423_1001013_pt1 | contig 17712 bp, 19 predicted proteins | sample SalMarWE160310MG_FD_202154 | JGI IMG/M metagenome (GOLD analysis project Ga0307423, IMG submission 202154) | Salt marsh sediment microbial communities from the Plum Island Ecosystem LTER, Massachusetts, United States - WE1603-10 | ecosystem: Environmental > Aquatic > Marine > Intertidal zone >...
TGACGGGTAGCGGGTATCGATCCGCACCTGATTGTTGTCGGTATCGACCTTGACCTCGAGTCCATCCAGGAGCTCCGGCGAACTGGCGCTCTTGACCGCATACACCCGCACTTCGTTCCGTTCCCAGCCCTCGATGCTGACATCACCGTTGATGTTGTCCAGCGCCACGCTGCCGCCGGCCGCCAGAGGGTAGCTCTGGTCGACGATCTCCTCATACCCGGCACCAGCCACCACCCAACCCGCGGTCACCAACATCAGGCTCATCATCACGGCACAGCTTGTTTTCATCCGCAACGCCACACTCCTTCAAGGGATTTTTCTGTCCACGCTTATGAGATGCCGACGCGCCCGAAAGGGTTGCACGGCTTGCGGCGTGTTGTCGAAACCGCTAGCGTGAGAGGGTGAAGACGAACGGCCTTCGATCCGGTGACACGAGGGCGACACCTGCAGTGTCGCTGGTGATTCCGGTTCACAACGGAGCTGACTTCGTCGTCGAGTCGGTCGCCGAGGCGCGGCGTTTCCTCGACCAAAAATGTCCGGATCACGAGATCGTCATCGTTGACGACGGTTCGACGGATGGAACGGCCGCAGCGCTCCAGCCTGTGCTGGGCGACCGGGTACGGTTGGTCAGTCTGCCACAGAACCTCGGCAAGTTCGGCGCCCTCAAGACCGGTATGGCCGCGGCCAGCGGCACGTGCCGGGTCTTTACCGACGCCGACCTTCCATATGACCTCGAGGCGGTGCCGTATATCGCCAATCTGGTCAACCGGCGCGCCTACGACATCGTCGTCGGCGACCGCGCCCTTCCGGAGTCGATGTCTCTCTCGAACTCCCGTGTCGCGCGCAAGCTCAGTAGCCGCATTTTCAGCTACTGCGTCCGCATGCTGGTCACCGGTGGCCTGTTCGACAGCCAGTGCGGGATCAAGGGCTTCCGCGGCGAGGTCGCGGACGCCCTCTTTCCCCTCGTTACGGACAACAGCTTTTCGGGCGACGTCGAGCTCCTCTATATCGCGCTCAAACACAACCTCTCGATCCGCAGGATCCCGGTGCGGCTGCAGCGGGCCTCGCCATCGACCGTTCGGCTCAGGTTTCATTCGCTGCCCATGCTGGGGCGGATTCTACGGCTGCGCCACAACTGGAAGAGCGGTCGCTACGAGTCTGAGGCCCTGAGTCGCATCGCCTCCCAGGCCTACTGGCAGACCCCACGACGCGATACACCGAAGGATGCACCATGACCGATGACAAGTCCCACGATTCCAACAGACAGTCGCACGTCTGGCTCGATATCGTCCGAGCGCTGCGCTGGCCGGTGGTTATCCTGGCCCTCGGGATGATCACCTACGTCGTCTTTCACCAGATTGGCCGCACCGCCCGCGAAGGCGGCCGGGCGGCCACCGAAATGGTGCGCGATCTCGGCGAGGGCGCAGTGAAAATTGCCGCCGCGTTCAAAAGTGGCACGATCACCAAGACCTTCATCTCCGCCATCCCATCCCTCACGCCCGACAGCGGCGCGCGGCTCGAGCTGGCGGCATTCGAGGCGGTGGAGATCCTTCGCAGCACCGACGAGCTGCGTATCGGCTGGGACCTCATCCCCCTCGGGACAACGGTAACCGAGATCCGGGTCCCCGTGACCTACCGCTATCACCTCCGCTTCGACGAGCCGTGGCTGCTTGAGGTCGAGGGCCAATCTTGTGTTGTGCATGCACCTGAGATCCGTCCGACCCTGCCACCGGCCATCGACACCGGCCGGATGGAGAAATTCAGCGAGCGAGGCTGGCTTCGTTTCAATGAAGAGGAGCAGATGAAGGAGCTGGAACACAGCATCACCGCGGTGCTTTCGGAGCGTGCCGCGGACCGCCGTCATCTCGAGCTGGTGCGCGAACGATGCCGTCTCGAGGTTGCCGAGTTCGTACGGTCATGGTTGCTGCTCGAGGACCACTGGCGCGACGACCGCTTCCGGTCGGTGACGGTCATCTTCGCCGATGAGACCACGACAGATACGGCTCTCCAACCCCCGACCCTCGTTCTCGACGGCGATGAAATCGAGGCCCAATGACCCCCACTATTCGAACTGATGCATCGTTGCCGATACGATCGGGCCGTGAATTCGAACCCGCATATCTCACCAGGTTTCGTTGCGAGAGCGGCGAGGTGCCGTGCCCAGTTGGGTTTTCGACCCGAGGGGCGCGGAGCGCGCACTTGCAGTACGTCGAGCACCAGGAGGCGAGAAAACACAGTTGGGCGCGGTGCATCGGCGCCCGCAGCAGGAAGTTGGTGAGATATGCGGGCTAACCCAGAATCGATCATCGCCGCTCTCAAAGCTCATCGCGACGAGATGGCTTCGGTCGTACCCTTCGATCTGACGAGCGGGAAAACGGTAGTCTTCGATTTTACCGGGGCCAACCGTGAGCTCGCCCACCTCGATATCAACGACGTCTCAGGGTTCACCGAGTACCTTTTCGAGTTCATCGCCGACGCCGAAACACCGGTCGGCATCGGTCGCTACGACGAGGACCGAGTCCTCTACCGCCACTCTCCCCTCTTCGACGGCACGGCCGAACGCCGCAGCATCCATATCGGTATCGACCTCTTCGTCGTCGAGGGAACCGAGATCCTGGCGCCGCTGCCGGCGACCGTCCACTCGGCCGCTGACAACGCCGGGCTCGGCAACTACGGCCCGACGGTGATCCTTCGGCACCGCCTCGACAGCATCGAATTCCACACGCTTTACGGCCACCTCAGTCGCGCTTCGCTCGGTCGCCTGGAACCGGGAGGCATTCTCGCAGCCGGGGATTCGGTGGGTGAGGTCGGAGACCTGCAGGAGAACGGCAGCTGGCCGCCGCACCTGCATTTCCAGATCATTACCGAGGCACTGGGTGAGGAGGTCGACTATCCCGGGGTCGCGGCGCCATCGCAGCGCGAGCGCTTCCTCGAACTTTGCCCGGACCCGAATCTGATCCTGGGCATTCCTGAGCTCTGAGCCGCGTCCAACTCTGTGCTCTGAGTCGCGATCGCAATCGCTATCGGAATCGGTATCGAAAATGCGATTGAATGCCCGAAACCGATAGCGATAGCGATCCCGATAGCGATAGCGATGGCATCTACAATGGGGCTGTGGCTGAAAAGATGTCGAATCGCCGCCGCGCACTGCTCGCGCTCCTTCTCATAGCCCCTATCCCCAGCCTCGGCGTGATCATGGCGATGGTTGTGGCTCCGCGGCCGGTCGGGAAGACCATCTTCGCGGTCGCGAAGGTGTGGTTGCTGGCCTTCCCGGCCGCCTGGTATCTGCTGGTGGAAAAGGGCAGACCCAGCTGGTCGCTACCTCACCGGGGTGGTCTCGCGGTTGGCGCCACCAGCGGTGCTGCCCTGGCTGGGATCATCGTTGTCGGCGCGCGGTTGTTCGGCGTCCAGCACATGGACTTGGCGCCGCTTCGTATCGAGGCGCAGGAGATGGGCCTCCAGACGGCTCTCCCCTATCTCGCGGCGGCTGCCGGCTGGACCTTTGTCAACTCCCTGATAGAAGAGTATGTCTACCGCTGGTTCATCTTTCGCCAGTGCGAGGCCCTGATGAAGGGCACGGCGGCCGTATTCGTCGCCGCCGCCATCTTCACCGCTCATCACGTGATCGCGGTCAGCCAGTACCTCGATCCCCTGCTCACGTTTCTCGCCTCCATCGGCGTCTTTGCCAGCGGCTGCGCATGGTCCTGGCTCTACATGCGCTACCGCTCGATCTGGCCGGGGTGGTTGAGCCATGTCCTGGCAGATATCGCAGTCTTTGGAGTCGGGTGGTGGTTGCTCTTTGGATGACGGGAGGGGATAACCCCCCCTACACAGAGAAAGAAACGTCAAATGGGGCCTAGTCTTCCTGCGCCACGGTGAGCTCGAACACCGCAAGCAGGCCGAGAACCACCAGGCTCACCACCAGCACGAGCAGCGGCGAACCCGCGGCGCGTGGCAGGTTGGGTGCTGAAATGCTGAGGTCGAGGCCGGAGAACGCACCGCTCACGAGCTGCCAGAGGCCCGGCGCGAATGCGATGCCGATGGCAAGCGCGACCGCGATCGCCGCCCGCTGGACCCAGACGATGGTGCGGGTGGCCCGGTGATAGTCTCGCTCGCGGGTGGCAAGGCGCGCTCGAAGCCAGATCGGTGCCGGGTCGGGTGGCGGTGCATCCATCGCAGCCAGCTCCTCGGCGTCGGCGGCAAGGGCGGCCACAACCAGGGTGAGCTCGGCGCAGCTCAGACACCCATCGCGGTGAGTTTTGAGCTCGGGGCTCCACTCGCCGCTGCGCGCGGCGGCGACCACCGCCTCTTCGAATCGGCACAGTTTGGCGCGGCTGTTCATGATACCTCCACCTCGGGGCGCAGGCCCCTTGCCTGGAGTTGTTTCGCGAGGCGCTGCCTGGCGCGAAACAGCATCGAGCGAATGCTTGCGGCGCGCAGCCCCAGGGCCCTGGCGATCTCCTGGTGCGAGGCACCCTCGACGTAGGCGAGCCACAGCATTTGCCGATCGTGCAGCGCGAGCTCCGCCATCGCTCCACCAACGTCCGACCGCAGGTGAACCGCCTCGTCGTGACCCGGCGACTCATCCCGCTCCGGCACCACGTCAGACTCGAGTCTTCTTCGACGGAAGTGATCGCGCAACAGATTGGTGGCGATCCGGTAGAGATAGTATTTGCGGTGATCGTCGTTCTCGCCCTCGAAGCTCGACCGGAGCATCCTCAGGTAGGTCTCTTGGAGAAGATCGTCGGCAAGGGCGAGGTCGCCGCAGCTCCGTATCAGATAGGCGCGGAGGGGACGCGCGGTGCGCTGGTAGAGGTGGCGAAACGCCGTTTCATCCATCGTCAACGCCTGTCCCTGCATATGCGTGGCCCGCGTTCGGGGCAGAGAGAGCGCCATCGGGATCATCACCAATTGCGTCCACGTCGCCTACGGTATCAGGCGTCGCTCTTGGCGGAGCCGTTGATCAGGCCCCACTGTTTCGAGAAGAAGAAGGCAGCCGCGCTCGAGGCGAGGAAACCGAGCCCGAGACAGAGACCGAGGACTCCGATGACCATAAAGGCCTCAGCACCTTCGTTCGGAACTTGGTTTCGCAAGAAGATGAAACCGATGCCGAGGAGACTGATCACGGAACCCGCCTGGAGAGCGGTGAGGATGCGTCCATAAGGATTCGTGCGTTCCTTGGTCGCGAGGGCGAACATTTTCTCGGCGGCATCGCTGTGCAGGTACTCGATGGCCTCCGGCGAGTTGCCGAGTTTTTCGAGCAGCTTGTCCTGCAACGCGTAGTGGAGCTTGACCAGCCGCTGGTTGTGAAAGAAATCGAGCCCGGTCTTGAACGCCCAGCCCATGATGGTGAACACGGTCGGCATGACGATGACCATTGTGATCGCGTCTGAGTCCATGAGAACCTCCAATTTGCACTCACACCGAATACGCACGAGGGTTGTGAATGGTTAGCAGGCTATGTGCTACGATCCCGCAATCCTGATAGAGAACCGGGAGGACCCATGAAGAAATCTGTGGATCGCGTCATTGTTGTGCTTACCGTTGTCGCCCTTGTGATCCCCGCAACCACGATATTCGCCGACGAAGAGGGCGATGACTGGAAGGATATGAAGCAGGAATCGAAACGGATGAAGCTGGACGAGACGGCCGAGAGCGCATTGAATGCCCTGTTTGCCGAAAAACCAAAAGCCAAGGAGCTTTACGACAGCGCCTATGGCTGGGCGGTGTTCGACAACCTGAAGCTCGCCTTCGGCATCTCGGGTGGCGGCGGCAACGGTGTGGCGTCGGTCAAAGAAACCAATCAGAAGACGTATATGAAGATGGGAACCGCCGGTGTCGGTCTTGGGCTCGGCGCCAACAAGTACCAGGTGATTTTCCTCTTCCAGGACTCCCAGACCTATGACAGCTTCGTCAACAAGGGCTGGCAGGCCGATGCCGGCGCCACAGCGTCGGCCGGCACCAACGCGGCCGAGGTCAAGACTGACTTCGTCAACGGCATGGCAATCTACCAGATGACGGAGAAAGGCCTGATGGCCAACGCCGACATTGCCGGCACGAAGTACTGGAAGAACAAGAAGCTCAATAAATAGCTGTCAGCTGTCAGCCATCAGCTTTCAGCTCCCACGCCCACCCAATGACGTGCTGATAGCTGATAGCTGATAGCTAACTGCCAACAGCTTTACCAATAGTCCGTCGTGATCGTTACTGGGCCGCTCACCCGGGCGCAGCAGGCGAGGCGCTCGTCGTCACCGGCATGTTGGGCCGCCAATACCTTGCGTTCCTCCTCACCCATCGTGGTGAGGTTCTCCAGTCCCTCCAGCACCTGCACGCGGCAAAAACCACAGAGGGCGATACCGTCACACGACTGGCCGAGCCCGAGGCCGGTCTGGAGGACCGCGTCCAGCAGGTTGGTTTCATGGACGACCCTCACTTCGCGACCCGATGGCTCGCAGCGAACGGCCGCCACCTCGAGGTTGAACTCCGAGAATCTCACAGCAGCTTACGCTCCGCCGCCGCGCGCTCCAGATCCTCGCGGAAGTCGGGGTGGGAGATGTCGATCACGTCGCGCGCGCGCTCACGCAGGCTGCGCCCATAGAGGTTGGCGATGCCGTACTCGGTGACCACGTAGTGAACGTCCGCGCGGGTGGTAACAACCCCTGACCCCGGTACAAGCGTGTTGACCAGGCGCGACACCTTCCCGCCTTTCGCCGTCGACGGCAGAGCGATGATCGGCACGCCCCCCTTCGAACGCGCGGCGCCACGGATGAAATCGAGCTGGCCGCCGAAACCCGAGTAGACGCGGGTGCCGATCGAGTCGGCGCAGACCTGGCCCGTGAGATCGATTGAGATCGCCGAGTTGATGGCGACCATCTTGTCGTTGCGAGACACGACGTACGGGTCGTTGACGTACTCCGAGGGATGGAACTCCATGAACGGGTTGTTGTCGACGAAGTCGAAGGCGCGGCGGGTGCCGATGACGAAGGAAGCGACGATCTTGCCCCGGTGCAGGGTCTTCTTCTCGTTGGTCACCACACCCGCCTCAAAGAGGTCCACGAGGCCATCCGAGAACATCTCCGTGTGGACTCCGAGGTGTTTCTTGTCCACCAGGAAATCGAGCACCGCATCCGGAATCTCACCGATGCCCATCTGGATGGTCGCGCCGTCGGTAATCAGCGAGGCGATGTTCTCGCCAATTTTGCGCGCCACCTCGGAAACCTGCGCAGACATCGGATGCTCGATCAGCGGATCATCCACTTCGACCACCTTGCTGAGCTTGGAGACGTGGACGAAGGAGTCGCCGAGGGTCCGCGGCATCTGGCGGTTGATCAGCGCGATCACCGTACGCGCGTTCTCGACCGCCGTCTTGGTGGCGTCGACGCCCACTCCGTACGAGCAGAAGCCGTGCTCGTCTGGCGGCGAAATATGAATGAGGGCGACATCGATCGGCATCTGGCCGCGCGAGATCAACGCCGGGACGTCGTGCAGGTGGATGGGCACGAAGTCGGCACGGCCGTCGTTGACGGCGGCCCGCACGTTGCTGCCGGTGAACAACGATCGATGGCGGAAGTGGCCCACCATGCCCGGATCCGTGTACGGCGCCTCGGCGAGGGTGAGGATATGCACGACCTCGACATTTTCGAGCTCCGGTGCGCGGGCCACCATCGTGTCAATCAGCCGGGTTGGAGTGTTGCAGCCAGGGTGGATCCATACCCGATCCCCCGAGCGGATCTCCAGGACGGCTTCTTCGGAGGTCGTCACCCGGCTGCGATAGATGCTGTTCCAATCCATCATGCCCCCTCAGATCCGGTCGATCACGTAGTGGGACACGTTGAAGATCTTTGCGACGCCCTCGCGGACGCAGTGACCGTCATAGGTGTAGGTGCCGCGCCGCAGTGCGCTGTTTTCACGGATTGCCCTGTCAAATCCCTTATCGGCAATCTCTTCGACGTAGGGGAGCATCGAGTTTGTAAGGGAGCGGGTCGAGGCGCGCGAAGCGGTTGACGGCAGGTTGGGAACGCAGAAATGAATGATGCCGTCGACCTCGTAGGTCGGGTTCGAAAAATCGGTCGGCCGCGAGGTCTCGCAACAGCCTCCCTGGTCGATGGAAAGATCCATGATCACCGACCGCGGTTTCATCAGCTTGAGCATGTCGCGGGTCACGAGGACCGGCGTGCGCTCGCCGTGAACCGCCACCGAGCACACCAGCAGATCCGCGAACGCGAGTGCCTTTTCGATCCTCGGTCGGGTAGCGATCATTGTCGGAATCTCATCGACAGTCATCTGCTGCACGCGCCGTAGGGCGTTGATGTCCTTGTCGAGCACCACGACATGGGCGCCAATACCGCGCGCGAACTTGGCCGCCTCGCAACCGAGCGTGCCGGCGCCGAGGATCACCATCGACGCGGGCGGGATACCCGGCGCCCCGCCAATCAGCAATCCCTTGCCACCGAACTCGTTGAGCAGCAGGCCGGCGCCGATGGTCACAGCCAGCCGGCCGGCGATCTCCGACATGGCCTCGAGAACCGGGGCGTGGCCGGCGTCATCCTCGATGATCTCGTAGCCGACAGTGGCCACCTTGCCTTCGAGGAGCTTGGTGAAGTAACTCTCCGAGGCAACCGCCAGATGCCACGCGGCGATCACCACCTGACCGGGCCGGTAACCCTCGCACTCCTCGGGGGTCGGTGGCGACAGGCGGATCAGCATCTCCGATCGCAGTCGTACCTCTTCGTCGGAGTAGACAACCGTTGCGCCAGCATTTCGGTACGCCTCGTTCGAAAAACCCGCCTCGAGGCCCGCGTCGTCCTCGAGATAGACTCGGTGGCCGTTTTCGGTCAGCGCCCGAACCCCTCCCGGGGTCAGCCCGATGCGGTGTTCGAAGGGTCTGCGATCTTTGACCAGCCCGACGTCCATATGTCCTCCCGGCGGCTGTGAATTTCAACACATCTCAGGAAGCTCATCAACCGGACGGGCTACCAAGACGCCAAACCCACCCGCCCACATCTCAACCACAAAGACACGAAGGCACAAAGAAATCACCAAGCCCACCCACCCGGTAACGCAGAGACCCGGAGTCGCAGAGGCGCAGAGTGCGTCATGAGATGCTTCTCGGCTCGGCGAGGTCCACCCTCAACAACACGGAAGAGAGGCAGAACCGACGTGCCAACGGCACGTCGGCCGGTGAGAAGCCCGAATGCGACGGATGCTTGCATCCGGAGCTAAGGGATTTCTCGCCGGCGACAGGTGATCTCATGATCGCCTGTCGTTCCGCCGTCAATGAGCGGGACCATCTTTCAAGCTCAGCCACCGCCCCTTTGCGTCTTTGCGTCTTTGCGTTCCTTTTCTGGGTGGGTGGGCGGATGGGTGGCCTTCGTGTCTTTGTGTTTTTGTGTTTGCGACGTGCGTGGGCGGGCGGCTCTGTGTCCTCCGTGCCTCCGTGGTTACTTCTTATCGACGGCGGTTCCGGTCAGAGAACTGAGCAGCGTTGACACTCGATCTTCCGCACTGGGGGGCACAACCAGGATCAGGCGAACGACCAGGGACGGACCGACCCGGGCCCATTCGGTGGCCATCGACCACCGCAGGGATGGATGCATCATCAGCCCCTCGGGCTCGCCTTCGGCCTCCGGGTTGTAGGCGACCGGGTCCATCACCTCCGACAGCGAGTAGTCTCGACCGAGGGTGAGCCAGACCGCTGTCCGTCCCGCCATGGTTCCCTGTGACTGCACCAGAGCACAGCGATCACCGAACTCCTGCAGCTTCGGGCCAACGGGCAACGCCACAGTCTCTTCATCCCACGGCAGGCGGTAGACGAGGTGGTACACATCGTCCGGCGCACGAATTTCCTCTGCCACGCGTACCAGCGAATCTGTCAGTTGTCGACGGAACCCCGGTTCGGCAGGCTGCGGCACATCGAGGGTAAGATCGATACGGCGGAGTTCAGCACCGGCCGCGTTGGTCAACCGCCCGGCAAAAATTCTCGTCCGGATCTCAGGCCCGCGCCGCCACTTTTTCCAACCCCGTACGGCCACCACGAACGGAGAGAGCGCCGCAAGCAACACAGCTCCCAATCCGGCGGCTAGACAGCCCCGCGAGGTGGTCGGACGGCCGATATCGAAACTATCGGTCATCAGCAGCGAGCCGCGACGGTGCAAAATACCGCCGCAAGGTCATCAGGTAGACGAGAAAGGTCCCCCAGACGAGAAATGTGCCGAGGGCCATCACCCACCCGTCGAGCGTCGGCAGCGTGTCCATCATCGCCACCTGGTCCTTTGGCAGATTCATCAGAGTCACGATTTCCTTGAGGTCGAACCTGAGGACGACGAGGATCGATGAAAGGGTTCCGGCAATGATGAGCGCCAGTCCACCCCACCAGGCCCAGGAGGCCTGCCTGCTGGTGCCGACCGCAAGCGCCAGACACACAGCGAGCACGAGGCCCCACAGAACTGCGCCGGCTGCGCCCGTCAGCACGATGCCGAAGAAGGGAAAGAAGAAGTTGTAGGCCGGCATCAGAAGTGCCGACACCGCGAGCAGCACCCACACCACCATCAACGTGAGGAGGCGTCTCGGACACGCATCGATCCACTGCGGTTCCGGATGACGGGCGCGGCAGGTCGCGGCGACACCTGGCGAGCGGTAGAAGAGCACGAAAAGGCCGGGCACAACGACAGAGAGCAATCCGATCACACCGAGGGTCACGAAAATCACGAGTGACGCCATCTCTGCCGGGAGCGCTTCGGACGCGCCGAACTCCTGCATCACCGCCGGCACCACCAGGATTCCGATGACGACCGAGCAGATTCCGGTCAACAGCCAGATCCAGGACAGTGAAAGCAAGAGCTCGCAAGCCCAGCGGCGGGCACGGATGGAGCCGATCCCGAGCCAGATGAAGGCGACCGCCATGAACCCGTACAGGGCCGAGGCCGACCATGCGGATCGAACGTCGACGCCGCCACCAGCTACAGATTTGGTAAGGGCCACCGAAAGGAACGTCAGTGGAACCAGGAGGGCGCTGCAGACGCCGATGAGGACACTGACCACACCGAAGATGGTCAGGCCGAGGGTGCGGTCTTTGAAGTCCGGTGTCGTTTCGTTGGATTCGGTCATCGCCCAGTGAGGATATCGGTGGCTGGAAAGAACCGTCAAGGAAGGACGCAAGATACAAAATGCTAGATACAAGATACAAGATGCAAGGCAGACATGGACCCGTGGGTGGGCGGGTGGATCTTGCATCTTGCATCTTGGACCTTGTATCTGGGTGGGCGGGCGGTTGGGAGTAGAATGCCCGCCATGTCATCAACTATGGACCGTCTCGTTGCCATCATGGATCGTCTGCGCGATCCCGGGGGATGTCCGTGGGATCGCGAGCAAACCTTCCAGACCCTTGCCCCCTACTTCCTCGAGGAAGCCTACGAAGTGGTCGACGCCATCTCAGGCGGCGACCCCGCGAAGCTCTGTGAGGAACTCGGGGACTTGCTCCTGCAGATCGTTTTCGTGGCACGGATCGCTCGCGAAAACGACTGGTTCGACATCGACGATATTTGCGAAGCCATCTCTGAAAAGATGGTCCGCCGTCATCCCCACGTTTTTGGTGACCGAGAGGTCTCCGGTTCGGCCGAAGTCCTGCAGAACTGGGAGCAGATCAAGCGTGACGAACGAGCCGGTACTGACGAATCGTCGGTGCTCGGCGGTGTTCCGTCATCCCTGCCCGCCCTTTTGAAGGCCTATCGCATGACCGAGAAAGCCGCCGCGGTCGGCTTCGACTGGCGCAAGCCCACGGATGTCATGGTCAAGATGCACGAGGAGATGGCGGAGCTCGAGGAGGAGCTGGTCAAGGGCGAAGCCTCGGCCAACGAACGGGTGCGGGCGGAGATGGGTGACGTGCTCTTCGTCATGGCCAACTTGGCACGCCACCTCCAGGTGGAACCGGAAACCGCCCTGCAGGGCACCAACGCCACCTTCATGCGCAGATTCAAGGCGATGGAGGAGCTCGCCCAGGCAAAGGGCCGAGACTTCCGCGAGATGGATCTCGCCGAGCAGGACGGTCTCTGGGAAGAGATCAAAAAAGAGGAGCAGGGCTCAAGGTACAAGGCTCAAGGTCCTCACACCCCACATTCCTGAGTTCGATCGACCCAGTGTCCACAACCTTGAACCTTACGCCCTGAACCGTAAACCCATTAGCCGCGGTTGCGATGCGGTGAGTCGTCTCGTGACAATGCGGTGAGCACGATCCAGCCAGCCAGTCCGAAGATCGCGGCGAAGACAAGACCCCAAAGATGAGCGGCGACGCCGGTGGCGGCGGCCACCTGGAGCGGCACACCGAGGGCGGTAAAGGCCGCGGTCCAGCCAGCCTCGAGGGTGCCGAGGTTGGCGACCAGGTTGAACGGCAGCACATTCGCCACCGCAGCCGCGGCGGAGCCGGCCACGACCGTGGATGGCGGCCAGCGGTAACCCATCGCCACCAGCAGGATCCACGCCACCGCCCACTGCAGACCCCACATGACAACCGACGTCAAGGCCGCTGCGGTCAAACGGAAAGGACGCCTCAGCAGCCCGTCGAGCTCGCGACGAACGCGTCGTACCCGGCGCGCCCAGCGGCGGCCGCGCATTCCCCGCGGTGCAAAGCAGCGCAGCGCGAACCGATCGGCAGCGGCCACGGTGAAGGGAAGCAGCAGCGACGGCACGAATAGAGCGAGCGATATCATGATCACCAGCGGCTCACGGAAACCCCGCACAGCGAGCACTGCTGCGCCGCTCCAGATACCAAGGGTTGCGAGGTCGAGGGAGCGAGCAGCGAGCAAGGTCCCGACGCCCGCCGTGAAGCTCCGGCCGGTCGTTCGAGCGAGCAGCAGTGGCAAAGCGAGCTCGCCGGTGCGGGCCGGAACGAAGAGGGCCGCCGCCTGAGCCGCGGCGGCCACCAGTGTCGCGCGCGGCCAGGTCAAGAGGCCCCGCTCCACCAGCAGGAGAAGTCGTAGACCTCGCGCCGAGAGAAAGGCCACGGACATGGCGGCCGCCATCGCCAGGAGACCACCATCGGTAGATTGAAACAGCCGCCAGACTTCGGCCGGTCGTGCTGCGGCGACCACCGCCGCAAAGAAAACGGCCGCGACGGCGGCGCTGATCAGGGACCCTGTGATGCGGCCGGATCGTCCAGTGGCGATATTCGCCATCTCGCGATCAGCTGGGGCCCTCGAGGCCCCGCTCTCGTTGCCGTTCCACCAGCTCCTCGAGGAGTCGCCGGTTGACCGCGGTGAGGTCGGCCATGACGCCGGCCAGCCACACCAGGGCGCCGATGACGATGAGGATCACCGCCAGGATCAAAGATTGCACATGCCCGGCCGGCGATATCCCGAAGAGGTAGAAATAGAGGAATCGCACCAGCAGTGCGGATCCAAGAACGACCGGCACCGCACCCAGCATGAGGAAGATCCGCAGCGGGTTGTAAAGAATCACGATGCGGACCATGCTCGCGAGGGACCGCAACACATAGCCGAAATCGGATTGGAAGAGACGCGACGGACGACGCTCACCGGCAATCACCCTCACCGGCACCGAAACGACCTTGAGACCGGCCTCTCCGGCCTGGAGAATCGTCTCCAGGGTGTAGGTGAAGCGGGTGAAGACGTGGAGCCGCAGGGCCGCCGTACGGGAGATCGCCCGGAACCCCGAGGTGGCGTCTCGCACGGCGGTTCCCGAGAGACGTCGAACGACCCACGAGCCGAGCTTCTGCAGAAGTCGTTTGACGGATGAGAAATGGCGAAGCGTAGACACCTGGCGATCGCCGATCACCATCTGCGCCGAGCCATCGAGGATCGGCCGGACGAGGGCCGGGATGTCGCGGGCATCATACTGATTATCGGCGTCGGTGTTGACGATGACGTCCGCGCCATGCTCCACGGCGTTTCGCAGGCCGGTGGAAAAGGCGACCGCGAGCCCACGGTGGACCGGCAACCGGACCACTTCTGCGCCGGTTTCGCACGCCACCTCAGCCGTCCGATCGGTCGATCCGTCATCGACGACCAGGACCTCGACCTCATCAATGCCTTCAATGCTGGACGGCAACGCCGCCAGGGTCTCTGGGAGGTGTTCTTCCTCGTTCCAGGCCGGGATCTGAATAACGAGTTTCATGATCTGCTTCCGACGACAACGCTAGCACAACGACCCCTTTCCGCGCCCCAGGCCGACTTCGGGAATTCACCACCAAGACACCAAGGGCACCAAGCCCACCCAACCACCCATGACTGCCCACAGATCACACAGATAGACCCAGATTCCCCCCCCCCCCCCCCCCCGGCCAAAAACCAAGCACGAAGACACAAAGAAATCACAAAGCCACCCACCCGCCAAAAACGCAGAGGCGCAGAGAGTGCCGTCGGAGACTTCATCAGGCGGCGAGGTTCCGGCCGCCGAATGACGGCCGGGAACCGCTGGGCCGGGCCACCGCTCCGGATGCAGGCGTCCGACTCGGTGTCCCGGCCCAGCGGCTTGCGCTTCGAAAGCGCAAGCCTCGCCACTCCTCTTCTTCATTCAATAGCTGGGAGGGGCGCGCCCCCCCTGGCCCTTACGAAAGGGAAGAGAGGCAGAACCGACGTGCCTCGGGCACGTCGGCCGGTGAGAAGGTAGGCTGCGATGAGGGCTCGCGCTCGGAGCAGACGACCTTCTCACCGGCGGCAGGCGATCATCAGATCGCCTGTCGTTCTGCCGGCAATCAGCGAGACCGCCTTCCAGGCTCAGCAACCGCATCTTTGCGTCTTTGCGGGGTGGGTGGGTGGGCTTTGCGTTCTTTGCGGTTCAAGAATTGGGGGGTTGGGTGGATCTGGGTCTATCTGCGTGATCTGTAGGCAAATTTGGGCAAGTGGGCGGCCCTGCGTTTTATTCTCTGTGTCCCCCTCTGTGTCTCTGTGCCTCTGAGGTTTTCTTGGTGTTCTCCCTAGGTGTCTTGGTGTCTTGGTGGTGAATATGTGGCTGAAAAGTCTGTTGACCGGCACCTCGGGTGCAGCTACGGTTCCCGCTATGGTGCAAACTCCGGATCCACCTCGAGAAATCACTGTCGTTGCCGCCGTCATCCGGGACGACGAGGGTCGAGTTCTGCTCGCGCAACGACCCGAGGGCAGCCACATGGGTGGCCTGTGGGAATTCCCAGGTGGCAAGATCGCAGACCGAGAGGCTCCCGGCGAAGCGTTGGTGCGCGAGCTCCACGAGGAGCTCGGGATCGAGCTCGTGGTCCGACGTCCGCTGACATTCGCGGTCCACGAGGAACCCGGCCTGCGGATCCTGCTTCTGTTTTACGAAGCACGGATCGCGAAAGGCGAGCCTCACGGGCATGAAGGGCAGGCGATAGAGTGGGTGGCAGCGACCGATCTGCCCTCGTTTCCGACCCCACCGGCCGATGCCGAGCTGATTCACCTGCTCGCGGAGGGTTCTATCCCTTGACCCGGATCGCTCCGACGACCTACCTTAGTCACATCAACCACTGCTGAGGAGGTCCGATGGAGACGACACTGCGAGAGCCCGCAGTCGCGGGTGCCTTCTATCCGGGCACCGCCTCGGCGCTCGAAAGGGAGCTGCGGCAGCTGGTGACGGTCAGCGAAGAACGCCACCAGCTTCTGGCGTGCATCGCGCCTCACGCCGGCTATGTCTACTCAGGCGGTGTGGCGGGAGAGCTCTTCGGTCATCTCGAGCTGCCGCGGCGGGTGATCGTTCTCGGTCCCAATCACACCGGGGTCGGCGCGAGGGTCGCGGTCGCACCGCACCAGAGATGGCGAACGCCCCTTGGCGAACCGACGGTTGATGTTGAACTCGCCCGCCTGTTCGTCGAGAGTTTTCCAGACGCCAGTTTCGACGAAAATGCCCACTGGCGCGAGCACTCCATCGAAGTCCAGATTCCCTTTCTGCTCGCGCGGCGGCCCGATGTGGAGTTTCTACCGATCTGCCTGAGCCATCTCGGGCTCGACCAGTGCCTCGACCTCGGGCGGACTATCGCGCAGCTGATCGAGAACCTCGGCGAGGACGTCGGTCTAGTGGCTTCTTCGGATATGAGTCACTATCTCGAGGACCGGAAGGCCCGCACCCTTGACAGGATGGCTATCGACGCCGCTCTCGAGCGCGACCCGAAGTCGCTCTACCAGACCGTCCACCGTGAGGGCATCACGATGTGCGGAGTGGTCCCTGCAACGGTCGTTATCGAGGCCGCCAGCCGACTCGGAGCCGCCGGCGCGCACCTCGTGGCCTATGCGACATCGGGCGATGTTTCGGGCGACCGCACGGCGGTTGTAGGTTACGCGGGGATGTGCATCCACCGCTGACGTGAAAGAAATCCCGCATCGGCGCTACCTGACAGAACGACGGTAGACGGTAAAGGGTAAAGGGTAAAGTGTTAAGGGTAAAGCCCACCCGACCCCCTTTGACTCTTGACTCTTTACTCTTATCTTGCTCCGGAAGCAGGTTGAATTCACAGTACTGCCACATCGCCGCCATGATCGGTCCCTGCCTTTGCGTCTATAATCCGCCACCATGAATGATCTCCGCGTTTATGATCGTATTTCGGAGGCCGTCGGTTGGACGCCGATGGTACGACTCGGTCCGACGGTGGACGATTTCGACAGCGAGGTCTTCGCCAAGATCGAGTTCCTCAACCCGATGGGCAGCGTCAAAGACCGCATCGCCCGCTACATGATCGAGAAGGCCATCGCCGACGGACGCCTCAAACCAGGTGATCTCGTGGTCGAAAACTCGTCGGGCAACACCGCCATGGGCCTGGCGATGATGTCGGTCCTCTGCGATCTCCGGTGCACGATGGTGGTGCGGCGCCAGACCTCGAAGGAAAAGCTCGATTGCCTGCGCGCCATGGGCATCAACCTGGTTCTGGTGGACGGCCACCTGCCGCCCGAGGATCCCGAAAGTTATAACCGCAGGGCACGCGAAATCGTCGCCTCCACCCCTGGGGCCTACTTTCCGGACCAGCACAACAACCGCGAAAATTCCGAGGCGCACTATCAGACGACGGGGCCCGAGATCTGGCAGCAAATGGACGGTCGGATCGACTACTTGGTGGCCGGCATTGGCACCGGCGGCACCATCTGCGGTGTCTCCCGCTACCTGAAGGAACAGGACTCATCGATCCAGGTCATCGCTGTCGATCCGGCAGGTTCGGTCTTCTACGACCACTTCCACAGCGGGCGCCACGGTCCTCCTACGCCATACCTGGTCGAGGGCCTCGGCGACGAGGAGATCATCGGCTGCCCGAACTTCGAGCTTATCGACGACATGTACCGGGTCACCGATCGCGAGGCTTTTCGGGCTGCTCGAGGGCTCGCACGACGTGAGGCCATCCTGGCGGGCGGCTCGTCAGGCGCCGCGCTGTGGGGCGTTCGAAAGCTCGCCGCACGGCTCGATCACGCGGCGCGGATCGTCACCATCTTTCCCGACTCGGGAACGCGCTATCTGAGCACGATCTTCAACGATGAGTGGATGAAGGAGCACGGGTGCCTGTGACCACCCACCCCCGCACCCAAATTAGGAATGAGGTGTAAGGAATGAAGAATGCCGCCCACCCACCCCGAAAAACACCGGGGGCAGGGGTGGAAATTCCTCATTCCTCATTCCTCATTCCTCATTCGATTATGGGATCGACGACTGACGTGTCACCGCAGGACGATAAACCGAGTCATTCGTGACCTGATCGATGACGGTCGCATAGCCGTACCAGATTGC
>Ga0307423_1001015_pt1 | contig 17667 bp, 12 predicted proteins | sample SalMarWE160310MG_FD_202154 | JGI IMG/M metagenome (GOLD analysis project Ga0307423, IMG submission 202154) | Salt marsh sediment microbial communities from the Plum Island Ecosystem LTER, Massachusetts, United States - WE1603-10 | ecosystem: Environmental > Aquatic > Marine > Intertidal zone >...
GCACGACTTCCCCCACATCCAGGTTGGCCATGTTCCGTCGGCCATGATCCAACAGATGGTCAAAGGTGAGCGTGCGGTCGGGCCCGCGCAGATGCACGAAGATAAAGTAGTTCAGCGGCGGCGGCGCCCAGCAGCGCCAATAATAGCTCACATCCAGCACGCCGCCCCGTTCCACCTGGCTGGCCGACAAGTCATAACCCAGAAGAGTCAAGCCGCCGGCGAAGCGCACTTCCCGTTTCAAGCTGGGCCGTAAGTAAGCCAAGCGGCTTTCAACCCGGGCCGCGTCTTCGGGCAGTTGCAAGTTCTGATACAGCTGGCGCACGGTGTCCAAGCGCAAAGGCTGGTTGGCGAACAGCGTCTCCGACGCTCTGGCCCGCTCACGGGCCTCGCCCACCTTGCCCATGTCGGATAAAGCCCGGGCCGAGGGTATGTAGGCCCTGCTGAAGCCGGGGTCCAACTTGAGCAGTTTTTCGAAGGCCTCCACCGCCTCCAGGTAATGTTTGGTTGCCAGCGAGACGCGCCCCTTGGCGTCCAGATACCAGCGCAGGACATGGCGCATGTGGGCCTGGAGGTCCACGCCCACGGTCAGTTCGTCCAGCTTCAGCCTGCCGCCTGTGGCATAATCCATGCGGAACTCCAGGCGCGCGCCCTCCCATGGCACTTGCAAGGAGACCGCAGCCACGCCCTTGCCTTTAACCAGGTCGGAGCCCAACAAGCGGCGGGAGGCGATCATTCTGCCGCCCTGGGGTCCGTGAGCCCATACTTCCACGGTGGCCAAATGAGTATCCGCCGGTTTGGCGCCATCCGACCTCAGGCTCAAATCGGCCCTCAGATTGGCCCGCGGGAAAGGGGTTTCCAGCCATAGCCGCAAACGTCCCGGAGAAGACTGGGCTGGGCGCTGGTAGGTGCCATGGAAACCCCGGCCCTTTACAGTCCTCTCCTTGCCGTCGGATTCTATGGGAGGACCATCCACCTTATAGCCAAGCGAACAAGCCCGCTCCAGCAAGTGCTGATAGTAGCCGGTCAACTCGCGGAATTTTTCTTCAAAGCCAGCGCCCTTTTCCGTGCTCAGAGCCAGGGCTTGGTAGGAGCCCGCCAGATCGCCTGGCAGTGCCTGCAGGCCTTTGAGCACCAGCCCGGCCTCCTCTATTTTTTCCAGACGCACCAAGGCTTGGGCCAACATGGCGTGCGCCTCGAAACCTTGACTGCCGCGCTTGATCTCTTTGCTTAATAATTCCACGGCCTCTTCATAGCGTCCCGATTCCAAAGCCCGTCGCGCCACCAAAAGGGGGTCCCACTGCACCCTGGCCAGGAGCTTGCTGCCTTGCCGCAAACGCACCCGCAAGGGAAACACGGCCTGATTCATGGGCGGCCAGCGGCGCGCCTTTAAACGCAGGTCCGTCTCCTGGCCGGGATAAAGGCTCAGGCTGCGGCTCGGCCATACTCCTTGCGTGACCTCGATGGTGGCCAAGTCTTCACCCAGGTTTGCCAGCACCAGCCCCAACTCGCCCATGCCCTGGTGACCGACCAGCACCCTCTGCCCCAGAGAGCCGCGGCTGATCAGCATGGTGCCTTCGTCCCTGGAATATGCGCTTGGTTCGGTATAGACCACCGCATAGCCCCGTTCGACGCCCACCGGAGGCTTCCACAGGGCCAAGGGTTGGCGGATTTTTAAAGGAGGCAAGGCGGCGTATATGTCTATTTTGGGGCTCACCCAGCGGGGGAAGCCGGTCCGGCCGCCGAAAGGCGCCGCGCTCCAGCCCTGCTTAATGTTAAAGCTCTTCAAAAGCTGCATGCTTTGGGACAGGGAAGCGCTTTGGGGCCCGGATTTGGGTGGAGTCCAGTCCTGCCAGGGATCCGCTTGATCTTCGTGACTCAGTGAGCTTACCGCTACAAAATCCAGTGTGGGATTCAATCGTTTCCGGCTTAGGTCTTTATCCAAATTGCGTGTGGATATAAACGCATTCAGCGGCGTGCGCGGTCCCACATAAAGATTGGCATCGGAGGGAAGGTTTGCCTCCACCCAAAAACGGGCCGAGGTCAAGGTGTCCTGTTGCCAGAACAGATAGTCGGCACCCAATGAGCGCCAAAACGGCCACAGGCACAAGCCCACTCCGATGACGCTCACCCCCACCACCGCCCATCTGTAGGCGGGCATTTGGCGGCATACCCAAACCACGGGCCAAGCCGCCACCAAGGCCATGAGCGGCAGCCAGGCCGCGGCCAAGCCTTCCAAAGATCCCCTGAGCACGGTAACGCTGGCCAGAAAATACATGATGGGCAACGCGGCCAAAAGCAGGTGACGCCATTTTCGGCGGTACACCATGAGCCACACGCCCAATCCCCACAAAACCAATATTTCCAGGCCCGCGCTGCTGGCCAGCACCGATAGGGCGTCCCAAAAGCGCCCCACCGCGAATTCCAGCCAAGCCCCGCTGGCCGACGGCGGCAAAACCAGCGATGACATCACCAAGTCGGCGGTTTGATCCGAACGCACCAAAAAACCGGGATAGCCCACCACCAAGCCCACCGCCAGGCCGATGACAAACGCCGCCGGCCAAAAGAAAAAGATACGGTTTTGCTTGGGCCGGGCTTGCCGGGCGCCCAGGATGAAGGCCGCCGCCATGATGAGGAAAGCCAGGGCCCCGCTGGCCCTGGTGGTAATGGTTAGCCCCAGCACCACCCCGGCCACCAGCATTATGCGCGAGCGGGGATATTCCAACATGAGCCAGCTGGCCCACAGGCAGGCCAACAGCATGAAGCCCAAAGGAACATCCAGCGACAAGTAATGGCTATGGGTGATGAGAAGCGGGCTGACCGCCACCAGACCGGCTGCCACCAGCCCCGTGGCCACGCTGTCAAAAAAACGCCTTCCCACCAGATAAGTCATCAGGACCTGGGCGGACCCCAGCATAGCCACGGTGAGGCGGCCGGCCAAACGGGCCGAGACTTCGACCTCACTAAGCGTCTTGGCCTGGCCCAGGAGGACCTCCCACCAGCCGGCCAATAAATTCAGGATGCCGTGCACCAACGCGGCCAAACTGAAAAAGGCCTGCGTCCAGATGCCTGGGTAGGTGGGGTTTTCCAGGCTTAAGCTTTTGATTACCTGCCAAGTCCATTCGCCCGGGTGCACCACGCCAGCCTCGGCCGGCCCCCAGGAAAGCCCCCACAGCCTTAAGCCCACAGCCAAAATCGCCACCAGCCATAAAATGACGCGGCGGGGAATTATGTGCGCGACTAGTTGCAAAAGATCTCCATCAGCCAGCTAATGAAAAGGCCGCCCCTCGCCTAAGCTAAGGGGCGGCCCCATGTGCTGTCAAGCATGGTGAAGCGGACCTAGAACTGGCTCTCCAGAGCGCCATAGGAGCAGGAGGGTATGCAAGCCTCGCAAATAATGCACTTGGTATGGTCAAAAACCAGTTCCCGGCTGGTTTTATCCACGCTCAAAGCCTTGGTGGGGCACATGGGCACGCAGGCCGTGCAACTGACGCACTGCTCGGGAATGTGGCGCATCTCCTGTACCAGCGTGTCGACCTGGATGCCGGCGTCCTCCAAATATTCAAACGCCTTGTCCAGGTTTTCCTTTTTGCCCTTGAGCTCCACCACCATGCGCCCGCGGTCCCGGGGACGCACCGTGGCGCGCAGGATGTTTACTTGCAGATCATATTCCTTGATGAGCACATAGGTAATGGGCTCCTCCACCAAGGCCGGCGGAAAGCTGAAGATCACCTTTTTCTTAGCCACGATAAATACCCCTATTCCCCTGCCGCCTTTTTATGCGGGTTGGCGATAAGATACTACTCTTCCCACGCTAAAGTGGCGCCCGGCAGCGCCGCCGTGGCTTGGGTGAGGAAGAACTGGGCCTCTGCGATCAGCTGTTTCAGCTCCAGGGCCAAGGCCCTGCCCTTGGCCCGGGAGGCCATGCAGCCGGTGGGCACCTTTTTGCCGTCCACCTCGATGCGGCCGCTCATGAGCTGGGCCATGCTGACCCGGCCCAGGTTGCCTGACCTGCCCAAGGGATAGCTCTCGGAGTATTCCACAATGGGATAAGTAATGTCCTCGTCGCTAAGCGCGGCCTGCTGCATGGCCTTCTCGTCCACGATGGGGATGGGGATGCCCACGCCCAAAGACAAGGTGGAGGTGTAGCCGGTCACCGAGGCGGCCCGCACGTACTTGGTGTTCATGGCCTTCAGATCGCCGATCAAAGCCAAGGTGGCCGAAGGGGCCATGGGCAAACCATTGGGGTCCCGCTCCGGCTGGGCCACGTGTTGGGTGCCGCTTAGGGCCACGTATCCCTGGCCTCCGCCCATGAACACCCGGGTGCCGATTCCGATGGTGCGCAGCTCGGGGTCCTTTAATAAAGGGCTCAAGGCGCCGGTGGTGGAATAATTGGCGTTGCCCAGGCGTGACTTCAAAACGCCCATGTAGGTGTAGATGGTGCGCTCTGAAAGATTAACCGCCACGTTGTAGAGCTGGTAGCAGTTGCGGGGGTTGAATAGCACCGCGTTGTTGAAATCCTCCAGCCCGATTTCCGCTGTGTACTCTTTGCGCGGATAGCAATCGGTGCCATAGGCCTTGGCCTCCAGCCGCACCTTCTTGCCGGCCAGGAGATCCTCTATCACATGCGCCCCGCCGTACTTGAACAATCCGGGATAAACCGCGTTGCGGGGGTCGTCGTCCGGCAGGGCGTTGGCGCCGATAAGGATGTCGGCCGCGGCCCAACCGGCATAAGCGGGCACGTTGTTGAGGGTCACCCGGCCTCCGCCCAGCTTTATTTTGGGAGTGGATTGCTTGATGTTGAAATAGGCGCCAGAGGAACACATGGGCCCGAAAGTGCCGGTGGTGACGACATCCACCTCTCGGGCCGCCTTTTTGACGCCCTTTTCCTTTACAAGACTCACCACTTCCTCAGCGGTGGCCACCACTACTTTGCCCGCCTTGATCTTGGCGTTTATCTGCTCAATGGTTCGTAGCACTTAAGGGCCCCTTTCGCTCGTTAGACAGCGGCGCTAAACGCCTCTGGCTTGCAGATACGGTCTTTTTCCTTTTGCCGGATAACCATTTCGGCCAGACTCATGTTGGAAAGGAAATCGACCAGCATGGCGCCCATCTCGCCCCACACCAGGTGTACGGTGCAGCCGCCCACGCGGTCGCAGAACTGGGGGTCCTGTACGCACTCAACCGGGGCCAAGGGACCTTCCAGGCTGCGCACTATGTCATATAGGGAAATATGCTCGGGGTCGCGGGCCAGCATGTATCCGCCGCGCGCTCCACGCACGCTTTTGACCAAGCCGGCGCCCTTAAGGGGGATGAGCAGTTGCTCAAGATACTTGGCGGAAATTTCTTGGCGGCTGGCCAGGTCCCTAAGGGGCACAGGGCCTTTGCCAGAGTTAAGGGCCAGTTCCAGCATGGCCCGCACACCATAACGTCCTCTTGTTGAAAGTTTCATTTACCTACCATCCGTATTTTTTAATGATTGTGTTATCCAAGCCGAACCGACCACTCGCGCCCCCCGGTTAAACACGGCCAGTTGGCCCGGAGCCACCGCCTTTTGGGGCTCATCGAACTCAACCACAATATCCGCCTGCTCCTCATTAAGGCCAAGGGGAAGGCTTGAGGAAACTATCCGGCAACCCACCCCAGGATGGGTATAACGCAGCCGCACCTTGAGGTCCGTCTGCGCTCCGGGGTATTGCTGCCAGGTGGCCCCGGTCGCCTTGAGCCCGCTGGCTTTAAGGCTCTCCTCCGGTCCCACCACCACCTCGGCCTCAGGGCCGTTTATGGCCAAAACATATTGGGGAGCGCCCAAGGCCACTCCCAAACCGCGGCGCTGGCCTATGGTGAAGCGGTGCAGGCCCCGGTGCTCTGCCAAGGTCCGGCCCTCTTGGTCAACCACCCGACCCGGCCTTACCTCCCCGGCATTGGTCATCAACTCGTCCCAGCCGCCGGCAGGCAGAAAACAGGCATCCTGGCTTTCCGGCTTTATAGCTGCGCTCAAGCCCGCCTCGGCCGCCCTTGCCCGCACCTGGGACTTGGTCAAGCCGCCCAGGGGGAAACATAGTTTTGCGAGCTCGGCCGCGCTTAGACGCGCCAGGAAATAGGCCTGACTCTTGGCGCGGTCAACACCCTCTTCCAAAGCCACCCCGCCGTTAAAGGGCGCGAGCCTGGCATAGTGCCCGGTGGCTAAAAGGTCACACCCGGCTTCCCTGGCCGCACGCCACAATAAGGGGAATTTCACCATGGCGTTGCAGCGGGCGCAGGGATTGGGGGTCAGCCCCTTGGCGTATGCCTCAATGGCCGGCCGCACCACCAAGCTGTTGAACTCGGCCGCGGCCTCCACCACCAGATGGGGTATCCCCAGCTCGCTGGCCACGCGCGCCCCGGCCTGCCAAGCCAAATCCGGCCCTTGACCCAGCTTAAGGCTCAAACCCACCACTTGGCGGCCTTGTTCCTTAAGAATCAAGGCGCTTAGGGAGGAATCAACCCCCCCGCTCAAGGCGACCGCCACTTTAAGTTTATCTCTCCCCACTATAATTCCTAAAGCATATCAAGTACGTAGTTAATAGGGAGAATAAAAATATAGCGGCAGAGCTGGTTCCTGTCAACCACAATGCCGACTAATTACTGTTATTTTATATATATAATATAAAAAGCTACAATATATAATAAGTTACCTACTCTTACACCCTGCAGGCGCCACAATCGCTTGGCCTTTGGCCTAAGATAACAAGCTGATTATATCATTAGCGATTACGCAGTTCGAACCGCCAAGGCTCAGAATTCTCGGACCATATCGGCAAAAATGTGGGCGCTCGTGGCCAAGGCCGCATTGACCAGACCGGTGCTAAATGATAACTTGCCTTGAACTCTGATATTTCCAGGCTGCAACCCACCCAGGGGAAAACATATAACATGTGGCTTCGCCTCCTCATAAGCGCCGGACTGATGGCCGTGCTGCTGGGCTTTATGGTGGACCTGCCCGCCGCCTGGCAGGCCATGGCCCACAGTCGCTGGGAGTATTTCGCCTGGTTGGCGGTGTGGATCACCTTGGACCGCCTGGTAATGACCTACAAGTGGCGGCTTTTACTGCTCTGCCGCGGTCTGAACATAGGCATGTGGGAGTCTCTCAAGGCCTACTACATTGCCTCATTCGCCGGTTGTTTCCTGCCCAGTACGGTGGGGGCCGACGCCATGCGCATAGCCGCGGTGTCCGGTCCGGAGCGTCCCTCCGACCTGGTGGCAGCCTCGGTGGTGCTGGAGCGGGCCTTGGGCTTTTTGGCGGCGGCCCTGGCCGCGGGTCTGGCCCTGGTGCTGCTGGCCGGGCTTAAAGTGGACCTGCCCCGGCGCGTGCTCTGGCTCAGCCTGGCGGCGCTGGCCGTGGCAGGGTTGGCGGTGGTGGCTTCCCTTTCCGGTTGGCTGGGAACCTGGCTGGAGCGGCTGGTGGAGCGCTCGGCCTCGCGCGGCAAAGTGCTATCCTGGATAGCCCGCTTTTTGAAAGCCTACAACGACTACCGCCGGCATCGCGGGACGCTCATGGTCTTCCTGATCCTTTCGGTGGCCGAGCAATCGGTGCCGGTGGTGGGCACCTGGCTCACCGCCCTGGCCTTTCAGGTCGATTTAAGCCTGCTGCAGGCCACGGCCATCGCGCCCCTGGCCCATCTTTTCATGCGTATTCCCGTCTCGGTCTCGGGCTTCGGGGTGGCCGAAGGCCTCTATGTGGCTTTCTTCAGCCTGCTTGGCTTGAAGCCCACCGATTCATTCATGCTGGGCCTGGTGGCCAACCTTTCCATTGTGGTCACCACCGCGCCTGGAGCCTTTTTCTATGCCAGGGGAGGTTTTAGGGCGCGCCAGCCAAGCCTAGCGGAAGCCAAAGGCGCCTCCGGGCAAACCAGCGTCTCGCCGCCCCCAGAGGATCAGTCCACATCCGGCGGGTAGGGGACCGGCGGCCCGGTTCTTTCCAGTAAAATATACTTTGAGGATAAATGCTCCGGCAGTTGGGCGCGGCGGTAATCATGGTGATCATGCTTCCTAAGGAAGTGATTCATCCGTTCCTCGCCCTCGGGGCTGTTATAGAAAACCGCCGCTCTCTCCGTACCCGAGGCATTGCGAAAAGCCACCGCCTGGAACTTGAGCGGCTCCCCTTGCCACAAGTTCAAGGCAAGGTGCAGGCTATGGTGCCAAAAATCGCCGGTTGCCACCACCGGGTATCCCCGCTTGATCAGCTCCTCGGCCAGTTCGCCATGGTTCATCCAGGCGTCGGAGGTGAAATCCAATAGTGGGCTCTTCCATTGGTGGGGCAGGCCGCCCGTGGTCAGATGGCTGTAGAAATAATTTATGCCCAAACTGGCTGCGCAGAAAACCCCGAAGGCCACAAGCCCTCCCAGCATCGCCTGCTTGAGTCTGCCGCTGGACCACTCAATCCCCCGGGCAAAGGCCCGCCCCAAAAGCAGGGCTGCGTAGACCAGGCAATAGAGGAAATAGCGGGGCTGGGCAGTGGGCGCGCCCAGGGGAACCATGACCAGATGTATCGCCAAGGCCAAGGCCAGCCAGGCCTCCACCCACCACTTATCGTCCCGCCGCCAGATGCCTCCCCAAAGCAAAAGCCCTAGTCCGGCCGCAAACACCAGAGGAATCACCCACCAGGTATCCCACAGGAGCTGCCCCGCGTAGCCCAGGTAAATCACCTCGCCGTCCAAGGCCCGGCCGAACACCCACTGGAAATCCCAAAAATGAGCCAGGCGGTCGGGGTCGGTGAAGCTCATTACGTCCTTGGGAGCGTGCGCCACCCGGTCATAGATACGGGGCAATAATCCCAAGACCAGGCCAGCGCCCAGGCCCCATAGCTGGGGCCAGGCGAGGATGCGCAGGCGGCTGATGGCCACGGCGCTCAGCACCAGGGTGAAAGGCACCATCACGAATATGGGGTGGTTGAAACAGGACAAGCCCCAAATTATGCCGGCCGCTATGCTCAGCCAGGGACGCGCCCGGCTCAAGGAAATCAGATCCAGGCTTAAGAACAAGAAGAAGGGGCCCAGCACTGTGGTCTCCACCGGCTCACGGCCATACATCACCAGTGCCGGCAAAAGCGCCAGCACCAGGGTGCAGGCCAAAGCCGTGGCCTTGCCGGCCTCCCGCAGGGCCACCCGATAGCAAAAAACCAGGGCCAGCAGGCTCATTACGGCGCCCGAGACGCGCAGCATTTCCCAGGAGGGGCCGAACACCGCATAAGGCAGGGTAAGCAGATAGTCCCATAAGGGACCCACCCTGGTGTTCATGCCGTTGAAGGGCCGCGCGCCTTCCAGAATGAGCCCAGCCCGCAGGGCGAAGAAGGCCGATTCTCCGCAGATGCCGTGCACCGCGCCGGCCCAAAGCATACGGGCGGCGCCGGCCAAGCCAAGTATGACCAGGAACCAGCGGTGGCTGGTCAAAACCCGCCAGGCCCGGCCGGGAGCACGCAGCAGCAAGAGCCACAGCAGCCACCAAAGGCCGGGCAATATCCAGCGCAGAAAAGTCCAGCGCTGCACCTGGCGGTACAGGCGGGCCAACTCTTGCGGCGTGATGGATGGGTTCAAGGGACGCAGGTTGCTTAGGGGGATCAGTTGCCGCTCACCCGCGCCAGGTGGTATCCAGGCCATGGTTAGATTGAGACGCCACGGCATCTGCACGTTCTGCAAGTCTATCAGGTGGGTCCCCGCCGAAAGCCGCAGCAGGACAAGTTCATGGCGCGGGACGTTGCCCACCCAGCGGTCAATGGCCACCTTGCCATCCAGCACCAAGCGCACGCCGTCGGCCGCCAGAACGTCGAAAATATACTCGCCGTCGACCGGAGCCTCCAACGAAGCCAGCCAGCGCCAGGCAAAAGGATAAGGCCGCTGCTTTTTTTTGGGAGTCCACTCCTGGTGATAGTTGGGAGTCGGCCGCAGGGAAACCCGGGGTTCGCCGACCAAAAACGGATTGTCATAAACCCACCTGAGCCAGCCTTGCTGGGCGGCCTGAACCTGCCGCCTGGCAACGTCGCGGGCTTCCTCTTGGGACTGGTCCGCCATATATTGGCCAAGCCAATATGCACCCGCCAAGCCAGCCAGAAGCACCAGCCAAGCCAGAAGTTTAGTCAGCCTGGGGTGCATGGCCTAACCCGTTCCAGACATCAGGAGGCAGCCCGGCCCGACGCTCTTACTTGCAATAAGTATCAGCATACCAACGGAAGGTCTTTTGCAGGCCGTCCTCCAGGGAGACCCGGGGCCGCCAGCCCAATTCGTTTTTGGCCTTGGCATTGGCAAAACGCACCATGGCCTGTTTCCAGCGCAGTTGATCGCGGGAGGTGGCGCCCGGCTTGATCAAACCCAGCCCGGAGACCGCTTCGTAAAGCATGGTAATGCCATAAATCGCCGCATAGGGCATGTTCATAATTTTAGCGGGAACCTTACTGGTCTCCATGAAGAGTTCAATATACTGGCGCGCGGTCAAGGCGCCGTCATCCACCAAATTGTAGGCCTGACCCACCGCCTCGGGCCTGGTGCCCGCCAGGATCACGCCCTCCACCATGTTTTCCACATAAGTCAGGGCCAGCTCTATGCGCCCGCCGCCAATGATCACAAAGGTGCGGTCCTGGAAATTGTAGCCCAGGTGGGGGAAAAACACCCTGCCCCAGGGGCCGATGACCATGCCCGGCCTCACGATGCTGGCTCCCAGGCCATGCTCGGCATGGGCCTTGAGCGCCATCTGCTCGCACATGATTTTGGCCTTGGCATAGGGACCCGTAGCCCGGCTGGTGTTTTGCAGTGGATAGTCCTCGTCAATCACAGCGCCCTTGGGGGCTGAAACGAGGTCATACACATTTAGGCTGGAGAATTGCACGAAGCGCTCCACTCCAGCTGCCAAGGAGGCCTTGATGAGCCGGTCGCTGGCTTCCACGGCGGCGCTCTTGAACTCGTCCCAGCCTCCGCCCATGGGCGAACCCGCGTGATAGATGGTCTGGATGCCGGCCGCCGCCTTCAAAGGAACCGCCGGGTCGGCGAGATCGCCCTGCAATATCTCCAGGTCCATTTCCTTGAGCCGGCCCAAATGGGGGCTGTTGGGACGCACCAGGGCGCGCACCGCCTTGCCCTGGGCCAGGAGTTCCTTGACCAGATAGGTGCCGATGAAACCGCTGGCCCCAGTGACCAAGACTTCGGCCGGACGGGGTTTGGCCGCCGGCCGCTTGACCTCGGCGGAGCTGGCGCTTGATTTCATGGGGCGGGGCCAAATGCTCTGCATCAGCTCCACCACCTTGAGGCTGGCCTCCGGGGTCACCGGCAAAGCCCCCCGCCCCTGGATTGCCCGGTAGAACCGCTCGACCAGAGGCTGCACGCCGTTGGACTTGTCCATTCGGCCCAGACCGAAGCGAAGAAGATTATTCACCCCGCCCTTGATGCACTGTGCTCCGGACTGGAAACCGGAAAGCCCGCGCACCGCCGCCCGGGGCAGGCCCAGCTTGCGGCGCACCACCACGGTATCGGCGAAAAGGTCGGCCTCCACCATGCCCTCGGTGCCCTTGATGGCGAAGGTGATTACATCGGGCCGCTGGCTCAGGGAAATGCTGATGGAGCCAAGGGGACCGTTTGATCCCACCAGCACCCGCACCTCGTCCCACCAGCCTTTCGGCAGCCAGCCCCGGTTGGCGCCGATCACCTTGACCTCGGCTATCCGTGGCAAGAGCTCGCATACCAAGGAAGCGGGGTGGGGCATCAAGTCCTCTAAGGGCCCGCCTTTGAGGCCATAGGTCCAATGGGATCGTTCCGCGCCCTCTTCCAATATGGCGGGATAGCGCCTGGGGTCGAACTGATAAACCGCCTCCACCGAAACCAGATCGCCCAAGGCTCCGCTCTTAAACACCTGCAAGGCTTCCTGCACCGTGTGCTCGAAAACCATGTTGTGGTTCACGCAGACCAGGCGCCCGTTGGCCTTGGCCGCGGCGATTATCTCCCCCGCCGCTTCGGCATCAGGCGCCAGGGGTTTTTCCACCAGCGCATGACAGCCGTGCTCCAAAGCCTCTACCGCCACCCGCACATGGCTGGCGGGCGGGGTGAGGACGTGCACCACATCCGGCTGGGTCTCTCTCAGCATCACCCCGAAATCGTCGAAGCACGGGCAGCCGCCCAGGCGCCCTGCCAGGGATTGGGCCCGGGTCAGGTCCCGATCGGCTATGCCCACCAATTCCGCTTCCGGATGCCTGACAACAATGGGGCCATGCACCGTGGCGATATTCCCCGCGCCGATCAGAGCAACTCTCATGCTGCTACCTCTCCATGGTGTACTCTTTTGAATATTTCCAGAGTTTTGCGCGCCGAATCGGCCCAGGAAAATGCACGGGCCCTTTGCAAGCCCAGCCCGCGCAGGCGTTCCGCAATATCCGGAGCACCAAGGATGTCGATTAAACTCCGGGCTAAAAGCTCGGGCCTTTGGGGATCGCTCAAAAGCGCCGCGCCCTGGGCGAGTTCCGGCAGGGCCCCGGTGTCGGCGCCGGCCACCGGACAGCCGCAGGCCATGGCCTCCACCACCGGTATGCCGAACTCCTCATAAATCGAGGGGAAGGCGAAGGCCTTAGCCAGGTTGTAGATGGCGGGCAGATCCTCCTGTTCGATCCAGCCCGGAAAAACCACGGCTTGGTCCAGTCCTCGCCCGGCCAAATCGAAATCCCGGGCATAGCGCTCGCAGTTTTTCCCCACCACCACCAGACGCGCATCAGGGTGCTCCTCGCGGCAGAGCGTAAAGGCTTGCAAGAGTCCGCTGAAGTTTTTGCGCTTGTCCTCATATGAGGTGACGGTGAGGATGAAGCTTTCGGGCAATCGGTATTTCCGGCGCACCCTGGCCAGCACCTCCTGATCCTCAATAGGCTTGAAATGCTCGGCGGCGGCCAGAAGCACGGTGGCGATCCTATCCTCCGGCACCTTTAGGATGCGTTTGAAGTCGCCTGTGGTCAGCTCGGAATTGGCAATCAGGAAATCGGCCGCGCGGCAATAGAGTGGCATGGCCATGCGCACATAGGCGATATCATGCCAGGGGTACATATGGGGATGGGTGTACCAGGTGGCGCCGTGCAGCACCATTACCTTCTTGGCCTTCAGCATAAGCGGCAAAGAGAATTTGGTGTTAAAGACCAAATCAGCACCCCAGCGGCTAAGCGCCCGGGCCGCCACCACCTGATCCCAAAGTATCTGATTGGCTGCCGGCAGGGCCTTCTCCTCCACGTTGGGCAAATTAGAATAGGTTCCCAGGTGCGCAGGATGATTGTAAAGCAATAGGTAATGGTTTTGCTCATCCAGGCGCAGCAGGTGCCGTACGATGTTGCGCGAATATATGCCTATGCCGCCGGGGCGGTCGTAAGCGCGAAGCATTATCCCGATGCGCATAGCTTGGGAGTTTCTCCCGTGATCAAATAAAAAATTGCAACACGCCAGCCTGGCTAGGCGGCAAAACGCCTCAGAGGGCCATACTATCAGGGTCCCGGCGGGTGTACAACCGCTTGTCAGGCCATGGCTTGAGGCGACTCCTATATTGGGATAAAGTGAAGCATAGGCGGCACACTCCAAGGCAAGGGAGCCATCATGACATCACCTCCGGCCCGCAAACCACATCGCGCCAGGCCAAGCCGGGGAACCGGGAGCCGGTTCTTTGGCATTCATTGGGGCTGGTGGCTTTTGGGTGCGCTGGCGGGCGCTGCCACCCAGATAGCCTGGTTGCAGGCAAATGGTTGGAGCGAGGCCCCGGTGCGCCTGCCCGTGGGCGTTGTGCTGGGCGGCCTAGTCTTGGGCGCCTTATTGGGCGTGATTGCCCGCCACAGCGGCGGCCTGAGTAAGCGGCTGCGCCTCAACGCGGCCTATGTTATGGGCCTGGATAAAAAATGGGGCCGCCGGATCTGGGCGGCATCCCTGGTGTTGGCGCTGGCCGCCGGAGGCGCGGCAGCCTATTACGGGTGGCTGCGGCCTACCATGGGAGCCCAAAAGATCCGCGAGTACTTCATTGCCCACGCTGAAAACGACACGCGCGGCATGCTGACTCTCTATTTTCCAGACCTTGCCAGAATAAAGCCTAAAGAGGTGTCGCTTACTGCAGGCAACCTGGACTTTCCCCAGACCGCTGACTTCCCCGGAGAAAAGGAGGCGCATTTCGTGCTCCATTGGCTGGGCGTCATTCAGGTGCCGGAAAGCGGAACCTACGGCTTTGGCGGCAAGGTTGACGATGGCTTGATCATCTCGATCAACGGAAGGACCATCGCCGAAGACTGGCGGGAATCTCCACCCAGAGAGGTTTGGGGCACCGTGGCCCTGGCCAAAGGTTGGCACGCCCTGGACATTCAATACCGGCAGGTGGCTGGCGGAGCCATGCTGCAGGTCTTTTGGCAACCTCCCGGGGCCGAGCGCCAGCAGCTGCCCCCGAATATTATTCGGCCGCTCAAACCGGATACGCATTTAGCTACGATCACTCGTCTGCGTCTGGCTTATGGCATGTTGCCCTGGCCGGGCTCCACCTATCCGCCCTTTAAGGGCGGCCGTTTCTGGCGGGTGCCTTGGTACAGTCTGCAACTCTAATAAGCTATTAGACCGCTTGGAGACTTAAGGGGGCTGGCTGGCTAAGGCAATTGGTCAGTGGCGGCGCAGGGCTCTTTCCATTTCGCGATCCTGCTCGCGCTTTTTGATGGCATGGCGCTTGTCGTGCATCTTCTTGCCCTTGGCCAGGGCCAACTCCACCTTGGCCTTGCCCCGCCTAAAATAAATCGCCAAAGGAATCAAGCTCCAGCCCTGCTCCTGCACTTTGGTGGCGAGTTTCTTTAGCTCTCGTTTATGCAAGAGGAGCTTGCGGATGCGTTCGGGCTCGTGATTGTCATAATAGGCGAACGGATAAGCGCTTATGTGGCAGGAAACCAGCCAGGCCTCGCCATCGCTGATCTTGGCATAAGCATCCGTGAGGTTGGCCTTGCCCAGACGCAATGATTTAACTTCAGTGCCTTTTAGCACCAAGCCGGCCTCGAAGCGGTCGCCCAACTCGTAGTTGAAGCGGGCCTTCTTATTCTTGGCAACTAATTTAACGCCTTCGCCAGCCATGGGGGCTCACGCCTCCAATCCGGCCCACACCAAGTGATCGAAGAAGCCAGGATAATGATGCTGCAACTGGCCGGTCATGTAAGATGCCACCTCGGCGGCCGTGGCGAAAGTCAGGGCTTGCCTAGCCATTTCCTGCCAGGCGGAGCGGTCGGTAAGCCTCACGATACGTTTGACTTGGGGGATGGCCAGGGCGTTCATGGAAAAATGGTCCACTCCCAGGCCCAATAGCAATGGCACCATCTTGGGGTCGCCCGCCATTTCGCCGCACATGGCCACCGGGATGCCGGCCGCATGGCCCGCCTCCACCACCTGCCGCACCATGCGCAAAACCGCCGGGTGCAATGGTTGATACAGGTGCGCCACGTGTTCATTGACCCGGTCTATGGCCAACGAATATTGAATCAGGTCGTTGGTGCCGATGGAAAAGAAGTCAGCTCTTTGGGCAAGGAGGTCGGCTATCGCCACGGCAGAGGGCACCTCGATCATGATGCCGACCTCCAGGTTGTGGTCATAAGCCACACCCTCGGCTTCCAATTCGGCGCGGACCTCATCCAAAACCGCGCGGGCTTGCATAAGCTCGGTCACCCCGGAAATCAGGGGGAAAAGCACCCGCACCTTGCCAAAAGCCGAGGCCTTCAAGATAGCCCGGAGCTGGTCTTTGAACATGTGCCTTTCTTTAAGGCAATAGCGAATGGCCCTGAGGCCCATGGCGGGGTTTATTTCCGGAGCCAATTCCATGGAACTGGCGAACTTGTCGCCGCCGATGTCCAGGGTGCGGATATTTACAGGTTTGCCTTCCAAGCGCTCGGCTACGTTTTTAAAATTTGCGAAAAGCTCCTCGGCGTTGGGCAGGGTTTTTTGGGTTATGTAGAAAAACTCGGTGCGGTAAAGGCCGATGCCCTCTGCGCCATAATTTAATACCGAGCTGACTTCCTCGGCCAACTCTATGTTGGCTTCCACTTGGACCTGAAGTCCGTCCAAGGTTTCGGCGGGCAAATAGGCCTGAGCCAAGACCTCCTGGGCGTATAGCTCGTAGGCTTCCTGCTTTTCCCGATAAGATAGAAGCGTTTCTTCTTCGGGATTAACCACCACCACGCCGGCCGAACCGTCCACGATGAGAAAATCGCCGCTTTTGACCTCTTGGGTCACGAACTCCAGTCCAACCACCGCGGGGATGGCTTTGGCCTGGGCCATGATGGCGGTATGACTGGTGGGCCCGCCCATATCGGTGACAAAGCCCATTACCCAATCAAGGTCCATCCTGCTGGTGTCAGCCGGAGACAGATCGTGCGCCACCACAATGGCTTTTTCATTTATTGACGCCAATTCGGATGCGTCTTGACCGGACAAATGCCTTAATAGCTGGTCAGTGACATACTCCACGTCGGCGAACCGAGAGCGGATGTATTCGTCCTTGATCCTGCGGAAAGCCCCTTGGGCTTCGGCCACGGCCTGGCTCAAGGCCCACTCGGCGTTGATCTGCTGCTCATGGATGAGATCGATGGTGCGTTGGGTGATTAGCTTGTCTTTGAGGATCAAGAGATGGGCCTCGATGATGTAGGCATAGTCCTGCATCTCTTGGCCCAGATCGTCGCGGGCGGTGGTGAGATATTTTTGGGTGGCCTCCACTGCCAGGTTGAAGCGAGTCTCTTCCCGCTTTAGATCGGCAGGGTCGTCCAGATGGCGATAGGTGAGTTGCACGGGACGCCGGGCCAAAGGCATGGCCCGGCCGATGGCGATTCCTGGAGACGCCCCCACGCCTTCCAAAAATTTCTCTTGGCCCGCGCTCACTGTTCTTCTCCAAAGCGTTTGGCGAACAGCTCCTCCAAGGCACCCAATACCGCTTCGGCCTGTTCTCCCTGGGCTCGTGCCAACAGACGGCTGCCGGCTGGGGCGTCCAAGGTCAGGATTGAAAGCACGCTGTCGCCTTCGGCCTCAAGCCCGTCCTTGCTCAAGATCACCGTGCACTCATATTGCTTGATGGTTTCGGCGATACGAGCCGCCACCCGCGCATGCAGGCCCAAGCCGTTAATCACCGCCAGCTCTCTTTCAATCACCTTTCCCAACTCGCTAATCTCTTGGGATATGCCGGGCTTCGCGGCTGACCGGTCCGCCCCCCCATCAAGGTCATCCTTAAATAGGCCCCTAGCAGGCCATGGTACTTGCTTCATGAACGAGTCTATCCGACTCGCCTTAATCCTTCACGCCTTTAAGCCATAAAAGCCGGCGGTAGACCTCGTCCCTGGGCCTCTGGCACGCCGCGGCCACGATCTTGGCCAGGCGGCTGGGGCTATCGGTTCCTTTAGCCAGGCCTTGGCGCAAAAGCTCATCCATGTCCGGCTTTTCAACCGCAGCCGGCTCGCCCCCGGCCACTAAAATACTGATCTCGCCCCGTACCCCTTGGCTATTTACCGTCCCGGCCAGTTCCTGGCAAGTGGTGTGCACCACCTCCTCGTTTATTTTGCTTAGCTCCCTGGCTAAAACCGCCGGCCTTTCCCCCATGAGTTCGGCCAGGTCCCTGGCGGTGTCCAACAGGCGGTGAGGGCCTTCGAAAAACGCAAACGCCCAACCCGTGTCCCTGGCC
>Ga0307423_1001016_pt1 | contig 17659 bp, 16 predicted proteins | sample SalMarWE160310MG_FD_202154 | JGI IMG/M metagenome (GOLD analysis project Ga0307423, IMG submission 202154) | Salt marsh sediment microbial communities from the Plum Island Ecosystem LTER, Massachusetts, United States - WE1603-10 | ecosystem: Environmental > Aquatic > Marine > Intertidal zone >...
CCAATATTTTTGCAGCCAGGTCAGCGGGGGATAGTAATAAGATAATGCAGGCTTGTCTATTTCTGCATCCCGATAACGTCCGTGTTCAATAAAGTAAGCTTTTTCCGATTCTGCGACTTCCAGCCTGCATTTACAAATCTCGATCGCCTTTTCACACTCACCGGCATACAGATGACTGGTTGCTACGATATCATGAAGTCTGTCCTCATTCGGATACACCTTGATCAGCTTTAATGATAGGTGAATCGCTTGGTTATATTTCTCTGAACTCAGCAAACCGAAGGCCTTTTCGATTTGCTTGACAAGCTTCTTTTGCGCCCTTTCTTTTTTCTTGAGATGATTTGCTTGTGTCATATCTTTAGCCTGCTCGGCCGTCTCATGTTTACTCAAGCAGCAACGCTTGTATTTTTTCCCGGAGCCGCAAGGACAGGGGGCATTCCTGCCGACGTTGTTTGACGGCACATCAATCGCTTTAGCCCTTTCACGTTCGGCTTGAGCAAGAAGATCATCTCGCATCTTGAAAAGTTGTTCTTTGGTGGTGCCCGCCTTTAGAGCGATCACATCGGGATCACCTCCCTGAAGGAGTTCCAAAACAGGTTCCAGCTCTGCTTCAGACATGGTATCAAATTTCAATTTATTTGAAGCATCCATAAAACGATCTCTTTTTTATCAGGACGATTTTTTGATAAAGACTATATTTTTTCGAAAAATTCAATGCATGCCTGTGAAAAACCGGCAGCATAGGCCTGAAAATCGAAACTTGTATCCTCCAAGTGTTCATTTAAAATTTCAGCCCGATATATGTCCCAAGTGGTCGGGATTCCCCTGGATCGATATACAGCGGCCAGCTCATCATAATCCGCCTCATTTCTAGCGAATTCACAGCCTTTTCTATATCCACGTTCAAACCAATTCTTATGCTTTTTTTTATCCCTTTGAACCACCATTTTAAGCCTTTAAAAATAGTCTATAATACAAATCTGAACTTAGCTCCGATCTGCTCCGTAATTGGAATAATAAATAAACGGATAATTGTTTAGAGATCAAAATAATCGACAGCCGCACAAGGTGACCAAGCTCATGCGGCTGCCGCCGGAGGATGTCTGTGTGGCATTACACAGGCACCTTTACAAGAAAAAGTCCGCATCAACATCTGCCCCATTGGACATTCGTGAATTTGTATTCAAACGCCCGGAAGTCATCAGGGCGAAGAATATGGATCCCGTCTTGATCAAACTTCAATAACCGATACGATTCTATTTCCTCTTGTTCATTGACAATCTCATCACATAGTGCGACCAAATCCTGTACAGCATTAACATTCGTCTCGACGGTGGCACGGACCTGTGACATGTTCGGCCTTGTTGGATCGCTTTTAAAACCGGCCAATATGACTTCTGCCTTCCGATGTTCGCTAAAGGGTACCGGAAAGACCGCAACATAGACCGCTTTCACCCTTTCAATCGTGTCTTCGTCTTCGTCCTTGTCGAGGCTGTTCATTTAAACATTCCTTTAAATTGGGCGAAAATATAAAACATTCACCGCAAATAGTCATATCCCTTGACGCCGGTGAACGGCGTCAGGGGATAAAATAGAGCGCTTACATCCCTACTACCTCTTTGATATCCACAAGATGTATGATGGGTCTTGTGAGCATGGTGAACTCATCCTTTTCAGCATCGTATACAGAGTTTACGAATACCTTTCCCCATTTGTCCTCATCCATTTTCGGGAAATCCGATCGGTAGTAATACCCGGGCCATCGGGTTTCCTCACGGAACAGTTTATGCCGGGTGTGGGCCTCGGCGATCTGTGTTCGGTGAACGTTCTCCCAGCACCGCATCAGTTCATGAAGATTTCGAGCGGCGAGCTTGGAGAGATCCACCTTGAGAAGCTTCAGCAGATCCAAGGCAATTTTTAGGGTAACGGCGCTGCAGTTATACTGGGACCCCCAGCCGGCCACATATTCATCCATAATCTTGTTAAGACGGAATATGGCCATTTTGGGTGTGATATAGTTCGGATTAACCTCTTCTACCGGGAGATCATACCTTTTCGTGGTTGTTCCCAGGGTGGTGTAATTTTTATGCGCTTCATAGTGCTTGAGTGGAAGTATGATATTTTCCTTGAATTTATCCACTTCTGCCTGATCAAATTCAGGCATTTCAGGGTTCTCCACACAGAACTTTACCGCTGCTTTGGCTGCAATTCGGCCTTCGGTAAAGGAACCCGAAGAGAATTTGTGGCTTGAAACGCCGACGCCGTCACCGGCCGCAAACAACCCTTTTACCGTGGTCATGCGGTTGTAGCCCCAGAAATACTCATTCTTGGATTTATCGCTCTGGATATCTTCGGGACCGCTCACCCATGCTCCGGAAGCTCCGGAGTGGGAACCGATAAAGTAAGGCTCGGACGGCATGATCTCGGAAGGTCCTTCCTCTGGGAATACGTCCTTGGCGGCCCAAAGAATCGCCTGGCTGATGGTCATGTCGAGAAAATCTTCCCATGCCTCGGCCTCGAGTTTTTTCAGTTCCTTTTTATACGCTTTTTCATTCGGGGCCTGTTCGGCAATTTTGGCGATGGCCTTGTCCGTATGGATAAATATAGGACCGTCACCTTTCCTGTAACATTCAATCATCATCAGATGATTCCTGAGACAGGTGGGGATCGGCTTAACTTCTCCATAGGGCGGCCAGTTATGCAGCTCACCCCCTTCAGCCAGACCTTCGGCCATATAATTGAAACCGGTGGCTGAAGTTGCCGACGCTTTGAACAGCAAGAACCATGCTCCCACCGGGCCATAGCCATCCTTGAATCTGGCCGGAATAAAGACAACTTCCTGGGATGTCATCTCGGCGCCGGCCGTGGTGGTCAGGTAGGAACTGGATCCAGCATTCCATGGCGGATACCAAGCCCTGCCCAGACCTTCTCCGGTGGATCGCGGCCTAAAAACGTGGACGGCCCCGCCGGAGCTGACAATGCAAGCCTTAAATTTAAACACGTAGATTTCAGGGTCTCTCACACTGAACCCGATGGCACCTGCCACTTTGTTTTTGTCATTCTTGTCAAGCAGAAGACGAAGTACAAACACACGTTCGATAACATTGTCCATGCCGACAGCGGTTTTGCCGGCTTCAGCGACAATGGCCTTGTAGGATTCACCATTGATCATCAGCTGCCACCGGCCTTCATGAACATAGTTTCCGTCTGCATCCAGCCAGATGGGAAGTCCGAATCTCTCGAACATGTGGACCGATCCGTTGACGTGCCTGGAGATATCCATCACCAGATCGTCCCGGCAAAGCCCCATGAGGTCCTGGCGGACATAGCTGAGATAATCGACAGGGGTATTTTCACCTTGGTATTGATTGATGGCTGAAAGGCCCATTCCCACAGCGCCGCTTCGCTCCATGGCTGCCTTGTCGACTACAGTGAGCTTTACATTATTTTCTTTGGCCCAGTGTCCCCCTTCTACGCATGCGCCGGCGCCGGCCATCCCCGCACCGATAATCAAAAGATCAGTTTCGACTTCGACGGTCTTGAATTCTTGCATTCTTCATCACCTCCTTTAGTCTCCGAGTGTCCAGAGTTTATCGGCTTTCAAAGATGCCGGTTCCGTAAACAGTAGTTGATCATTCAACGTCCCCGGTCCAACACCGAAACCGCCATCAGGCTTCGCCTCTCCTTCCGGTGTGGTCCGGATAGGGAATTTAAACCGTTTGATCGTACCACCTCTGAACTTGACGGTCCACATGATGTCTTCGGACCCCCGCATGGGAACAACGCTGGCGCCGAGCGGGGTGAAATCAGCATAACCCCGCACCTCAACCGCCTGGGTCGGACAGATTTTCACACAGTTATAACACTCCCAGCACATATCCGGCTCAGAATTATAGGCTTTCATCCGATCGACATCCAGCACCATAAGATCGTTGGGGCAGATGTACATGCATGCAGTTTTGTCCCCTCCCTTGCAACCATCGCATTTTTCATCAATGACAAAACTTGGCATTGTTTCCTCCTTTTCCATCGATTTTTCTTGTTTGGATACTTCTAAAAAATTAAAATATTATGAATTTTCTCACCTCCTTTTAAAAATTTTTTCGATCTGCTACACTTTATTGGCGTTGGTAAAAATGAAGGACGCGAAGCGTGAGTTATAAATTTTAATATGGCAATATCTATGCCAAAATTAAATACAGTTCTGATATAAGCATAACCAAATGATATTATATTATAAATATAGTATATTGTGCTTCAATGCCTGATCATGGGAATGGCTGGAAGGGAACAAAGTAAAGAAATGGGAAAGAAAAAAAGGAACAATTTGAACCCATAACCCGGTTTAAAAGCAGCATTGACAAAGAAAAGAACGTTATTTATCATAAATGTAACGTTCGGATAATGCTTTTTGATCCCAATTGGTTTTATGGTTAAAAGTGTATGTCGATATGGGAATTAAAACACACGCAGTTTGGGACTCTCGTTTTTTAAATCAGGTCTTTGATTCCATGGCCGAAGGTGTGTTTACACTGGATGAAAGGGGGCGAATTTCCTCCTGGAATCCGGCCATGGCGCACATTAGTGGCTACGTGGCTGAAGAAGTTTTGGGTCAGCCCTGCGCTTTTTTGAATTTTAACCGCTGTTTTGGAAAAATCTGTCCGACCAACACCGACGAATGCGGCATATTCAAACATGGACGTACTGAGGTAACAGAATGTTTCTTGCGCCATAAGAGCGGCCGTAATGTTCCTGTAATTAAGAACGCCAGGGTCGTGCGGGATGAAGATGGTATTACCATCGGTGGAGTGGAAACCGTTACCGATCTCACCGAATTGAATGAAGCCCGGATCAAGGCTGAAGAGGCCATGCGTCGTTTGAATGAAATTCATCAATTTCATAATATCATTGGAAAAAGTCATGCCATGCAGGAAGTGTTTGCGGCCATTAAAGCGTCAGCCGCCAGTGAAGCGGCCATCCTCATTCAAGGTGAAAGTGGCACCGGCAAAGAACTGGTTGCCGGTGCGATTCACTATCACAGCGAACGTTCCGACAAACCGTTGGTGACGGTTAATTGCTCGGCCCTTTCAGAATCCCTGTTGGAAAGTGAACTGTTTGGCCATGTAAAGGGAGCATTTACCGGAGCCTATCGTGATCGGATGGGACGCTTTGAAGAAGCAGACGGCGGCACAATTTTTTTAGATGAAATTGGTGAGATCAGCCCTTTAATCCAGGTAAAGCTGCTGCGCGTTTTACAGGAGTTGGAGATCGAGAGGGTCGGAGAATCCAAGAGACGAAAAATCGATATCCGGCTTATTACCGCCACACACCAGGACCTGTTTAAGCGTGTCGGTCAAGGATTGTTTCGGGATGACCTATATTATCGCCTGAAGGTATTTCCCATTAATATTTCGCCACTTCGACATCGCAAAGAAGATATCCCTTTATTGGCCGATCACTTTATTCATCGTTACAACCAAAAGACAGGAATGAAAATCCAAAGTATCACTCAAAATGCCATGCGCGTTATCATGGACTATGAGTGGCCCGGCAATGTGCGAGAGTTGGAAAATGCCATCGAACACGCATTTGTGCTGAGTAGCCAAAATCGGATTGATGTCTTTGATTTGCCTGTGGAAGTCCGTCAGACCGGATATCATCCGGCTTCTTATTTAAAAAATCTCCCATCGAGGAGCAGGGCTAAGTTGTCTTACAAGCTTACCCGGGAGAAGCTGATTGAGGTTTTAAATGAAAGTGGCTGGAATAAAGCTGAGGCGGCCCGTCGACTCGGGCTGAATCGAACTGTGGTGTGGAGGTATATGAAAAAGTGGGATATTCCACTCCAGAAGCTTTAGAACCAGAAGTCTTTAACCATAAATCGCCGGGGACCTTTTTCTTCTGCCTTACACGAGAGGTGTGGAATGTGCGTCTGTTCCATATTTCGTGAGGCGACTTCAAAAAAATGATATGATCTAATTACATTGTATTTCGTCATAAAATTTTGCAGGAACAAGCTCCTTAAACGCTTCTTTATGGTTGTCTGTCAAAAATCTTCGGATATCCGTACACAGATCGCATTTGTTCAGATAGACCTCTCTTTTCGAAGTAAAACCATGATTAGCATCAGCCATATCATGCAATCCTCTGATTCCGGATTCAGCCAGTATTGTTAGAACCGGATATTTTTCTCTGGAAAGCGGTTTACCTAAATCTTTTATTGCAACGCCGATTCCCGAACAGAGTCCGGGGATGTAGTTGCCGAAAAGATCTACATGGAAATGGCTGGTATCGGAAAGCTGATTTCTACAGTTTCCAGGGTTATCCGTTAGAATTTCTTGTGCGGAACTTCCAGGGAACTCGGTTCTGAAAGTTTCCAGAGCCCGCCCACCCATATGCACCCAGTATCGACCGAGGGTATTGACCAAATAATCCTTTCCGAATGTATTGGAAAATTCTTCAAATGTATGGGTGGTGTTCGGTTCAAAGGCCGAAAGATCCTTGTAAAAATCGTTGATCCAGGGAAATAATCCGATTCCTGCCTTTCTTCCGGCATCGATGACGCCGTTGACTTTTGAAAAGGGAATAAATTCATTATGAAAAGGACTGATGGAAATCAAAAGGGTGCTCAGCCCGTTTGTTATCAAACGTTCCAGAATATTAACCGCGGATTCGGCATCTTTAAACCAGGAAGAATTGGTCTCCACATAATCGATTCCCATTCCGACCCTGTTTGCGACGTCGAGCACTTTTTCCAGCTTTTCCGGCCGGAGCATGGGTTCACCGCCGCCGATGTGTATGGACCGGCACCCCAGTTCCAAAATCCGGATAAAGCATTTTTCAGCCGTTTCAGGGTCAATATATTCTTTTTTCCAGTTCGGGCTGCAATGATACAGGCAGTGCCTGCACCGAGATGTGCAAAAATAGTTGGTGATCAAGCCGCCGGAAGAAAGTTTGCGAATTATAAAATCGCCCATCATTAATTTCCAGAAGTGTTTAGTTAGTGTCCATCCATGAATTCAAAATGAGCACAGTGGGTGTCCAATTCAGAAATGAGCAATTTTTCCGTCGAGCAAGGCCGCACAAGGGCTTTCGGCGAGACGTACTCAACGTACGTCGCAGCCGAAAAGCCGCGGAGAACGCCGCTCGACGGGAAAAGAGCCATTTATGATTGACACGAATTAGGATCTCAACGTGGCAATCAGTCTCAAAGGATTGCTTAAGAGCGACAGAGCGGATTGAATATCCGTACACACAACATTCGCCGAAACCAGGGTTTGAAAAGCAGCCCCTTCTCTTTGAATAACCGCTACGCCCAGGGCCGACGCTTTAAGCATCAAACGGTCGTTCACCCCATTACCCATGCTCACGGTTTGTTCACATCCAAGGTTTTTGACATATTCCAGCTTGGCTACATCCTGACGGTCCAAAGGTATGACGGCCAGTTTGCAATCGATATCCTCCAGCGCTTTTTTCACACCGCCGAATGTATCGGCGGTAATCACATGGATGGTTAACATTTGTGACAGTTCGGCAAGACGCTCCTTGACACCGTCAACCAAAGCGCCGTCAAATGCGATGGTGCCGTTGTAATCCAGGACAAGGTGCTCAAGCTGCAGTATTTTATTCCCCGGGATGTCGATTTCGATCATCTTGTCACCATTGTTTTAAGTGTTTTATAAATCTGATTCATTTTATGAGAGTTTTGTTGATGTATTTTTTGGGTTGTATATGTTTTCAATACTAGGGTAAAGGAAAAAATGGATAGGGTTCTCATGATGAAAAATACCCTATCAAGCTATTTTGGTTAAATACTTGAGGATATCAGGGCGTTTTTCTAAATAGTCGCTTCATGGATAATCTTTGTTTAAAACGCGTGAACTCGCGGCAAGGGCTCGTAAAGAAAGAACAGAAAATGATCTTTGTAAAATCAATAGGTTCACTGTACAATCTGTAACTCCTTTTAAGATGCGATTGCAGCAATGCGTCTGTTCTTTCTAACGATCCCTAAGCCACTCAAACAGCACCCGCTTTAAAAAAGATCATCCATTCCGCTCTCCGAGTCGTAGGTTCTCCCCTCCGGCCTAGAAGCCCTAAAGCTGGAAGCGGAGCCTGAGTTAATACAAAAGAATTAAAAGGAAAAACTCCCGAGGGCTCAAATACTTACGAATCTGAACAACTTAAATCAAGTAAATCTTCAAACTAGTTTGATCGACGGGCATGTTCATTTGAGTGAAATTGAACATCCGGAACGGGCTGTTGAAAATGCTGTTAGGGCGGGTGTTAAACGGATGGTTGCCGTTGCAATGAATCTTGATTCCTGCCGAAAAACCCTGGCACTTGTCGATAAATTTTCAGATAAGGTTCTACCTGCCATCGGTTATCATCCCTGGTCCATCAAGGCAGAAGATGTGGAAAATACCCTCATTTTTATAACACAAAACATCCATCGCTGTGTTGCACTGGGTGAAGTGGGGCTCGACTATAAAGTGAAGGTAAAGAAGAAACTTCAGAAAGCGGTTTTCTCAAAATTGTTGAACCTTGCCGTCCAAATCAATAAGCCGGTTATCATTCATTCCAGATTTTCGCATCAACGGACCTATGAGATGGCGGTGAACGCCGGCGTGGAAAAGGCTGTTTTTCACTGGTACAGCGGGCCTGTGGATATTCTCGACAACATCATCGCAAGTGGGTATCATGTATCTGCCACACCGGCCCTGGCGTACAGTCCCCAACATCAGGCGGCAATGGAAAGGGCGCCCGTGGAAAGGATTTTAATAGAAACGGATGCGCCGGTTCAATATGGTGATCGTCTCTCGGAACCGGCTGATCTGAAAGAGACCCTGTTTCATCTTTCTATGATAAAAAAGATAACGGAAGGTGAGCTCGCCGAAATTGTAACGAAAAATGCGGAAAGGTTTTTTGGATTATAAAATTCGCTAATATTAAAGCGGGTTTTTTAGATCAGGGTGTATACCGAACCGCTTCATCCTGTTCCAGATGGTCACCCGTGTCACTCCAAGAACTCTGGCGGCCTCCGACTGATTTCCATTTGTTTGTTTTAAGGTCTCTATCAGTTCTATTTTCTTTATCTCTTCCCTGTTTAGAGACGGCTGCCGGTTAATCCCCATTGATTTTTTCTTATGAATAATGTTTAGCGGCAGGTGGTGTGGTTTGATCATTGTTTCCTGACAGGTGACAAACGCATACTCAAAAGCGCCTTTCAATTCTCTCACATTGCCGGGCCACCAATAATTCACCAAAGCGTCCATTGTATCATTGGTGATGCCCTGTATGTTTTTACCACTTTTTAGTTGATTTTTTCGAAAAAAGAATTCTGCTAAAAGGGGAATGTCCTCTAATCTTTCTCTCAAGGGCGGCAGGTTAATGGGGATGACATTAATTCTAAAATAAAAATCTTTCCGGATAACGCCTTCATCCACCAGCTTTGTCAAATTCCTGTTGGTTGCTGAAATAATGCGAACATCAACCGAAACGGATTGACTGTCACCCACTCGTTCGATAATTTTGTCTTCAATCACTCGAAGCAGTTTTACCTGTGTAGAAAGAGGAAGATCACCGATTTCATCAAGAAATATATTGCCGCTATGGGCCTTTTCAAACCGGCCTTCCCTGTGTTGATAAGCACCTGTAAACGCGCCTTTGACGTGTCCGAAAAGTTCACTTTCAAGAAGAGATTCCGTCAATGCTGCACAATTGACTTTAACAAAGGGGCCTTTTTTGCGATTACCAACCTCGTGGATCGCTTTACTCACCAGTTCTTTTCCGGTTCCGCTTTCACCATATATAATCACCGGTGCATCGGATTGGGCAGCATTTTCTATCAAATCAAATACTTGTCGCATAGGATAAGAAACGCCGATAATTCCATGAAAACCGTCTTTTGATCTGAGCTCCCGGCGAAAGGCTGCAATCTGGTTGTCTTTTTCAATGATTTCCGTAATGTCGGCGATGGTTTCAACAGCACCGATCAGTGTGCCTTTGGCATCATGAAGGATAGAAGCATTTTTTAATGCATGAATAAGGGTTCCGTCTTTTTTTACCAGCGTACACCTGCGTCGCTCCATGGTCCCGGTATCAAACAATACACACCACTGGTTTCCTTTATTTTTACGGGCCATTACGAACAAACTACAGTTCAACACATCACAAGTTTTTCCGATAAGGTCATCTTTTGAATAGCCGGTAATCATTTCAAAGGCTTTATTGACAGAAATGATGCGACCATGCGTATCCACTATCATGACACCGTCTTGAATGGTGTTTACAACCGTTTTCCAATATCTGTCCAGTTCGTCTTCGACCATCAAATTTCCCCTGTTAAAATTTAATAGGTGTTAAATTTTGTTTTTTAACATTTAAACAGGTTAATAACAAGAGACATTCCTATAAACTTTTCCTGAAATCGTTACATATAAAGGGATAATGGGGAAAAAACCATCAAAAAATCAAGTCATGTTAATGTGGCACCCATTTTGCGTTAACATGGCTGAAACCGGAAACAATGAAGGAGTATTCAAAGTTTGAAGCGAAAAGCCGATCATATCCTCGATTTTAGAGGATCGATCACCTCTATGTCTCTGTTGAAATTAATTCAGACATTTAGAGAGATGAAACCGAATGAAGTCTTGGAAATACTTGGAAGTAATCTGGATACTCGCAGCGATCTATTCAAAGTTTTACCGGATGATGCGTATGAGTTGATTTTTTTAGATGTTGTTGAGGAGGGGGAATATTGTTATCGAATTCAATTAAAAAAGAAAAAATAGGATGAAACAATGCCAGGAGAACCCATTATCATCAAAGGTAAAAAGAAAAGCGGATTTTTAGAAAAGGTTAAAGAGCTTCTTCCGGAAGGCGGAAATCTCAATCTTTGTTTGACTTGCGGTGCCTGTTCTTCCGGATGCCCGGCCACGGGTCTGGAAGATATGGATCCCCGAAAGTTTCTAAGAATGGCGGCCTTGGGCATGGACGAAGAAATTTTAAGTACCCCCTGGGTATGGATGTGTACCATGTGCCAGCGGTGTATTTATGTCTGTCCCATGCAAATTGACATACCCCAGTTGGTCTATAATGCCAGGGCCGCCTGGCCCAGGGAGGAGCGGCCGAAAGGTATCTTAGGTTCCTGTGACATGGCATTGAGAAATGACAGTTGCAGTGCCATGGGAACGTCCGAGGAGGACTTCAAATTTGTGGTCGAAGACGTTCTCGAGGAATACCAGGAAGCACAGCCGGAGTTTAAAGATATGAAGGCACCCATCGACAAGCAGGGCGCCGAATTCTTTTTGAACCAGAATTCCAGAGAACCGGTGACCGAACCGGACGAGTTGGTGCCATTATGGAAGATTCTTCACCTGGCAGGTGTCGACTGGACCTACGGGAATAAAGGCTGGGCCGCAGAAAACTATTGCATGTTTTTGGCAGATGACCAGGCCTGGGAGCACATTACCCGAACCACGGCCAAACAGGCGGATGACCTTGGGTGTAAAATCTTTCTCAATACCGAGTGAGGTCATGTGACTTTCTCAGTCCGGGCCGGGCTGAAAAAATTCAACATTGACCACAATTTTGAGGTTAAGAACATCTATGAATATTATGCCAAATGGATTCGGGAAGGAAAACTGAAGGTCAACTCAGACTGGAACAAAGATTTGAAGATCAAGTTTACGGTTCAGGATCCGTGCCAGATCGTGCGCAAAAGTTATGGCGACCCAATTGCGGAAGATTTGAGGTTTATCGTCAAATCGGTGGTGGGCGAAGAGAATTTCATTGATATGATTCCCAACAGATCGAACAATTATTGCTGCGGTGGCGGTGGCGGTTTTCTACAATCAGGATTTACAGATGCACGTCGTGCGTACGGCAAGATTAAAGCCGACCAGATTCTGGCGACAAACGCCGATTATTGCATTGCGCCCTGTCATAACTGCCATGCGCAAATTCATGATTTGTCGGATGAGCGCGATCATGCATGGCAGACAGTTCATTTGTGGACGTTGATATGCCTTTCCCTAGGAATTCTCGGTCCTAACGAAAGAGAATACCTGGGAGACGATCTCAAAGAAGTTTTGGTTTTTCACCCGGAATCGGCAATGTAAGCATTGGTTTTTTACAAAAGAACCGGCTGATCTTGGCAAGAGCAACTTTATTCAGTGACTTGTTTTTGAGAACTTAAGTTGGCGCGTGCTTTTTTTTCACAATGACAAGTCAGGTAAAGACAAAAGAGGGAAAAAGCTTATGAGTTTTAGGAAACGATTAACATCAGGTGAATTTGTTGTGCTGGCTGAGATGAATACACCCAAGGGTGTGGATATATCTGAGCTTGTCAACAATGCACGCCGAATTAAAGGGCGTGTGGATGCCGTCATTGTTCCAGACATGGAAAATGGTATCATGCGAATGAGTGCACTGGCCGGTGGTGTTCTCATGCACCAACAGGGGGTAGAATCTATTATTAATGTCTACTGTCGGGATCGTAACCGGATGGCGCTTCAAGGCGATATTCTTGGCGCCCATGTACTGGGCATTCAGAATCTCGTTGTTGTTCACGGTGAAGAAATGGCCAAAGGTGATCATCGAGATGCAAAACCGGTAGATGACATGGATGAACTGGAGCTATTGGGCGCCATTCAATCCTTACAAAAAGGGGCAGACATGGCAGGTTTCGATCTGAATGGGAGCCCTTCTTTTACCGTGGGATGCACCATTGCTCCCTCAGATGACCGTGATGCCTTTGATAAAGAACTGTCGCTTGCAAGAAAAAAGATTGAGGCGGGCGCCCAGTTTGTAATTACCCCTCCTGTTTATGATTTGGATCGTTTTGCTACGAATATGGATGCGTTTAAAACTTTGGGGGTGCCGATTATTCCCACGGTTTTTCTCATAAAATCCGTGGGAATCGCCAGATATATTGCCAACTACGAACCCGGGGCTCATATTTCAGAAGATTTAATCAAACGGATTCGAAAAGCGCCGGATACGGAAACAGAATGCCTTAAGATTGCCGGAGAGATCATTGTCGGTCTTAAAGAAATTTCCCAGGGCGTTCAAATCGTCACCCTCGGCTGGGAATACCGGCTTCCTGCAATTCTGGATTATGCAGGAATCTGATGGTCGTGCCGTCGTTTTTTTTTGAGTTCAGTAAACAACGGATCTAAAGGCAAGAATAATTATAAACCCATAACAGAATAAGATAAGGGTACAAATGCAAGATCAAAATACGCTCACACAAAATAATACGGTGCTCGTAATTGGCGGAGGTGTTGGTGGTATTCGGGCTGCCATGGATCTGGCCGAATCGAAACGGGATGTTGTCTTGATCGACAAGGCATATTCCATCGGCGGGCTGATGACCCAACTGGATCGCACCTTTCCCACCAACAATTGCGATTTGTGTACCCTGTCTCCCAATTTGTCTGAAAGTGGTCGTCAATTGCATATCGAACTGATGGCAATGACCCAGGTCGCCGAAGTCCAAGGGGAGGCGGGTAATTTTAAACTAAAATTAATCACCGAACCACGATTCATCGATCTGGAAAAATGTACGGCATGTGGAGATTGTTATAAACAGTTTCCCGAATGTGTTCGTTTTTCACCAGGTCTCGATCATCGTGCGCCCACCTGTATGCGATATCCTCAGGCAATCCCCCATGCCTTTTCCATCGACATAGAAAAATGTAAAGATATTGATGGATTGGTAAAAGTTTGCAAGGCGGGGGCCATCCTTCCTGAAGACACCCAAAAAACTCGGGAAGTAGACGCCGGCGCCGTTGTACTTGCACCGGGAGCCGAGGTGTTTGACCCAGGCAAATTGGATAGCCTGGGTTATGCAACCAATGCTGACGTGGTTACCAGCCTGGAATATGAACGCATATTATCCGCATCCGGTCCCACCCAGGGTGAACTTGTTCGTCCTTCAGATGGAAAACAACCCCATAAAATAGCCTGGATTCAATGTGTGGGGTCGCGCAGTCTTCATGAAGGCGCTGCTTCATATTGTTCCAGCGCCTGTTGTATGTTTGCATTGAAGGAGGCCATCGTTACTAAGGAGCGCTTTCAAGATTCCATTGAAACCTCCATCTTTTATATGGACATGAGAACATTCGGCAAAGACTATGAATTGTATTTAAATCGGGCCAAAGACGATTACGGTATTCGCCTGGTGAGAAGTCGTCCCCATAGTGTTTTTCATGATCCTAAGACAGGGGCTCTGTCCATTATCTATACGCCCCATGACAGCAATACCAATGCCACCGAAGATTTCGATATGGTGGTGCTTTCCACCGGCTTCAAGGTTTCCAAAAACGTGCAGGAGCTGGCTGGAAAAATGGGAATCGAGTTAAACGAACACCATTTTGCAAAAACAGACAGCTTCAGCCCGGTGGCCACTTCCAAGCCCGGCATTTATGTCTGTGGGATGTTCGAGAGTCCAAAGGATATTCCCGAAACCATGGTCCAAGCCAGTGCAGCAGCATTTTGTGCTTCAAAAGATTTAGCTGTGATCCCTGAAGTACCGGAAAGCGACGAAGACTTTCCACCCGAGCGCGATGTCAGCCAGGAATCTCTTAGGATCGGAGTGTTTGTTTGTGACTGCGGTTTAAACATCGGCGGTGTAATTGATGCAAAGGAACTGGCGGATTATGCAGGAACACTTCCCGATGTGAAGGTGTCGGAAATGATCGGCCATGGGTGCAGCCGGGAATCCCTGGCACTTGTTGAGAACGTTATCAACGAGAAAAATCTGAACCGGGTGGTCATCGGCGGATGTTCTCCCAGAACTCACGAGACCAAATTTCAGGACGCCCTTCGCAGGGCTGGTCTCAATAAATATCTCGTTGAAATTGCCAATATACGGGATCAGGATACATGGGTTCACTTTAATCAACCCGGTGAAGCATTCATTAAGGCCCAGGAGCTGATTCGTATGGCGACAATCAGTGTGGCGCTATCCCGACCACTTACGGATAATGTATTTCCGATGAACAAAGATGTGTTAGTGGTTGGCGGCGGTGTAACTGGGATGAATGCTGCTTTAAGCATGGCAGATATGGGGTTTAAAGTGTATCTAACAGAACGGTCCGGCGAATTGGGAGGTGTTGCAAAAAAAATTCATAAGACCATTGAAGGGGACGATGTGCAAGCCTATATGACGGATCTGATTAACAGAACTACACAACATGATCGCATTGAAGTCATCACCAATGCTTTCATTGTGGATCACACAGGTATGCCGGGTATGTTCAAAACCGGGTTCCAAATCGCACCCCAGATGTTTTACAGGCAGATCGGGCACGGTGTGACCATTTTGGCCACCGGGGCTTTACCGAATCAACCCAAAGAATATCTTTTAGGAGAACATAAACAGGTCATGACCCAACTCGATATGGATGCCGTGCTTGAGAATCAATCGGATAAAATCAAGGATGTTGCCAACGTTGTTATGATCCAGTGCGTTGGGTCCCGATGTCCGGAAAACCCTAATTGCTCGCGTATCTGTTGTCAATCTGCGGTTAAAAATGCTCTCAGGATGCTGGAACTCAATCCAAAGGCTCAAATCTTTGTTTTGTATCAAGATATGAGAACCTATGGATTTCATGAGGATTATTATAAAAAAGCCCGCGAAAAGGGTGTTGTTTTTGTGCAATATGGAGCGGATGAACCACCCGAAGTTCAAGCCGACGGCGAGCAGTTGAAAGTTACATTTAATGATCCGATATTAAAACGAAACGTATCGGTTTATGCGGATTGCTTATGCCTGAGCACTGGACTCATTGCCGACGAGGAATCCACGGAAGATTTGGGCAGGATATTTCATATTCCGAAAACCATCGACAACTATTTTCTTGAGGATCATATCAAGCTTAGGCCTATAGACCTGCCGGTCCCGGGATTTTTTGTGGCCGGCACGGCCCATGCACCCAAGACCATCCGTGAGTGTATTGCTCAGGCCCAGGCTGCGGCAAGCAGGGCCCATTCTATGTTGGCCAGAGATACGCTAAATCTCGGCGCTGCAATTGCACGGGTAGAGAAAGAGAAATGTGCGGCCTGTTTGATCTGTGTTCGGGCCTGCCCCTTCAGTATCCCATTCATCAATGAGGACGGATATTCTGAAATCGATCCAACCAAATGCCATGGATGCGGCATATGTGCCGCTGAATGCCCGGCCAAAGCCATTCAACTCATGCAATATGAAGATGACCAGATCATGGCCAAATTGACGGGACTTTTAGAAAGGGTGAACTAATGGAAAAATTTGAACCGACTATTGTGGCTTTCTGCTGCCACTATTGCGCGTATACGGCGGCAGATATGGCAGGGAGCAAGCGACTTTGCTATCCTTCCAATGTTAAAATCATAAGAGTACCCTGCTCAGGAAAAGTCGATGCCATTCACATCATGAAAGCCCTTGAAATGGGGGCGGACGGTGTCTATGTGGCGGGTTGTTTGGAGGGAGACTGCCATTTTAAAAACGGCAATATCGATGCCGCAAGACGGGTGGCCTATATTAAAAAATTACTTGACGAAATTGGCATTGGCGGTGAACGGATTGAGATGATTTTAATGTCGGCCGGCATGGGGGAACGTTTTGCACAGACAGCCGCCGATATGACGGAAAAAATCCGAAAACTGGGGCCCAACCCGGTTAAATTCGCCCCTAAAGCAGATAACGCAGCATAATTATAACGTTTATATAAAAGGAGAGTGAACAACAATGATCACTGCTGAACGGAAACCAATGGAAGAACTCATTGAATGCCTGCGACCGTACAATCGCATTCTTCTTGTGGGTTGTAACGAATGTGTGACGGTCTGTGCGGCAGGGGGGAGGAAGGAGGTTGGGATTTTGGCTTCCGCCCTTCAGATGGCGTTCAAGACAGAAGGAAAGACCCTTGAAGTCAAAGAAATGACCCTTGAAAGGCAATGCGATCCTGAATATGTAGAAGAACTTGTTACTCACATTGATCAAGCGGAAGCGGTCATGTCCATGGCTTGCGGCTGTGGTGTCCAGGAAATTGCCAGGCGGTTTAAAGCCAAGCCGGTTTACCCGGCTGTGAACACAACGTTCATGGGCGCTTCGGAACGTCAGGGTGTTTGGGCTGAAAGATGCCAGGGATGCGGAGAGTGCGTTTTGGGATTGACCGGGGGGATCTGTCCGATTGCGCGATGCTCCAAGCGGTTGTTGAACGGCCCTTGCGGTGGATCCACAAACGGCAAGTGTGAAGTGGATCCGGATATGGATTGCGCTTGGCAGCTTATATGGGATCGGCTGAAGGCCCTGGGGATAGAAGATCAATACGAAGAAAATATAGCGGCAAAAGACTGGCGAACAGGTCGCGGTGGCGGACCCCGTAAAATAATAAGAGAGGATTTGCTAAAATGAAGACCGAAAGTGTACTGGAAAAAATTTTTACTTCAGGTGAGTTGGCGGTGACCTCCGAATGTGGACCTCCGCGGGGTGCCGTTCCGGAAAAGATTATAGAAAAAGCCAAAATGCTTAAAGGCTATGTGGATGCGGTCAACGTTACGGATAACCAGACAGCCATGGTCCGGATGTCCAGTTTTGCCGCCTGTGTGTTTATTAAACAACTGGGAATGAATCCCATCCTGCAGATGGTGACCAGAGACCGTAACCGGCTGGCCA
>Ga0307423_1001018_pt1 | contig 17651 bp, 19 predicted proteins | sample SalMarWE160310MG_FD_202154 | JGI IMG/M metagenome (GOLD analysis project Ga0307423, IMG submission 202154) | Salt marsh sediment microbial communities from the Plum Island Ecosystem LTER, Massachusetts, United States - WE1603-10 | ecosystem: Environmental > Aquatic > Marine > Intertidal zone >...
TCACCGGAAAAAATCTGGGAAATTTTTTCCAGAGAGTACCCGATTTTTTCTGGGATGGTTGCCTGACTGTAGAAATTGACGGCATATCTCAGGATATCCGGAAAATGCCACTGATGGGATGGAGGCAAGAGCAGGTCTTTTTGAAGCTCGAATTGGAAAGCGAGTGAGTCCACATGGGTCCGACACCTGTCAGTTTCCCGGCGGCCATGTGGAATTGAGAAATATATTTAAGAAAAACAGGACAATGTATAAAATCACATGTTGACAAATGCTGTTGTATTTGTGAATATATAAACCATTCTTCCGATAACTAAGTTGAGCGTTTCAAATTTTAAAAGGGGATAAAATATCTTTTTTCCAATTTATTTACGATCAATTGAGATAACAACCTTAAAATTTAAAAGGAGCCGCTGATGAACGTGTTTCTTTATGTGGTTAGCTTTCTTTGTATTGCAACCGGGTGTTGCACAATTCTTTATACCAATGAAACCCGAAATTTTTTGAAGCGTTTGTTTAACCAAATCGATCGAAAACTTCTTTCGGTTTTCGAAGCGATATTGGGAATCCTGCTTTTGGTTTCTGCAACTGCAAGCCATCATTCGTGGTTTATTAGATTAATTGGATTATTGGCTGTCATTGAAGGTGGTGTCATCCTATTAATACCCAAAAACCTGTATGATGAACTCATTAATTGGTATGTCAATTCACTCTCGGATCAAACCTACAGGTTGTTTGGCATTTTGTCGTTGATATTTGGAACTGCAATGTTATCTTGGATTTTATAGACAAAAAGGAGAGCCCGCCATGACACTCACAAAAGCTCAAATCATAGATTCTATCCAAAATCAGACCGGATTCCCGAAGAATAAATCTTCGGAAATTGTAGAGACCCTTCTTGAAATAATAAAAAATGTGCTAGCGTCCGGTGAAGATGTCCTCATAAGCAGTTTTGGAAAATTTTGTGTTCGTGAAAAACGAGAGCGGAAAGGCAGGAATCCGGCAACCGGTAATGCCATGATGCTCCGATCCCGGAAAGTCGTTACCTTTAATTGTTCCGGTAAATTGCGGAATAAAATTAACACCGACTAATAAGGAAATGTTTCTGATATGCTGGCCAAATTTAGCAATGAAGTTTTAAAAAAAGGTCCTGACGCTGTTCTTCCTCAGAATCTGAACAAAAAATGGTTGGATACATTACAAAAGATGGCAGAAGACTTTTTAGAAGCCAACTATGATCTTGAACAATGTAAAAAACCAGGGGACACTGCAGATCCAATTCTTTCAGTCTGTGTATCAGAGATATTAAGATCTCAACAAAATGACAACGCCGATATTTCTGATGAAAACATATTAAAAAAAATCCCGATCTATTCCCTATCGTTGATTATAGAGGCGGTTAACAGGGAGTCTGATCTTGGAATAGAAACGCCTAATTTAGAAAACATTCTTTCATGGGACAGAATTATCAGAATAAAAGAAACCAACCCGGAATTCATTAAGGCCCTCGAACAGGCATGTATTTTATAAGTCCCGAGCACAGCAGGTTACAAAGAATGAAAAACTTTACATAAAATTATGATTAAGATTACATAATATTCATGGCTTGCATCTTCCGTCTTTTTTTTATTTCCCCTAACCATTCTATATAACTAATAAAATCATTGTTTAATTCTTTGTGCACGCTTTTTGCATTCTCATCTCATTATTTCACAATTCTAAAAATTTCTTTTAAAAACATTTTTTTTATTAAATTAGGAGTTGTACAATGATCATTAAAACTGAAGACTCTGAACTTGAAATTTCTATCGGAATGGATGTTTATCTTGGATCAAAGGCATCGGGACAAATTTTCAAAAAGTGGGATGATTTCGAAGATAATCAGAAGCTTAAATTAGAAACCATACTTAAAAAAGTTGAGGCGCTCATATATGAATCTGAAAAAATGTTATTAGAAGTACGAGCAACGAATAATAAAGATTCAGGCACACTGCGCTCCGTTAGTTCTGCATATAACTAGTGTCCATCCATGAATCTAAAACGAACACAATGGGTGTCCAATTCAGAAATGAGCAATTTTTGTTCTGATCAAGGCCGCACAAGGGTTTGCGGTCCCCGCACGCGGGACAGGAAGGCGTTCGTCTGTCCGCCGCAGCCGGAAACCCGCGGAGAACGCCGAGCAGGACAAAAATGGCCATTTATGGATGGGCACTAACTAGAACCTATCTCAAAAATAAGATTAGGGTTCAACAAAAAGCAAGTTGAGCTTTGCGAAATCCCGAGAATCGGGGGCGAAAAACGGTGAAAAAGCGGAGCATACACGTAGTATGTGAGCATTTTGAACCGTTTCACAACACCGCCATGGGCACTTAGATTGTTTTTGAGATAGGTTCTAGATGTTTCAAGGTCTCGTGCTGTTCAGTCCTACAAAGGTACCACCGTTTCTCTGACATAAAGCGCGCATAAGCGTGGCAAATCGTTCACCGGTGTTGCCACGTTGGTTCGTTTGTTCCATAACGACCGGAAAACCAACGGCATGGATCCGGACCCGACGAGAACCGTCTATTGCTGCCCTGTTAATTCTGTCCACCTCATTGATGACCGGCTGGATAGCAAGACCGCTGAATTCGTCACCAAATACATAAAGGCTTATTTTTTTATCTTTCGAATAAAACATATTGATCGCTGCGGTAATACCTTCCACCGGGCTGCTGTTGCTAAAAGAGTTCCAGGTACGCAGGGTTGAGATGATGGCCCTGCGTCGGGCGGGGGTGTCCGGTATCCATTTCCCGGCATACTGGGAAAACAGAAAATTTCCCATATCGTTCATTATCTGGATACCTTTGACTTTCGGATATATTTCGAGTGTCTCCCGCATTTTTTTCTGGACCAGGCTCCAGGCATTTCGCTGCATACTTCCGGAAGTGTCGATAATAAAAATGATGTACTCACTGTCCACGGGAATACCCCCCACCGAACGGGTCATTTTTTTAGGAAGGCTTTTATAAAGCCGCTTCATTTCTTCGGTCAGCTCCTGACGGGCAATGGCCAGTTTTCCTTCAATAATATTTTGAACCACAGCATCGTCTTTGGATCCTGCAAATCGGCCTTTAATCACCGAGAGATCGCCCTGGAGGCGGGCAAGCTTTTTCTTATCTTTTGACAGCTGTTCCTTTTTAGCCGTCAAGTCACGATTCAGGATGTGGGTGTCACCTTGGATTTCAAACAGTTCCTTTTCCAGGCGAACAATCTCAGCCTGCATGTTTTCTTTGATTTGTTCAATAACCACCGGTTCGGCAAATTTGGACAGTACAAACAAGAGAATAATAGCACCGAATCCGCAGCAGATACAGTCAAGAAAGGAAAGGCTGAATATATCTATGTCCCGTCTACGTTTTTTCATAGGGTTAACTCCATGTCATCAGCGCTTTCTTTAAGGCCAGTTTTTCGAGGGACAGAAAAATGATCCTTTGGTTTTATTGGCCAGACGCCAATAGGCGTCAGCAGCCATGGGATCTCCCTCCATGGGATAAAGTATGATGTTTACCGGCACTCTTTTGGGCAGTTGCAGAATTGCTTCGTTAAACAGACTCACCCGTTTTTTACTGGAAACCCTTGTTCGCCATGGCTTGCTGCTTCCCATGGTCGGCAACCCATCGGTCAGTAAAAATATGTTGTCCGGAGTCGGTTTCATCTCATTTATCGATTTGATCGCGTTCAAGAGACTAGTTCCTTTTTCCGGAACCAGCCGGTTCAAACTTTCTGCCGAAAGATTCAATGGGTCTATGGCGCCGGCATCCAGCCAGGTTCCTTTTGAATGTTCAAGCAAGGGGCGTGCGGTTTCGTTAAAGATGTATATTTGAAATTGACTGGTTGAAGGAAGCTGGGTGATCAGCCAATTCATGGTTTTTACCGCCTGTCGCCACTTGGGAGCGCTTTTTTTCTGATCATTTTTTAAATTACGCCGGCGAATAATCCCGACAACGGTTTCATCCAGCATACTGGCAGAGGCGTCCAGGAGAATAAAGATTCGCTTTCCCCCCATTTTTAAATCCGTAAGATATTGGCGATCTCCCTGCCCTGAAAACGGGCGCAACCTGGAACCCAGATCATCCTGTGTTTTGGCCCCGGCTTTCAACCGCCGAAGCTCCTCTTCAAGAGACCTTAAATCAGCTTTTAACTTATTGACGTTTGTTTTGCTGGCCAGGGTATCCTTGTCCCTGTCCGCCAGTTCGACCTTTTTTTCATTGAGTGTTTTTATAATTTCACGGGATCGCCCCTGTGTGGTCACCAGATCGGCATCAATTTCAGAAAGGATGTTGCGAGACTCAACCAGGTTTTTTTTACCGTCCAAAAGCTGCTGTTCTATTCTGTTCACTTGGGCACGCAAATCCGACGTCACGGCATCCCGTCGATGAGCGCTTTTGGCGTTTACCACGACAAATAAAAGAATAACAGCCCCTAATCCGCAGCAGATGCAGTCAATGAAAGATAAGCTGAATACATTTAATTTTCTACGTTTCATCGGCGTCCAAACAGGCAATGAGTCTTATGGTTTCTTGTGATGTCCCAAGGCGAACGACTTGGCCGAGTTCCAGTATAACACTATTGTTGACCTGTCGATTATCTACAAATGTCCCCTGACTGCTGTAGTCTGTTAGGACAATACGGTCATCTTCACGCTGAACCGTACAATGCTTTTTGGAAACATCGGATGATTTCGCTTCAACACGAATGCCTTTTCCAAAAGGATGTTGATCGTAGCCGATGATAAGAGGTTTTTCGGAGATGGGATAGGCCACATCACGATAGAGTAGATGTGAGGGACGTATGGTATGGGGAATTTTAGATTCTGTCTGCTGCCAAGGACGGCTGGTAAAAAAAGATGTCCCATTTCCCAAGTGCTTATCGGTCAAATGGTCCCAGAGCTTTAAAACTCCCAGAGCACCGGCTCCGGGTTCGAGTTCAATGATTTTGCAGTTTTCTATTTCTAAAAGTTTATCCTTTAATCCCGGCAGACCGGCGACTCGATGAGTTGTCTGAAGGACGGTCAAGACATTGTTTTTACCATGGTCACCCCGCATTTTTTCAATGAAGCGGCAAATATCATCATATATCTTTTCGATCTTTTGAAACAATACATCACGGAGAAGATTAATACGGTAGCGATCTTTTCCGTGTGATAGTTCAAATAAAAAGGAGGATTGGGTTTTAAAAATATCAAGGGCAGTGATCAGGCGGTTATAAAGTTCCTGTTCCGTTGCGGCCTGATGAAGGGGGTCGAATCTTGTGGCATGCACAAATTCTTCGGCAATGGTTTCCACCCAGCTCCGGTATAGCTGTTCCAGACTGATTTCCTCGAATGTCGTTGAGTTCTTCGCTGTTAGATGTTCGCCCTGATGAAGATGAGTGATTTCAAATCGGTGCAAATGGATGTCCAGGTGCAAAAGCATTGCATTTGGATAAGCATGATGCGATGCGGCTATGGGCAGGGATACAAAACCTTTAACGGGTATTGAAAGCTCCTTGGCCATACCCAGAATAAGTCCCAGCTGCTCTTTGCTGTAAAAGTCGGGTACGGCGATGATCATCTCATCTCCGTACTGTTTAACGATTTCCCAGACGTGAAATAGATGGGCGTATGCGATTTCAGCATAATTTTGCGCATGCCGGTTCTTTTGTTTTAAAGGTTCGGTATTCAATTGATCCCAGAATCTGCTGATGACCTGAAGTGGAAAGAGGTGTGCTTTGTCTGATGCCGGTTTCCCGACGAGCAGACGCTCTTTTTCCGGGATGGCGAACCCCGGGCTTTCTTGTTCCTGCCCGTCAACTGTTAACAATCTTACTGGATTGTCGCCGGCAACCAGGATTCCGGCATCGCTGAGTTCAAGCCCGAGAAGTGTCATTTATGTACCCCGTCAAATGGATTTTTTGATAAATTTAGTGTCCATCCAGAAATGGTAGATTTTGATTCGAGACAAGGCAGGAGTTCTCTTGAGACCATCCCGAAAAGACTACGGGATCTTCGACAGTCTTAGCTTTACTAGGTCGAGGATCGCAAAAGGAGGAGAACACCGTATCGTTTCGAAAGATGCTATTTCTGGATGGACACTCATGGTGTATGCAAGTGCCCGGTCAATCTCTCTTCGCAATATGCTTCTGTTTCCAAGACATATCTTTCCTGAAGCAGCTGCAGCTGGTGCAGCATAAACATGAGAACAATGCTGATAAGAAGCGCGATCAAAGTTGAGTTAAACGCTACACCCAAGCTGCGGGTAACACCGAAAATTTCTCCTTCAATGGCCTGGTGCGCCAGCCCAAGCGCATCTCCAATGCCTCGTACCGTACCGATAAATCCGATGGAAGGGATGGCCCAGGCAATATATCTAATCATAGACAATTCAGACTCTAATCGTTCACCTTCGGCAGAACAGTAGGCATGGGTGGCATCCGCGACATCCTGAATGTTTCGTGTTGAACTGAATCTTTGCAAACCGGCCAGCAATGCTCTGGGAAGCAATCCGTTTTGTTGATACGTCGGTAGCGCTTGAATTGCCCGGGACAGTTCTCGGGTATCTTCAGGCAATATACGAACCCCTTCGGCCAAAGGAATCAAGTCCTGTTGTAACAACGAACGGTGTCTTATGGTGGTAACGGCCTTAAACGCCATGATGGCCAGTGCCCAAAACATGAGAACAAAACACGCTTCCTGTTCATAATCGCGAATCAACACATAGGCAGATCGTTCGGTGGTTTGCGTCTTATCTTTTTGAAGCATCTCAGCTTGACGGGCCAGAATGGCGTCGGCATTGGGACGAATGATGCCGACATAAGCGGCATGAACAAAAATGATAATTAGAATCAGAGCGAAAAGCTGGTAAATAAACTCCATGGATATCGGCAATGTTTTTTTCATAGTGAATTCTCGATGTTGATTCTTTTTATATTTGTTATCATTTTGTTAACGCTCAATTTAGGTATCAGATATCGTAGGGAAAATCCACCCCCTGATCCACCGGAATCGTTTCTGAAGGAACGAACGGTTTCATTGGTTTTGTTTTTTTGGGAGCATTTTTATCTTGTGTCAACGTCTTTGATTTGTCTTTATTTTTATGGGCTTTTGAGGCATCATCGCTGGAAAGGTTGTCCGATGGTTTCTTTGGGTCATTTTGGGCAAAATAGGTTGATTCTGAATGTTGTCCGAGCGGTACGTTTATTTCATTCAAGAAACCTGTCGGTACAGACCCTGCCCTTGTCGCTCCAAGAAGAAATATTCCCAATAAAGCCATTGCTATAAAAAATCTATTTGCCATGGTCATTTCAGATATCTGCAAACCCGAAAACCGACATCCTCACGTTTGTCATCACCGTAACTGCGATAGGCCAGCCTCAAGGTGTTGATGCTTCCATGTTTCCAGCCGGACCCTCTGATCACATGGTGTTTGCCGTTTTTGGGTCCGGTTGGGTCCACATAAGTTTTTTCGGGATCATAACTGTATATTGAATAAAAATCGTGACACCATTCTGCCACGTTGCCGCCCATATCATACAGCCCCAGGAAATTGGATTTAAATTTTGCCGGCGGCGCTGTTGTTACATACCCATCATTATAACCTTCGAGAACGTTTGGAAGCAAGTTTTTTGCAGATTGGTCGGAATAATTCCCGGACAACTGAACAGGAGGAAATTTGTTTCCCCATGGATATTTCGAAAATGCTTGTTTGCCGAGAAACCGGGCACAGTACTCCCACTCTGCTTCGGTGGGCAGCCTGTAACCGGTGTTTAACGGTTCGACGGCAATCAACGTGTTTCCTTTTTGAACATAAGCTGGTGGCAGTGACGCTTTGGCGCTGAGCCAGTTGCAGAACCGGGCAGCCTGTTCCCAAGTGACTCGAACCGCGGGCTGAGCAGCATTGTTGAGACTCTGTGATTTAACAAAGCCTGAATTGTGTTTCGCCATAAATTCCTTGAATGCCTGGTTGGATACTTCTTTAAGGCCCATGTAAAATGGTCGTTTTAGTATAATTTTTCTAAGGGTCTCATTGGATCTGTGACCCTGTTCTCTGCGTGAAGATCCCATGGTGTAGGCCCCGGTCTTAATTAATTTCAATCTGTAGCCTGTCTTGGCTGTAATCACCAATGGTTCAGTTTCTTTGGACGCCCCCTTTTTCTTGAGTGCAACTTTCAATTGTTTTGGAAATCCAGGCTGGGGTGTGATGTGGATTCGATAAGGATGAAAGCCTTTTTTATTGAATTCCAGTTTGTGTTCCACGGCGATCAGATTTAATTTTTTCGGAACAACACCCCATGATTTGCCGTCTATGATGAGTTCGGTGTCAGGCGGTTCAACCGATAGGCGGACAATGCCTCGTCTGGGTTTTAAATTCACATTGAGCGTTTTTGATGCAGCCGATACAACTTGTACGTCACGGTTTGTTTTTTCATAACCGGCCTTTGAAATTTGAACAACATGATGTTTGTCCGGAGAAATATCGCGTGTCAGGGGTGTCTGACCGACAAAAGTCCCGTCAATGATGATATTGGCTCCGTCAGGTTTGGTGTTGATCGTCAATTTGCCGTCTGCCGGCTGAAGCCTAACATCTCTGATTTCCTGAGGTTCATTCGGTTTTACATTCAGTCGGTGTTTCCATGTTTTAAAACGATCGGCGCTGATTTCAAAAAGATAAGATCCAGGCGACAGTTGAGTGTGTAAAGGGGTTTTCCCAAAGGGTTTCCCGTCGATCAAAACATTTGCAGCCAAAGGCACGGAGCTGACGGTGATATCCGACCAACCCGGAAGCAGCGCCAGGTTAAACTCCTGAAATTTATCACAACCGTGTACGTTAACATCGGTCTGAAAGTCCTGATAATTCTCGGCACGAATTTCAATGTTGTGCAGACCCGGCAGTATTTCGAGATTCTCTATAGGGGCGTTTCCGACCACAGTACCATCGACATATACCTGTGCCCCTAAAATGTTGTTTTCTGTATCACCTGAATCATATGTGCGGATCATCAGGCGACCGGGACGTTTTTGCATCTCTAAACGCAGGTTTTGGTGTTTTTCATCGCTGACATAAAATGTATGGTCAAGGGGTAAAAAACATTCTTTGAGAGCCTCCAGCGTGTATTTTCCGGGACGCATCAAGTAATAGTTGCCGATTTTCGGCGTCAGGATACCCCCTGAAAACACGATACGTTCCGGAATCGGCTCGATGTCTATCACGACTTGCCGGGCGGTGAAGACAAACCAGGTCGAGATACAAAGAAAAATCAGGATGATTCCAATAAGAACTCCGCCCCCCCATTTAAAAATGCTAATCGGCTTTGGTCTTTTGGATGGCGGCTTGGACCGAAAGGAAATGGGCTCGATTTTTGTTGGTATGTCTGCCAAAATCACACCTTAATGTTACAAATTATGGATACGCGCAACGATTTCTGGCCGGGTTTCACGGTGATTTTCAGCCGGACATCCTGGTATCCGTTGCGTGCCCCGACCAATGTATACGTGCCGGGTCTTAGCGATAATTCGCGTGTGGTAAATTTGCCGAGTTTTCCGACTTTATAAACGGCGATTTCCGTAAGGTTATCGGACTCGATCATTACTTTAACCGGAGTTTTTGCGAGAGCCACCAGGGTTTTTAGCTTGTTTAATCGGGAATTTAAATGTGGACCTCTTGGTTCCAGTTTCTCAGCCTCTTCAATCAAACGTATCGCACTTTCAAGCTGCTGATCCGATTCCATAACGTTGGGTTTTTCAATAAAAAATCCCATCCGTTTGGCAACCCGAATGTGTTCCAAAGCGCGTCTTTTACCCTGGACGGCAGAACTGATGTCAGGATCAATTTTAAGAACTGCCAGATAAGATTTAAGGGCCTGTTCCCAATTTTCAGCCTGTTCGGCAGACGTTGCTTTTTGGTGCAGTTTTTCAATTTTATCTAACCGGATGGCCTCGTCAACTTGCAATAAAGCGCTTTTTACTTCACGTGATTGGGGTCGGAACGATTTTGCCTTTAAAAGCGTTGCTCTGGCGAGCTGATAATGGCCATTGTGATATGCCGTCAGCCCGTCCGACATGAGTTTCTGAAATTGTTCGCTAACGATTTTTTCTTTCATCCGGTTTAAGCCGTTTTGAGCTTCCCTGGATTCAGGGTCCAATTGCAGTGCTCTCTGAAAATCGGCATGTGAAAAGGCAAACCGATGATTTTCTTCATGGTTTTTCCCCAATGTTATCAGACGGTTCACTTCGTCAAGCTTTTCAGCCCGTTCTAAATTCCGTTGGGCGGATTCATCGGACGGTTGAATCTTTAACGCTGTAGAAAATTTTTGTTGGGCAATGACGCTGTCACCACTTTCAAGAGCCTTCTGACCTTCTTCCACCAGTTTTTGAAACACCGTCCCGGAGTTTTCGATCAACGCTTTTGCTTTATTGGCGGCTTGTTCATATTTTATAGCTGCTAAAGCAAAGGAACGATCTATAAGCAGCCGGTCTCCTTCCTGGCCAAGGGATGTCATGGCTTCATATTCTTTGCCGCCCCACACGTAACCCTCTTTATCATCGATCTCTTTTTTAAGTTTCAATAACGTTGCCAATTGTTTGTCTGCAGTTTCTTTTTCCAGTTCAAGTTTGGCAGTGTCGACGGTTTGAACAGATTTGATTGACGGTTCAACTTCTGGTTGTTGCGCTAAGGGAGAGAAAACCGGTTCTGTCGTGGTGCCGGTCCGGTCCTTTTTTTTTAAAATCCCGGTTTCCGATGATTCTGTATGCTCCATGTCTTTAGCCAGATTCACCGGATGTCTCGATAAATGGCGAATAAGAAGAAAACCGCCTGCAACTATTGAGGCAAGAATTACGAAAAACAAAATAATGGTGACAGAGGTTATTCGAAAAGAACGCTTTGGGTCGGGTGGGTCGCTTTTTTTGCGCACCTCAAGGGGCGTGATAATTTCCACGCCAAAATCTGAAGTCTGTTTACCTTTAGGAGGTTGAGTGGGTGTGTCGGATGGCATAATTGAATTTGATGCTCGATTTTATTCAGGGTCTTCGGATGTTGTTTTTTCGTTATCTTCCAACGAGATATCCAGATCAAAGCCGGTTTCTGTGATATATATCTGTCGCAGCAATTCACGCCAGTGTTTAAATTGTTCTTCAGCCGATCCGGTCAGCTCATACTGCTTGCCTTCGAATTCCATGACAATAGGTTGCATCTCACTGCCAAACGATTCGCTCAGCTCCTTGATTGCTGCCGAGTGGATTTCAGCTTCTTTGGTAACATTAAACCCGTTGACGATCACCTGACCGCCGATTAAAATCATACCCATCTGAAGTGTGCCGGTGTTTTTGACTTCTCCCGCATTCAGGGCAATCGCACCTGCTACCAGGAGCGCACCTAGCAACTTTTGGTTTAAGGCGCTACGTTCAATTTTCTTGATGGCCTTAATTTCTTCATAGTTGAGCTCGCGCCAGTTCTCATAGGAAGGCCACATGTTTGCATAATACTCTTGATAGTACTCATTCAAGGTGTCCACATACATGTATTCCCGCTCCCGTATCTTTAGCAGACGGGTCATTATGGTGTCCTCATCGGCAGGCAGTCGATTAACGGTGATGAGATTTTTTTTATCTTCTGTCAGATATCCATCGTAGACGGCCGGCGCAAAGTCTTGTGCAAATTTTAATTTCGAGACGGTACGGATGTTCTTGATCTCTTCAGGGGGCAAGTTCATGAGATAAGTGGCGATATCATTGGAGATGGTATTGTATAGATCCTGATACGCATCTTTTTCTCCGACCTGATTTCCCGAATAGAATGCCAGGGAGGCTTCGGATTTATATTTTTTGCTGAACCAGGTTTTCCGGGTCGAATCCATCACATCGATTTGAAGTATCAACTGCTCTCCGTTGGATTCAAGAATTTTACCTTTGAGCAGAACGTCGATACTTTCCGTTTGACCTGGAAGGACACGCACTGCGCCCCAGTAGCTGCTTTGCTGTAAGGTATTTTTCAAATGATACGGCATGAAATGATGTTCTGCTTTTCTGATTTCCTGGCTGGTATGTTCTTCTTTGGCTTGCTCTTCTGTAAATTTGTCGGATTCAAAAACCAGGATGCCGACATCGAGCAGTTGGTCTTCAATGATTTCTTCCTGGGCTTTCATTATTGTCGTAGGACCGACCTTTTGAGCATTGAAGGTGGCACATCCTGTGAACAAAATTAAAATGAAAGTCAATAATATGAAGTTATGCTGGACGCTATATTTCATCTTAGCACCCATTTTATTTGCGAACATTTTTTTTATATTGTTCATATTCTTTCCAGAGCTTTTCTTTAAGTTCAGGATCGGATTCTTTTTCTGCCGCTTCGCGAAGCTGTCTGGCCACGATGTCGTCATCAATTGGATCGTAACGGTTTTTAGGATGACGAGAGGAACCTTCCACTCCTTCCCGGGATTTGCCTTTGGTGGACAAAGTAGCGTCATCCCTTGCTTCTTTAGAGCTATTTTCCTTTCCGGCTTCAAAAGCGCCTGTTTCTTTTTTGGCCTCTTCCGGTTCTTCGGATGAATCCTGATGGGAATCAGCGCTTTCTGCTTTAGAATCGTTATCTATCTCAATGCCCTTATCACGCAGCCGTTGTGCTGCAGCTTCAGCCGCTTCGGCCAGATCCTGCAGTTTTTCCGATGATTTTGCCTGGATCAAATCCAATTCCGTGAGCAGCATCTCATCGAACTCGGCCAGGGAACTGTCGAGCTGGCGATCCAAGACGGTCACTTCATCAACGACCTGTTCCTCGGGAATGGAAGGGTCCAGCATCGCTGACGTATCATCTGGAGATGATGCCCCATAAGTTGCTTTTCGGGTGTTATATTTGGCGCTAAGTGCTTCCAATTTTTCCACTTTCTTGCGGTTTTCAGCAACCATGGCCTGCACTCGAATTAAGTACGTATCATAATCTTTTATGATATCCGGCGATGTATGCTCGGATTGTTTTAACTTCTCCAGCTCAAAAGAGATGCGCTCCTCGTTGGCGATACTGATACGTAAATCCTTGCGTGCCGATTCAAGGGCAGATTCAATTTTTTGCATAGAGGCGGCATATAAGCTGGTAGACAGCACAAGCAATAACACTGTGGCCGAAATAGCTTTACACCATTTGGAAGCGTTTATAATCATTGTTGAAACCTGTTTGTTAATAAATTAAAAATGACACTTGCACTGGCTAAATATAAGAAATTTGAAGAGTTGTGTCAAGGTGGGCACGGTTTTGCCCCGGGAGTGGGTCAATTTGGATAAATAGGGTGAGTTTATATTAGAAGCCATCTCAAAATAATCTCAAAAGAATAATTGCACAACCGAGTTGGACCATACCCAAGAAATTTTCAGCATGATACTCATAACGAATTGGCAATCGTCTAAAATTATGCAACCAAGCAAAAAGGCGTTCAACTTTCCAGCGTCGCTTATAGCGCCTAAGTTTACGTCCATCCTGGGTTTTAGGCTTTTTCCTGTTCTGCTTATGCGGCGCTATCAATTCAATGCCCGTTTGATCTTTCAATCGTTGATCAAAGAGGATCGCTGTCATATGCTTTGTCGCCTATCAAAAGATCAGGGGTTTTATTCAGAAATCGGTTGTCGATAGTTTTATCAACCAATTTCACTTCGTGGGGAGAGGCACTCTCGATATGAGCGGCGACAGGAAAACCAGAAGCGTCTGCAATTGCCGTGATATTGGTGCCTTTCCCGCGTTTCGTATTCCCCTGCCTGTCAAATCACAATAAGCATCATCGATTATGTTATGATTCAACATCAATAGATAGCATCCGACCCATTGGTTCAAAATCAACAAAGGAATTATAGGCTGATCGCCTAAAAGGCTTTTTGTAACTTGAAAAAATGTTGATTCAGTTTTATAGATTTGTACAGTTTTAATAAAATTATTAGAACCTATCTCAAAAATAAGATTAGGGTTCAGGGTAAGGCGCGAAACGGTGAAAAAGCGGAGCATACACGTAGTATGTGAGCATTTTGAATTGTTTCGCAACGCCGCCATGGGCACTTAGGTTGTTTTTGAGATAGGTTCTATTGTAAATGTTAAAATTCAATCTCAATTGAAGGATACTATAGTGAACCCAGATCGATTTAAAACGACCTATGGATTTGGATCAAATTTGACACTTCTCGGCAAGAGGCTCTTGCTTATTTACGGGGCAATCTATATCTTAGAACTTTTATTTGAGCACTGGCTAAAAATTCCAGTGGTCGAAGTTCTCCAGCTTTACCCTTTTAAGTATAAGAGTTTTCATATCTGGCAGATTTTTACCCACCCGTTTATTCACAATCCTCGAGCGCCCATCAGTTTTCTGATTAACTGCATCGTATTTTATTTTTTTGTCGGGCCGGTTGAAAATGCTTTTGGCTCTAAGCGTTTTTTGATCTTTTTTTATTTGTCTGCTTTTGGTGGGGCGTTATGCGGGCTTGCCTTTAGCAGCGTATCCGGTTTTAATGCACCATTTTTAGGTATGTTGCCGAGCATTCTGTCCATGATTGTTGTTTTTGGATTGCTAAATCCCGATTCGACAATATTGCTCATGTTTATATTACCGATAAAAGCAAAATATGTCAGTTACGGTACTGTTTTAATAACCCTTTTGACTTTTTTGGCGAAGGTAAATCCTCACGGTGCGTATCATATTGGTGGGATTCTTTTTGGTTATATCTATTTTAAAGGACCAAGAACGCTATTTGATCCCAATTTAATTTATACAAAGTATCTCGAGTGGCAGCTTAAAAGAAAACGATCTCGTTTTAAAGTTTTAGACGGCAATAAAAAGAACGATGATGATAAACCAACTTATCATTGATGTTATAATTGTATGAATTAGGGAGTGCATCCATGAAAAACCAACCGCAGGAAGCAAAAACACCTGCTAATACTTTGTATTTTTCCGAAGAACTGGCCAGAGCTGTGATAGATTCCCTTAAAATAGTTTAACCTGTGCGTATTACTGTGATATGGTTTTGTTTGGTTTTTAAGGAGGGAGAAAATGAGCCTAATACGAAATATTCGAAAAGTGTTTCGAAGTAGACCTGTCATCGAAGGGGCCGGCGTCCATCTAAAACGAGCACTCGGATTTAGTGAGGTTCCGCTGTTTGATCCTTTTTTGCTTCTAGATGATTTTCGTTCAACGATTACGGAGCATTTCATCAAAGGATTTCCCTGGCATCCCCATCGCGGAATCGAAACCATCACCTATGTTCTCCAAGGAACTGTGGAACATGGCGACAGCATGGGAAATAAAGGTATTATCGACTCCGGGGATGTACAGTGGATGACGGCCGGAAGCGGCATTGTTCACCAGGAGATGCCCAAAGGCGATCCCAACGGCATCATGCTGGGATTTCAGCTCTGGGCGAATTTACCGGCATCCCGCAAGATGATGGATCCCCGTTACCAGGAAATAACATCGAGCCAGATCCCGGAGGTTCAATTGGAAAACGGAACCAAGATCAAGATTATCTGCGGCCGAATCAACGACATGCCGGGTCCGGTCCAGGATATTGTCATTGATCCGGAATATCTTGACATCTATGTTCCTGCGAATTCAATATACGAACATCCCACAAAAACAGGGCATACGGTGTTTGCCTATGTTATCGATGGAAAAGGATATTTTTGCGATGAAAAGAAACCCTTTACCTTTGATGTAGTGGGAGACAGCTATTTTGACATGAGCAGCGAACCTTTCATAGAAAATGAAATGCTGGTGCTGTTTGACGACGGAGAATCTGTCCGGGTATCCACGGAAGATGAACCGGTCAGATTTCTTTTAATTTCAGGAAAGCCCATTAACGAGCCCGTTGCCTGGCGCGGCCCCATTGTGATGAATACCCAGGAAGAACTGCGACTGGCCTTTGAAGAATACCAAAACGGAACCTTTATCAAGCACAAGGATCGTTAAAAGCAGATCATCCGATAAAATGATCGGGTGGGAGCATATTGATTTATTTGTTGGTTGTTATCCTCAGCAATATTTTGTACCGGGTTTGTTACAGTTTGATTTGTCTAATAGAACACCTTTGGGCTCATAATCCCAATTGGGGTAAAGCCCCTAAGTTCAGTTGATTTCCCGGACGAAAAAAGATGAGCGAAACCTCGTACCATATATTTAATTACTTTGGCTTGAGAAAAGAAGGGTATACCGTTTATTCAACCGTATCGGTTGATCTGGTCTTCACATTGAGGGGAAATTGTCTGATCGATGTGTTTGATATGAATACTTTAAAGCAAATCGCCTATCTTGATTTTGACACTTCAAAATCCATTGTGCTCGGGTCGACCTTTCGATCGCCACTCATCGGATTGCCTTTTTCCACTTCATTTCGAAAACGTTTCGAAACAGATCTACTGCCCTTAAAGGATCTTCGATCTAAACATGAGGTGGGATTTTTCGTAGACATCGACTACAGAAACAAGGGGAAAAAAGAAATTTGGAATTTAGATGAAGTGATGATGGCCATTGCCTTTGAAACCGCTTTTGAAGATCAGATCCAGGATTTTACCATCAAACCCACCGGCGACACGAAATTCTATTATCGAAAAAAGTTCAATGCAAAAATATGTCGTCAATTAAGGGGCGATGTGATAATGACCGTTCATTTAAAAACAACAAGAAAAGAACTGAAACACGTCCGGGTGATTGAAAAAGCAGGTAAGTCCGTTTTATTCAGGGTCAAAAGTGTGTCGGACCTCACGGCATAGATGATGTTTTCCTCGGAAGATATATAGAAAAGACCTTCTTCTTTTTCTCCGCAGTTCAGGAGCATCAGCTGAAAAGTTTAATAATTTCTTTAACCAAAAAAATTGATGTGACAATTAAAAAAAATATTGCACCTGCTTTTACACTCCAGCACACCATCAAAGAAAAACCTTCTATTTCTGCACAACCGATAATTCCGATAATGATAGCAGATTGTATCATCACCAGGATGACAATTTTAATAATGCTTTTCTTTTCTATTTCTGTCATTTTTTGAATTGAGCTTTCAAAATTAGATGTATTTTTTCAATTTCATTTCAAACGACCTGTGTTAAAACGTTTGATCTAAGAGTAAACATTTTTTGGTATGCTCCGAACTTTGACGCTATCATCTCAATTGAGCGTAAACAACATACTGACAAATATAAATAAAATTAAAAATACAGGTTCTTATCCTGTTACAAATCGATTGAGATAAAACGGGTATAGAAGCGTTATCACCAGATGTTTATTTCATTATTTATGCCAAAACCTGGCTATAGGATTTTTTTTAAAAATCATGCGGTGGATAGAACATTGAAATCCTTATGTTACGGGCATCTTTAAGAATCAAGGCAAGATTCATAATCATCCTGAACCCCATAAACATAGGATGAGAAAAGGAACTACTTGATGAAAAAATGTGCAAAGTGCACAAAAATATGTGCAAGCGTGCACATTATTTTGTGCATAATGAAAAGGTGCGTGTTCAGAGGGTGCGCTTCCCCGTGTAACGATATTGGCAGATCGCTTTAATCGATACTTTCTTTAGCCTGCTCCCACAAAACATCCTTCTCCTCTTGAGAAACCGATTGCATATCTTTTAGTCCATTTGAAATTCGCTTTTCCATATACCTAAA
>Ga0307423_1001019_pt1 | contig 17613 bp, 14 predicted proteins | sample SalMarWE160310MG_FD_202154 | JGI IMG/M metagenome (GOLD analysis project Ga0307423, IMG submission 202154) | Salt marsh sediment microbial communities from the Plum Island Ecosystem LTER, Massachusetts, United States - WE1603-10 | ecosystem: Environmental > Aquatic > Marine > Intertidal zone >...
GCCCTGCGCTACGCCGTGCTGACCACCATGGCCTCGGTCCTTGGCGGTCTGTTCGGCTACCTGATCGGTGTGTTTGCCTTTGACCTGATACAACCATGGCTGCAGGAAAGTGCCTACTGGGAAAAATACCTGCATGCACGCGAGTGGTTCGAGCACTGGGGCTTCTGGGCCATCCTCGTCGCCGGTTTCTCGCCGATTCCCTACAAGGTATTCACCATTGCTGCAGGCACGCTGGCCATGTACCTGCCGCTGTTCGTGCTGGGTTCGATCATCGGCCGGGGCGGCCGCTTCTTCCTGGTGGCCGGCATGATGGCCTGGGGTGGCCCGCGCATGGAGGCAAAGCTGCGTACCTGGGTCGAATGGCTGGGCTGGCTGGTGGTGGCACTTGCTGTCGCGGCGTATTTTTATTTCAGAAAGTGATACCGTTGCGGAAATACATCACTGCACCGTTACTGTTAACTGTTGTCCTGTCCGCTTGCACCACGTACGTCAATGCGCCGGTGTCTTCGCGCGGCACCACGCCCGAGCCGCAGGCAAGAATCATCACCCCTCCGCGCGCGACGATACCGCATCGGTCTGCCGCCGCGGTGGACAGCTACGTGGTGGGGCGGGGTGATACGCTGTATTCGATTGCCTGGCAGCATGGCATGGAAGTCGGCGAACTGGCACGGATCAACGGAATACGCACGCCCTATACCATCTATGCAGGGCAGCGCCTGCAGTTGAGGACCGGCCAGAAGCCGCAGGCAGCTCCACTGGCACGTCCGGCGCCGATCACGGCGACGCCGCTGCCGGCACCGGTGCCCGCGTCCTCGACACCGGTCAGGCCGGCACCCGTACCGGCGCCCGCTGCGACCGTCCCCCCGGCACCCGCGCCGGCCGCCGCCAGCAGTGCCAGGGACTCCGCCTATGACGGCACGTGGGTATGGCCGACACGTGGCAGGCTGTTACGCGGTTATCAGCAAAATACCAACGGCAAAAAGGGCATTGACATCAACGGGCACCATGGCCAGCCGGTCAATGCGGCCGCCGGCGGCAAGGTGGTGTATGTCGGGAGTGGACTTGTCGGCTATGGCAGGCTTATCATCATCAAGCATAACGAAAGTCTGTTGAGTGCCTATGGGCATAACAGCAAGCTGCTTGTTAAGGAAGGTGATCACGTCAGGGCGGGGCAGTTGATCGCAAACATGGGAAGCAGCGGCACCAACCGTACCGCGCTCTATTTCGAGATCCGCAAGGGCGGCAAGCCGGTCGATCCCGTGCAGTACCTGCCAAAACAATAATCCTGGCCGATCGCCGGGGGACCCCGCAGGCAGCAGGCCAACAGGGAGCAACGAATACGGCGGGAGTGCCAGTGGCGAATCACAAGGGCATTGACGACAACCAGGACGACGACCAGCGCGATGCTGTCGACGGGCAGCTTGTGCCGGACGCCAAACCTGAAGGACAGCGGCGCATTGCCGTCAAGCGTCACGCCAGCGACAGTCACGATCCGACACGCCTCTACCTCAACGAGATCGGCGCCTCGCCACTGCTGACAGCGGAGGAGGAGGTCAGGTTTTCGCGTCTTGCGCAACGCGGCGACGAGGCGGCGCGCAAGCGCATGATAGAAAGCAACCTGCGCCTGGTGGTGAAGATTGCACGCCGCTACACCAACCGCGGGCTGGCATTTCTCGACCTGATCGAGGAAGGCAACCTCGGCCTGATCCGCGCGGTGGAAAAATTCGATCCGGAGCGCGGCTTCCGGTTTTCCACCTACGCGACCTGGTGGATCCGCCAGACCATCGAGCGCGCCATCATGAACCAGACACGCACCATTCGCCTGCCGATTCACGTAATCAAGGAAATCAACACCTACCTGCGCGCAGCGCGCAGCCTGGCACAGAAGCTCGATCACGAGCCGAATGCGGAGGACATTGCCGATTTATTGCACAAGCCGATCGAGGATGTCGAGAACATGCTTGGCCTCAACGAGCGCATCACCTCGACCGACAGTACCATCCTCAACGATCAGTCCCGTACACTGCTCGACACGATCGCCGACGAGCAGTCGCCGGATCCGTCGGACTCGATCGCCGATGAAGACATCCACGTCAGTATCGAGGAATGCCTGGCGCAGCTCAGTGACAAGCAGCGCGAGGTGGTGGAGCGCCGCTTCGGCCTGCACGGCTACTCGGTCTCCACCCTGGAAGAGGTCGGCGCGGAGATCGGTGTCACGCGCGAGCGCGTCAGGCAGATCCAGATGGACGCGCTGAAGAAGCTGAAGAAGATCCTGGACCAGGAGGGGATCTCGTTCGAGTCCTTGCTGAAATAGGTATTTCGAGCCAGGACGCACTGGCAGCAGAGCCGGGAGCACAAAATCTGGCGCCAGGGCGCAGTACTGGCGAGAACAAAAGGATACTGCACGCTGCCTCGGATGTGATCGCAGTGCTTTCTCAAGCCTTTTGATGGTATGAACTTTCAGTCAGGCCGGTCCCGCTATTTCCCGGGCAAGCGGCTGTATTTCCTGCTAAACGGTAATTTTCGACTCCTGCTCGACCCGCGCAGCCCGCGCATGGCTGTCAGGTAGATGCGAAAATGTCCTTGTATTGCATGATGGCGTCTTGTGGTCTATTTTGAAGTGAACGACCAAGAATCGGGAATTCATCACCGACCAGATAAAAATAAATTTGTTTTAGACATAACGGCGGCTCCGGCATGTTTGTGCAGCAGCAACGGTTATCACTGGCACTGTTTTTCTTCCTTGCGGCAATGCTTTCGTCAGCGGACATGCTTGCCTCGGAAACAGTGACCATCAGAGGGGATGCGCTGTATAAATACGGCAAAGGCGTTAATCAGGACTACGCAAGCGCCTACCGACAGTATTGCATCGCCGCCCTGCAGGGCGATGTCGAGGCAGCCTATCACCTGGGCTGGATGCACCTGAATGGACATGGCATGCCGGCGAATGATGATCTGGCTGGTGGCTGGTTCAAGCTGGCTGCGGAACATGGCGATCCGCATTCACGGCGGATACTCGATGATCTGCTAACCACTGTGTCACCAGTGCAAGATTCCGGCTGTCCACTGAGAAGCAAGGCGCCGGATCGTACAACGATCGAAGCCTGGATCCACGTACTTGCACCCGGCTACGGACTGGATGCGAATCTGTTGCTTGCCATGGTCGAGGTGGAGTCCCGCTTCAATCCGCGTGCCCGCTCGCCTAAAAACGCCCGCGGTTTGATGCAATTACTGCCGGCCACCGCCAGGCGGTTCGATGTCGAGGATGTTTGGGACCCATTTGAAAATCTGATGGGTGGCATGGCTTATCTGCGCTGGTTGATGGATCACTACGAGGGGGACCTCGACCTGTCGCTTGCCGCCTACAATGCCGGAGAGCATAGCGTGAATCGCTATGGCGGTATCCCCCCGTACAGGGAGACACGGAACTACGTTAAAAGCATCAACCGAATCTATAACCAGGCCATGCAACCGGCAACGATATCATCGGATGACGCCGCACCGTTTCTGATAAGGGTGAGCCAATAATATCGACCGGATATCCCGTAATAGACCGGCTCCATGGAAAATCCGCAGAGCATGCGATCGGCATGCGGGGGCGGGGAGCGGTATTGGTAACCCCTGCTAAGCACTGTTTTTCAGCTTACATAACGTCCCGGCCCGGGCAGCAGAACAGTCCGATTCGACATCTATAATCGAGATCCCGGGAAACGGCGATCCTGGTGTGTGTCCGGGCATGGCAATCGCGGATATTTTTCAGCTAGGCCCTGATCCAGGCCTCCGTAGAAAATGGGCAGGGCATTCAGCGCGGGATGCCTGTTGCAGACCTTGTGAAGCAGGACAAACGCAGCGATCCGTAGTGATTTGAACTGCTCCTTGCCCGTGGTGTCTATCGCGGGTATGGCCTCAAGCACCTGTAACAGGAGCGGATTCGATGATGCGGAAAGTGCCGGGTACCTGGATTTACCGATGCGGTCCGGCGCTGCTGTTGACTTGCCTGCTGATGGCGCCCGGGTTTACACATGCACGGTCACCCGGCGATATAGAAGCGGGCATGTTTTCATTATCCAGTATCAGTGAAGCACTGCCGGATGGCTGGCAGCCGTTGACCTTCAGCAAGATCAAGCGGCATACCGGTTATTCCCTGGTGGATCAGGATGGCACAGTTGTCGTCAAGGCCGTCAGTGAACGATCCGCTTCCGGGCTGGCACGGGCAATGACAATTGATCCGATGCAATACCCCCTCATACAGTGGCGGTGGAAGGTGAATAACGTTCTTCAGAAGGGCGATGTCACAAGCAGGAACGGAGACGACTATCCTGCAAGAATTTATATTACCTTCGCGTTCGATCCTGACAGGGCCGGCTATCTGGAGCGACTGAAATACGATGCCGCCCGGCTCCTGCTGGGGCAGGATGTACCGTACAGGGCTATCTCCTACATCTGGGAGAGCAACGCTCCGGCCGGCACCATGGTTGCAAATCCCTACACCGACAGGGTCATGATGTTTGTTGTTGAAGGGGGCGAGGAGAAACTGCAGCAGTGGGTGACTGAGAGACGCAATGTCCACGAGGATTACAAAAAGGCCTTTGGCGAGGAACCCCCGATGATATCCGGTGTGGCCATCATGACGGATACAGATAACACCGGGGAGTCTGCCGTAGCCTGGTATGGAGATATTGTTTTCAGGAAAAAAGGGGTCAGTACCCTGTTTCTGCCTAAGTAGCATATTCTGGTCGCTACTCGGCAAATGAAAAAAGGTACTGATCCTTTTACTGCTTTTTTACCGTAGCGGCCCTGGACCCGACGTATCCTGGCCCTGCAGCAGTGCCAGCAACACCTTGCGGCCTTCCGAGAGCAGCACATTGAAGGTGCGTATGGCGGCGCCGTTCGCCATGACCTCGATGCCGATGCCCCGGTTCTGAATCCCGGCCAGCAACGATGCCGGCGGAAAGGTGATGGTCGTGCCGGTGCCGAGGATGATGACGCCGGGCTCCCGGGCGGCGAGCATGTCCAGGTGCCGCTCGTTCAGATCGGCAACCGTTGCCAGCGGCCATTCATCGACGCTCTCTGCCGTGACCAGTACGCTGCAGCTGATGAGCCGGTCATTGATGACGATGCCACGGTCGCTGTACGCCTGGATGCTGTTGCCGCCGCTGGTGTCCTGGTTGAAATGCATGGGATCAAATGGGGTCAGAGTCGTCTGATTTTTTTGCTATGGTAGCTTTGCGCAGAGACTACAGCAAAATCAGACGACTCCGGGCCCACTATGCTACTTGTTTCCCCCCGCGCTTTTGAGTACCGTTAGCAGTCTCGAAAGAGTGCAGTAATTACTTCATAAACAAAGAAATAACCGGTTACGAGCGTGATAGAGGAATTCCCCCGCATCAAGCGGCTGCCACCGTACGTTTTCAATATTGTCAATGAGTTGAAGGCGCAGGCGCGGGCGCGCGGCGAGGACATCATTGATTTCGGCATGGGTAATCCGGACCAGCCCACGCCGCAACACATCGTGGACAAGCTGATCGAGACGGCGCGGCGCGGTGATACCCACCGCTACTCGCTCTCACGCGGCATACCGCGCCTGCGCAAGGCGATCTGCGACTGGTACAAGCGGCGTTACGATGTCGACCTCGACCCGGAGCGCAACGCCATCGTCACCATCGGTTCCAAGGAGGGCCTGGCGCACCTGGCGCTGGCTACCGTCGGTCCCGGTGACGCCGTACTGGTCCCGAACCCGGCCTACCCGATACACCCGTACGGCTTCGCCATCGCCGGCGCCGATATCCGCCATGTCCCGCTGGGCCCGAAACTGGACGATTTCTTCGCCGAGCTGGAAAAGGCCATCAAGGACTCCTGGCCGAAACCCAAGATGCTGGTCCTGAATTTCCCCGGCAATCCCACCACGCAGTGTGTCGAGCTGGAGTTTTTCGAAAAGGTGGTTGCGATTGCGCGCGAGAACGAGATCTGGGTGATCCAGGACCTGGCCTATGCCGACCTGGTGTTCGACGGTTACAAGGCGCCCTCGATCCTGCAGGTCGAGGGCGCGAAAGATGTCGCGGTGGAATTCTTTTCGCTGTCCAAGAGCTATAACATGCCGGGCTGGCGCGTTGGCTTCATGTGCGGCAGCGAGACGCTGGTCGCCGCGCTGGCACGCATCAAGTCCTACCTCGACTACGGCATGTTCACACCCATCCAGGTCGCGGCGATTGCCGCGCTGGAAGGGCCGCAGGACTGCGTGCGCGAGATACGCGACATGTACCAGGAACGCCGCGACGTGCTTTGCGACGGACTTAACGCACTTGGCTGGCCGGTGGAGAAACCGAAGGCGACCATGTTCGTGTGGGCACACATACCCGAGTTCTATCGTGCGCTGGGCTCACTGGAGTTTTCCAAGAAACTCCTGAGCGAGGCCAAGGTCGCCGTCTCGCCCGGCATCGGCTTTGGCGAGTACGGCGACGAGTATGTGCGCTTTGGCCTGATCGAGAACCTGCATCGCACGCGCCAGGCGATACGCTGCATCAAGGACATGTTTCGCCGCGACCTGGGCCAGGCCGCGCAAGCCTCTGGAGGGTAATCAGTGAAACCGGTGAATGTTGGCCTGCTGGGCCTGGGCACAGTGGGCGGGGGTACGTTCAACGTGCTCAACCGCAACGCGAAGGAGATCACCCGGCGCGCCGGACGCGGTATCCGCATCACGCACGCGGCAGCCCGCGACTACGATCCGTCGCGCCTGCCGGGGCTGGATGCGATCGAGGTCAGCGATGACGCCTTTGCGGTGGTCGAGAACCCGGACATCCAGATCGTGGTGGAACTGATCGGCGGCCACGAACCGGCGCGCGAGCTGGTGCTGAAGGCGATTGCCAACGGCAAGCACGTGGTTACCGCCAACAAGGCGCTGATTGCGATACACGGCAACGAGATTTTCGCCGCTGCGCAGAAGCAGGGCGTGATGGTGGCCTTCGAAGCCGCGGTGGCAGGCGGCATCCCCATCATCAAGGCGATCCGCGAGGGCCTGGCGGCGAACCGGATCAAGTGGCTGGCCGGCATCATCAACGGCACCGGCAACTTTATCCTGACCGAGATGCGTGACAAGGGGCGCGATTTCGATGATGTCCTGAAAGAGGCGCAGGCACTGGGTTATGCCGAGGCCGATCCGACCTTCGATATCGAGGGCATCGACGCCGCCCACAAGCTCACCATCCTGGCTTCCATCGCATTCGGTATCCCGCTGCAATTCGACAAGGTTTACACCGAGGGCATCAGCCGGATCACGCGCGAGGATGTGGGCTATGCCGAGCAGTTCGGTTACCGCATCAAGCACCTGGGCTATACGCGCCGCACCGGCCAGGGCATCGAGATGCGTGTGCATCCGACGCTGATCCCGGAACGCCGTTTGATCGCGAATGTCGATGGTGTGATGAACGCGGTGCTGGTCAATGCCGACGCGGTAGGTCCGACACTGTACTACGGTGCCGGCGCCGGTTCCGAGCCAACCGCGTCCGCCGTGGTGGCCGACATCATCGATGTCACGCGCACGCTGACCTCCGACCCGAGAAACCGCGTCCCGCACCTGGCTTTCCAGCCGGATTCGATCACGGATATACCGGTGCTGCCGATGGAGGATGTGGAAACCGCCTACTACCTGCGCATGCAATTGACCGACAAGCCCGGTGTGATGGCCGACGTGGCACGGATCCTCGGTGATGCCGGCATCAGCATCGAGGCGATCCTGCAGAAGGAACCTGCACCGGAGGCGGACAAGGCATCGATCATCCTGCTCACGCACGTGGTGCGGGAGCGCCACATGAATGCGGCCATCACGAAGATCGAGGCACTGGACAGCATTCACGGCGACGTGACGCGCATCCGCCTCGAGCACCTGAATGTGAATTGATTATTCGCCACAGAGGGCACAGAGTACACAGGGTTATAAAAGTCTGACCTGGTTGTTTTCACAGGATAAGTATTGACGGATAAGACAGGTTTTATTCGCGGCCGGCTGGCAGATTTCTCCGTCCCGCTGAATTTATTTTCCCTGTGATCTCCGTGTCCTCTGTGGCAAGGTTTTTTGTTTTCTCAGCGCCCTGGCGTCTTTGCGCGAGATCTTTTGTTACAGGTAAAAAACAATGTCTGAATCGAAACGCTATACCGGCCTGATCGAACGCTACCGCAGCCGTCTGCCGGTCACGGACGACACGCGCCTGATCAGCCTGGGCGAGGGCAACACGCCGCTCATCAGGCTGGAAAACATTCCCGCGGCGCTGGGCAAGAACGTCGAGATGTACATCAAGTACGAGGGCCTCAACCCGACCTGTTCCTTCAAGGACCGCGGCATGACCATGGCCGTGACCCGGGCAGTGGCCGAGGGCAGCCGCGCCATCATCTGCGCCTCCACCGGCAACACCTCGGCCGCCGCCGCCGCCTACGCGGCACGTGCCGGCATCACCGCGTTCGTGCTGATACCCGAAGGCAAGATCGCACTCGGCAAGCTCGCGCAGGCCATGATCCACGGCGCGGTGGTGATCCAGATCCGCGGCAACTTCGATGCCGGCATGGCGCTGGTAAAGGAGGTCGCCACGCAGGCGCCGGTGACCATCGTGAACTCCATCAATCCCTACCGGCTACAGGGACAGAAAACCGCGGCCTTCGAGATCGTGGACGAACTCGGGTGTGTCCCGGATTATCACTGCCTGCCGGTCGGCAACGCCGGCAACATCACCGCGCACTGGATCGGCTACAGCGAGTATGCCGGCCAGGAAACCGCGGCCTGCGCATTCTGCGACGGCCAGTGCAAGTTCGGCGGCAAGGCCGTAACCGGCGCCCGCCCGGTGATGGTGGGCTACCAGGCCGCCGGTGCCGCGCCGTTCCTGCGCGGGCACATGGTCGACAATCCGGAGACCGTGGCGACCGCGATTCGTATCGGTCACCCGCAGTCCTGGGACCGTGCCTGGAAGGTGCAGCAGGAGTCCGGCGGCTGGTTCGATGAATGCACGGACGAGGTCATCCTCGCGGCGCAGAAGATGCTCACCGAACGGGAAGGGATCTTCTGCGAGCCGGCCTCGGCGACCTCCGTGGCCGGTGCCATGCGCGACATCTCGTCCGGCCGCATACCCGAGGGCAGTTCCGTGGTGTGCACGCTGACCGGTCACGGTCTGAAAGACCCGGACACGGCCATCAAACAGTGCCAGGGCGACATGCTGACCGTGGATGCCGAGCTTGGCGCGGTACAGGCCGCGATCATGGACAACCTGACCTGATTTGCATGTGGCCTCCGATGCCGACCACGTAGTCGTGCTGGCCCCGGGTCTTGCCGGCCCGGTTGCCGATCGGCCCATCACCGATTACATCGAGGCGCGGCCTGTCGCGCTTGACCGCATAGTGTCGCGCAGTGCTGTCCATGATGTACCCTTCAAGGGGTTGGAGGCGAGTCTGTGCCATGCGTTCGGTATCGATCCTGCCGGGTCACTGCCGGTTGCGCCGCTCAGCTATCTGGCCGACAGCGGAGAGACACCGGCGCGCTACTTGCTGCGTGCGGATCCGGTGCACCTGCGCGCTGACCAGAGCTGTCTGCGCCTGTTCGAGTCCCACAGTTTTTTCATCACGCAGGATGAGGCCGATGCGCTGGTTGCCAGCATCAACGGGTTCAATGCTGCGCAGGGCTGGCAGCTGAGTGCAGTGCAGGCGCAACGCTGGTACCTGAGCTTGCCGGTCGCGCCGCACATGCAGACCAGTACACCGGCGCAGGCAGCCGGCCGGGATATCAATGCCTTCATTCCACAGGGCCCGGACGCACGCCACTGGCGCGCCGTGGTCAACGAGCTGCAGATGCTGTTACACGATCACCCGGTCAACCAGGCGCGTGAACAGCGTGGCGAGCCGGTCATCAACAGCGTGTGGCTGTGGGGCGGCGGCGTGCTGCCATTGTCGACCGGGGCGGCGCCGGAGGTGGTGTATTCCGATGACGCACTGGCGCAGGGGCTGGCACGACACGCCGGCGTCGAACGGTGTGCCGTGCCGGAGTACGTGGGTGATTTATTGTCCGGGGGGGCAGGACGGAAGCGGCTGCTGGTGCTGGAAAACCTGGCCTGGCCGGCACACTACAATGATGTCGAAGGCTGGCTGGTGCAGCTCGGGCAGATGGAGTCGGCATGGTTCGCTCCGCTGCTGACGGCGCTCAACTACGGACGTATCGGCTCGCTGGTCATCGACGCCTGCAATGGCAGGCGTATTCATGCCACACGCAGGCAGCAGCGTGCCTTCTGGAAGCGCGCGCGCCGCTTCGAGACGCGATTGACGGCATGAACCGGCGCATCATACGGCGGAATATTCCGGCATCCCCGATGGACCTGCCGGGCGACATACCCGACATCCTGCGCCGGGTCTATACCGCGCGCGCAGTCGCCTCCGGTGAGGAACTCGACTACTCGCTGGACAGGTTGATCCCGCCGCAGCGGCTGGGCGGCCTGTCGGCCGCCGCCACGTTGCTGGAGGAGGCGCTCAGGGGCCGGCAGTGCATCCTGATCGTCGCTGATTTCGACGCGGACGGCGCCACCAGCTGCGCACTGAGCCTGCGCGCACTGCGCGCCATGGGCGCCTCCGATGTACGTTACCTGGTGCCCAACCGGTTTGAATACGGCTATGGCCTGACGCCGGAGATCGTCGAGGTCGCCCGCCGTCAGCAGCCGGCGCTGATCATGACGGTGGACAATGGCATCTCCAGCATTGCCGGGGTCGCGGCGGCGAGACAGGCCGGTATCCGGGTACTCATTACCGACCATCACCTGCCCGGTGACGGCATGCCGGATGCCGATGCCATCGTGAATCCGAACCTGCCGGGAGACGCCTTTCCCAGCAAGGCGCTGGCCGGGGTCGGCGTTGCGTTCTACGTCATGCTGGCGCTGCGTGCGCGCCTGCGTGAAACGGGCTGGTTTGCCCAGCAGCAGCTGGCGGAGCCCAACCTGGCGCAATGGCTGGACCTGGTCGCGCTGGGCACGGTGGCCGATGTGGTGCCGCTGGATCGCAACAACCGCATCCTGGTGCAGCAGGGCTTGCAGCGTATCCGTGCCGGGCGCTGCGTGCCGGGCATTCGTGCCCTGCTGGAAGCCGGCGGCCGCAATCCTGCCCGTGTGGTGGCGGCGGACCTCGGTTTCGCCGCCGGTCCGCGCCTGAACGCGGCCGGGCGCCTGGATGACATGTCGCTGGGCATCGAATGCCTGCTGGCCGGGGATATGGCCGGGGCGCGCAGCATGGCCGCACAGCTGGATGGCCTGAACCGCGACCGCAAGGAAATCGAGACCGGCATGCAGGCGCAGGCGCTGACGGCGATCGAGCGCCTGCGCCTGCAGGAAGCCAGTCTGCCGACCGGCCTGTGCCTGTTTGATCCGGACTGGCACCAGGGCGTGATCGGCATCCTCGCCGCGCGCATCAAGGAGCGCCTGCACCGGCCGGTGATTGCCTTTGCGCGCAGTACCGATGGCGAGATCAAGGGTTCGGCGCGTTCGATACCCGGTTTGCACATCCGCGATGCGCTCGATGCCGTGGCGGCATGCCACCCGGCGCTGATCCGCAAGTTCGGCGGTCATGCCATGGCGGCCGGGCTGGTGCTGGCCGAGCGGGACTTCCCGGCCTTTGCAGAGGCCTTCGATGCCGAGGTGTCATCGCATCTCGACGCAGACGATCTCGATTGCGTGCTGTATTCGGACGGGATGCTCGAAGGCGGGGACTTTTCGCTGGCGACGGCCCAGGTGCTGCGCGACGCCGGACCCTGGGGGCAGGGCTTTCCCGAGCCGCTGTTCGATGGCGAGTTCGCCATCCTCGAGCAGCGGGTGGTCGGGGAAAGGCACCTGAAGCTGGTGCTGCAGCCGGGCAATGATGCCGTGCGACTCGACGCGATCGCCTTCAATACCGATCCGGTGCCGGCGGGATGCCGCCATGCGCGCCTGGCCTTCAGGCTGGATGTGAACGAATTTCGCGGTCGGGTCAGCCCGCAGCTGCGGGTTGAGTACCTTGAGCCGCTACGCGGCAGTGGTCGCGACGCGCCAACAGTAGTATTATCACGCGCCTGATTTTACGGCTATTCATTCACGCATATCATGTCTGACCTGACCACCATCCGAAATCATGTCAAGGACCTTGAGGGGCGTTCGGCAAGCCTTAGGGGGTATCTTTGACCTCGACACCCGGTCTGAACGGCTGACCGAGGTCATTCGCGAACTGGAAGTACCCGATATCTGGAACGACCCGGAACGCGCGCAGGCGCTGGGCCGCGAGCGCGCGCGTCTCGAGGAAGTGGTGCTGACGCTCAACCGGCTGACCCAGGGCGTGCGCGATGCGCGCGAGCTGCTCGAGGTGGCGGCGGAGGAGAGTGACCAGGAAACCCTCGATATCATCGAGTCGGACCTGGGTGAACTCGAAACGGAGATTGCCGGGCTGGAATTCCGGCGCATGTTCTCCGGTGAAATGGACGCGGCCAGCGCATTCCTCGATGTCCAGGCCGGCTCCGGCGGAACCGAGGCGCAGGACTGGGCCGAGATGCTCCTGCGCATGTACCTGCGCTGGGGCGAGCGTCACGGCTTCAGGACCGAGCTGATCGAGGTCTCGCCGGGCGAGGTCGCCGGTATCAAGAGCGCGACCGTGAAGTTCGATGGCGATTATGCGTTCGGCTGGCTGCGCACCGAGATCGGCGTGCACCGGCTGGTGCGCAAGTCGCCGTTCGATTCCGGCAATCGCCGCCACACCTCGTTCGCCGCGGTATTCGTGTCGCCTGAAATCGACGACGATATCGATATCGAGATCAACCCGGCCGACCTGCGCATCGATGTCTACCGCGCCAGCGGTGCCGGTGGCCAGCACGTCAACCGCACGGAGTCGGCGGTGCGCATCACGCATGCGCCGAGCGGTATCGTGGTGCAGTGCCAGAACGACCGTTCGCAGCACAAGAACAAGGCCACCGCGATGAAGCAGCTCAAGTCCAAGCTCTACGAAATGGAGATCCAGAAGCGCAGCGCCGACCAGCAGACGCTGGAGGAGAGCAAGTCCGATATCGGCTGGGGCAGCCAGATCCGTTCCTATGTGCTGGACCAGTCGCGCATCAAGGACCTGCGCACCGGCGTGGAGGTGGGCAATACCCAGGCGGTACTGGACGGGGACCTGGACCAGTTCATCGAGGCCAGTCTGAAGAGCGGATTATAGGTATCATTCGATCATGACCGGGCAGGACGAAAATAAACTCATCGCGCAGCGGCGCGCCAAGCTGAACGCACTGCGCGAGGAGGGCTATGCCTTTCCGAACGATTTCCGCCGCAACGCCATGGCCGGCGAGCTGCACGCGGAATACGGTGACAGGGACAGCGAGCAGCTGGAAGCGAACCCGGTGCGCGTCAAGGTGGCGGGCCGGCTCATGGCCAAGCGCATCATGGGCAAGGCCGCGTTTGCCCAGCTGCAGGATATGACGGGTCGCATCCAGCTCTTCCTGCAGCGCGACAGCCTGCCGGACGGTCTGTACCAGGCCTTCAAGGGCTGGGATATCGGCGACATCATCGCGGCCGAGGGCGTGATGTACAAGACCAATACCGGCGAGCTGTCGGTACGCGTGGAAGCGCTGCACCTCCTGACCAAGTCGCTGCGTCCGCTGCCGGAGAAATTCCACGGCCTGGCCGACCAGGAGACCCGCTACCGGCAGCGTTATCTCGACCTGATCATGAACGAGGCGTCGCGTGCCACGTTCCACATGCGCAGCCGCATCATCCAGTTCATCCGCGAGTACCTGAACGGCCACGGCTATATGGAAGTCGAGACGCCGATGATGCAGGCCATTCCGGGCGGTGCGACCGCGCGGCCGTTCACCACCTTCCACAATGCGCTGGAGATGGACCTGTTCCTGCGCATCGCACCCGAGTTGTATCTGAAGCGGCTGGTGGTGGGCGGCTACGAGAAGGTCTACGAGATCAATCGCAATTTCCGCAATGAAGGCCTGTCCACGCGCCACAATCCCGAGTTCACCATGCTGGAGTTCTACCAGGCCTACGCGGACTACCATGACCTGATGGACCTGACGGAAGACCTGCTGCGCAGGATGGCGCAGCAGCTGCACGGCGACACCACCCTCGAGTACCAGGGCAGCCGCTATGATTTCGGCAAGCCGTTCCGGCGCATGACGGTGTGCGAGTCCATCCTGTATTTCAACCCGCAGCTGACGGCCGCTGACATCGACGATATCGAACGGGCGCGGGCGGTGGCGGGTGCACTCGACATCACACTGAAGGACAGTTATGGACTCGGCAAGATCCAGATCGAGATTTTCGAGAAAACCGTGGAGGGGCGGCTCGACGACCCGACTTTCATCACCGCCTACCCGACGGAGGTATCGCCGCTGGCACGGCGCAATGACGCCGATCCGTTCGTGACCGACCGCTTCGAGTTCTTCGTCGGCGGGCGCGAGCTGGCGAACGGCTTTTCGGAGCTGAACGATGCCGAGGACCAGGCGGAGCGTTTTCGTCAGCAGGTGGCGGACAAGGATGCCGGTGACCTGGAGGCCATGCATTTCGATGCGGACTACATTCGTGCGCTGGAACACGGCATGCCACCGACCGCAGGCGAGGGCATCGGCATCGACCGGCTGGTCATGCTGTTCACCGATTCCCCGTCCATCCGTGATGTGCTGCTGTTCCCGCACATGCGGCCCGAATAGGCCGCCACAGAAGGCTGTGCTGAATTCCACGGAGGTGCATGCATGGACAGGCTGAAGGGTTTTCTCAGGACTTCCCTGCTGGGTGGCGTGGTGGTGATCCTGCCGGTTGCCATCCTGGCTTCCGTTTCGGTCTGGATTTTCAACCTGGTTACGGGGCTCATCGAGCCATTAACGCGGCTTCTGATAAAAGATTCACAACTTAATGAATATGTTGCAGAAGTTATTGTAATTATCCTGATTCTGGTGAGCTGTTTCTTCGTCGGTGTGCTGGTACGCACCCGGCTTGGCGCATTCCTGTACCGGGTGATCGAGACGCGCATCCTGAAACTCGCGCCCGGCTACTCGATGATCAAGGAAACCGTGCTGCAGATCTTCGGCAGCCGCAAGGACTCGCCGTTTTCGTCGGTGGCTATTGCCCAGATCTTCGGCAACGACACCCTGGTTACCGCGTTCATCACCGACAGGCACCCGGATGGAAGCTATACGCTCTTCGTGCCCACCGGGCCGAATCCCACTTCCGGTTTGATCTACCACCTTGACGAAAAATTTGTACACCCGGTGAACATTCCGGTGCAGGATGCGATGCGCTCGATCATCAGCTGTGGTGCCGGTTCGGCGAAACTGATGCAGGATTTCACCGCGCAGCGGATGCGCGGCGGCTGACCGACCGTCAGCTGCTTTGCGCGACGTTGGTAATGTCGATATAGAGCTTGAGTCGCTGCCCCGGATGCAGGTACTTGCCTTCGGGCAGGCTGTTCCAGCGCCGCAGGTCACTGACGGCAACGTTGTACTTTCTTGATATGCGATACAGGGAATCCCCGCTCCTGACGGTATAGCGGATGGTGCGCATCTGTTTGCCGGACAGCAACGGGCTGTGCCGCGTATCAATAACCAGTTTCTGGCCCGGCCTGATGGTGGCGCCCGGGTCCAGCCGGTTCCACTTGCTGATCTGGCTGACCTTGACCCTGTGGCGTTTCGCAATCGACCACAGGCTGTCGCCGGCGGCCACCTCGTAGCTGATCCTGCTGTCCGGACCCGTGCCTTTCATTCCTTTGAACGTCGCTGCGGCATAGACTGCCGGGTCGCGCGCCGCAACCGGTACCAGCAGGTGTCGACCGGCCCGGATCCTGGTCCCGCTCAGCTTGTTGGTGCTGCGCAGCACGGCGACCGTGGTGTCGTAGCGTTTTGCGATCTGTGACAGTGTTTCACCGCGCCGGATGGCGTGACGTACCCACTTGACCCGCTTTTCGGCCGGGAGTGCTTCAAGACCCTGCCTGAAGGCATCGGTCTTGTCGACAGGGATGGCCAGCCGGTGCGGCCCATCCGGGTGTGTCGCCCAGCGGTTGAACCCGGGATTGAGCTGATAAAGCTCTTTGGTGTCCATGCCGGCCAGTTCGGCGGCAATGCCAATGTCCAGCTGGCCGCGAGTATCGACCACATCAAAGGCCGGCTCGGGATCGACCGGTGTCAGGGCTATGCTGTAAAGGTCCGGCTGCCTGACAATTGCGCTGATGGCCAGCAGCCGTGGCACATAGGCCGCCGTTTCCTTCGGCAATTTCAGGTGCCAGAAATCGGTTGGCTTGCCGGCCTTTGCATTCCGCCTGATCGCTGCGCGCACAGTGCCGCTGCCCGAGTTGTAGGCAGCCAGCGCCAGCAGCCAGTCGTCCTCGAACTCGTCATGCAGCTTGTCCAGGTAATCGAGTGCGGCTCCCGTCGAGGCGATGACATCACGCCGGCCGTCATACCACCAGTCCTGTTCCAGTCCATAGAGTCGTCCGGTACCGGGTATGAACTGCCAGAGACCGGCGGCGCGCCCCTGAGAGTAGGCAAACGGGTCGTACGCGCTTTCTACGAACGGCAACAGCACGAGTTCGTTCGGCTGACCGCGCTGCTCGACTTCGCGCAGTATATACGCCATGTACGGGCTGCCGCGTTCGAAGATCTGTACGACATGGCGGGGGTTCATGCTGTAGGCGGCCGTCTGGCGCTGTACGGCCGGCTGGTGTGTGCCGGGTAACTTGAAACCGCTGCGTAACTCCTGCCAGAAATCATCATCGGTGTAGGTTCCCAGGGTGGCCGGATTGCCGGCGGCCGGCAGGTCCTGGGCGGCGATGAACGGCAGTGCATCGGTTGCGACATCCCCGGATTGTCCAGGGTACGCCACCGATTGATTCACGGACGCACAGCCCGACTGCAGCAGGATGAACAGCACGGGCAATGTGAGACGGTGCGTTTTCATATAAATGGGTATCGACATTGCTGAAAACGGGCTTGATAGGGTAAACCGTGACGCAGTTCACTGTCCTGCCGTGAACAGCAGCAAAGTCAGGGATACGGTCCGGATCGGCGTGACGGATATGCTGACAGCCCGGGCGGAACAGGTCAACAGCTGTGCTGTGCTGCTGTATTTATGACGCGCCCGGCACGCAATTGCGGTAATATGCCCACGATGAATACAGACGTTTCCATGTCGGAGCGCGCCCTGTCATTGCGAAACTGGTATCGGCGTCCACTTGGACAACAACTGGCAGCGGCGGAACAGGCCGCACTGGCCAGCCAGCTGCCGATGCTGTTTGGTTATCACATGGTGGTCATCGATCCACCATGGGAACAGTGCAGGCTGGATGACAGCCGAATTTCACACCATGTGATCCAGAGTGTCGAACCATTGACGTATGCGCAGGCCGGGCTGACCGGTCATACGGAAAACTGGCCGATCATGACCGACTCGATCGATGCGATCGTCCTGCCGCACACGCTGGAACTCAGCAATAATCCACACCAGGTACTGCGCGAGGCCGATCGCAGCCTGATCCCTGACGGGCATCTCGTGATCATCGGTTTCAATCCGTTCAGCCTCTGGGGCCTGCGTCGCAAGTTGTCACGCCGCAGCAATATGCTGCCCTGGGGGGCGCGTTTCC
>Ga0307423_1001020_pt1 | contig 17573 bp, 19 predicted proteins | sample SalMarWE160310MG_FD_202154 | JGI IMG/M metagenome (GOLD analysis project Ga0307423, IMG submission 202154) | Salt marsh sediment microbial communities from the Plum Island Ecosystem LTER, Massachusetts, United States - WE1603-10 | ecosystem: Environmental > Aquatic > Marine > Intertidal zone >...
TATATGACCCCAGTATTTCCTCGAAGACCCGCAAAAGATGCTCCTGTTGCCTCACAAAGCGCATCCATCAGATATTGTTTTGTCATCGTATTATGTAACGCACTACGGAGTATCCTGACCTTGATGTAATGATGCTTCTTGAGTAACCTTACAGCTTCTTTCACTAAAGTATCTGACACCCCGCCTTTCCCAATCTGAATCATAGCTGGATCTTGCCATGCGGTACTGATTCTGGCGCGGTGTTTGTCATCTTTCATTGTACTTCATCGTTTGCCCTTTGTCTACTCAGATTAAGCTATGCTTGTGACCTTAGATTTGCCAAGTAGTATCTCTTTACCTTCCCACATTCTTGACAGGTCACTACCATGTGTTTAGCTCTATTGTGTCTGATTCGCACTCTGCATGTCTTTCCAGGAATAAGAATTGCTCCACACTGCTTGCATAATCTTCTACTGATATACCACGGTATCTTCGTCCTAGAACGTTGTGCAATCTTACGTGCGCTTCTCATCTGTAGTCGGGCTACCTCTGGACGAACCGTAGCATTGAGGATAGCTTGATGCCATAGAATCTTCACTCTTGTCTGGGCTAAACTTTTGATTCTCTCCTTTGCATAGCTTCTCTTAGACAAATGTATTCCTCTTACACTCTTTTAGGGTGTTTCAAACTGCTTAAATCGTTCGTGTCCATCGCACCACTGGGATTAGCAATGCTTCACATGATTCTACTGGAATGTGCCTTGGAACTTGTTCCTTCTGAAATCTCTGCATTGAAGCAGATTCAGAAACATGCAGCGCGAAGAGGAAAGAAACCTACTGAGATTCTTCTTGATCAATCTCATCATGGAAGGGAAATGACCCGTCTTGAAAATGGTATGCAGAGAGGAAGACCAGACATTGTGTTTCATTCTCTAATGTCCCTTCTAGAAACACCACTCTGCAAAAGTGAGAATCTCACAATACATCTACATCTTCAGAATGGTAGAATCATTGAAATCAACCCCGAAGTTCGTTTACCTCGAAACTATGATCGATTTGTCGGTCTCATTGAGCAATTACTTCTCAAGGGTCAAGTCCCTGTAGAGGGGGATCCACTGCTACGCGTGACAAAGAAATCTCTCTCTGAACTTATTTCTGAATTAAAGAAGAACAATTCTGTTGTAAAATCAATTCTAGCAATTGAGAATGGTATGAAGACCCCAATTGATAAACTTCACAGCATTCTTCCAAATGACGTATCTATTCCAGTTATTTTTGGAGTTGGAGCATTTCCACATGGTGATTTCCCCCAAGAGTTGAAAGATCTGTTTGAAACACACATTGAACTGGATATCGAAGTGATGATGGCATGGCATGTCTGTGCAGAAATACTCTGGACCTATTCATCAAGAATAGGCGTGATTCACAGTCGCTACTCTTCCACATGACCGAAATCCCGAGTCAACTTCATGAATATCCTTCATCACAACTCCATGTGTATTGTCCTCGTAGCGGCCATAGTCTAGCATCGTGTACATCTTTTAATTCTGTGGAGCATATCATCGGGGCCAATCAGCTTTATTACTTCGGTGTCATGGTATAGAAAGTATCGAACAGACTGACTTCATTTTCCAAATATGGAAGAACAAGGAATAAGAATACCAAGAGGTGTATATCTCATGACAGTAGACTGGGTAGAGTGGGTGAGTCTAGAACTTGGTGCCGCAATTGAGATGCTTTCAACTGCAATAAAAAACGCTAACGATGCAGTCTGGGATAATCCAAGCGATGAAAGACGTTTCTGGAATATTGCGTATCACACAATCTTCTTTTGTGATATCTATCTATCTGATTTTGACCCCGATATAGATAATGTAGAAGAGCAGTACAGAGTACCTGCATATTTGAAAGATTGGGAGAATGCATATAATTTCGATGAAATCCATGAACCTGCAATACCGAAGGAAGTCTTGCAAAAATTCCTGGAAGAAACACGCAGTAAACTGAGATCCAGATTCGCAGATGGTATTGTTGAGAAGCAAATTGGAGAAAGCGCAACCTCATGGTTAAAGATGTCAAAAGGGACAGTTCTACTATATAATATGAGACATGTAATGCAACATGTTGGTCATCTAAATGATATACTAAGAAAGCATGATCTGCCAGCAAGTAGGTGGTTAGCGTTAGTTCCAGTCTAGACATTCTTACGTGTTATGCCTATTGAATGATAATCACAAATCTACCGATATTGCCATAGCCAGTACTCCACTGGTAAGAATGAGCGTTACTGGATGACTGACCTATCTTGTATGATTCACTTTATCAATACTCTTAAATCGCAAAAACAAGCGTTCATGTTCTAGCACCTGCGGCCATAGTCTAGCCTGGTTAGGATCGTAGCCTTCCAAGCTACTGAGGCGGGTTCAAATCCCGCTGGCCGCACCAATTCTCTTCTCAGGTCCTAGAGCTTCACTATCATCCGGTTTCATTTTCAGATATATTGTGATACTCTCATTAGCCCCTTCATAGTCACCTAGATTTTCTTTGCATATCGCTGAGTAGTACTGAGCTCTCATGTGGTCTGGCATACTCTCCGTTATCAGATTGAGATTATGAAGGGCATCCTGCCATCGCTCTTTCTCAATGAACTCCAACGACAGCTCCAAGTATCTTTCAGAAATTGCATAACTTGAGTATCGGCGAGGGTATTCATACCATTGCATAACCGACTTGAAACTATAGGTCACAATAGGGACAAAGAAACCAAGTAATAGGGCTGTAACATCATCCCAAGGAAGAAATCCAGTTCTTGATAGAAAAAGGCAGGTTAGGGCACATAGAACACCTGTGGTTAGGTACCATGTCACTATCCATCTCGGCTCTTTATTGATTTTGTACAACCACTTCTTGGTATCCATTCTCTCTCAACCAACTAGACTCAATTAACGGAGCAAAAAAGGAATACCTTTCAAGCAGTCGGAAGGTTCGACAGCGCAATCCTTTTGTTATATCCAGTAAAGGCGCTTACCTACGGGGACTCTCCATGGAAACACTAGAACACAATGGCATTCTGGTCATCGACCCTCCTCCATTTCTTGGTCTCACAATAACCGTTAGAGGTAGTGCCCTTCAACTCTCACATCTGCAGGAAGAGATGGCTCTTGCTTGGGTTAAGAAACTCGGTACTCCGTATGTTGATGACCCTGTCTTTGAAGAGAATTTCATGACTGATTTTAGTAAGGCACTTGGAGTAAGTCCTGTCTTACATGCAAATGAAGTGGATTTTGCTGAAGTAATCAGAGTTGTAGAGGCTGAGCGTGCAAGAAAGGAGAAGATGACTCCTGAAGAAAAGAAAGCCAATCGCGAAGCAAGGAAGATACTCCGCGAACAATTAAAGGAAAAATACGGGTTTGCTACCGTTGATGGAGAGAGAATGGAACTTGGTAACTATCAAACTGAGCCCTCTGGAATATTCATGGGTCGTGGTCAACATCCATTGCGTGGCAGGTGGAAGCAAGGTGCCTCTCAGAAAGATATCACACTGAATATCGATCCTGATGCTGCGAGAAAACTTGAGGGTGATTGGAAAGAACTTTGTTGGGCTCCTGAAACTATGTGGATTGCAAAGTGGACCGATGAACTCACGGGGAAAGTGAAGTACATCTGGTTACATGATAGTACTCCCATCAAACAGGAACGAGAAGCTGCAAAATTCGATAAAGCTTTGCAGGTTGAGAAAAGAATTGATGAAATCCGTGAGCATATTATGGAAGGGCTTACCTCCAAACAACCAAAACGCAGAATGGTTGCTGCTGCATGTTACCTGATTGACAACCTGAGTCTTAGAGTTGGAGATGAAAAGGACCCGGAAGAAGCAGATACTGTTGGAGCAACAACACTTCGTGCTGAGCACTTACAGTTCAAAACCAACTCGATTATTTTCGATTTTCTTGGCAAAGACAGTGTTCCATGGCACAAGGAAATCGAACCTCATCCTGATGTTTACAAAGTATTGAAAGAGCTTCATGATAATGCTCTGGAAAGAATAACCTCCTTCAAAGGTAGAAAAAGTAAGAAGACCAAAGCCGATCCGAAGAAACTCGCTCAGATCTTTCCTAGTATCAACAGTACCCATGTCAACCGCTTCTTGAGCGAAGTGTATCCTGAACTTACTGCAAAAGTGTTCAGAACTTACCATGCTTCAACGATAATGCGTGAAGAACTCAAGAAGAGTAAGGCAAAGAAGACTGATCCCGAATTCATCAAGAAAGCAGCTTTCAAACGAGCCAATCTTGAAGTTGCTCGTGTAATGAACCATACGAAACAAGCCCCGAAGGGTTGGACTAATAGTGCTGATAGATATCGAGATAGAATCAAGAAAGCTGAAGTTAGAGTACAGAAAGTCAAAAACAATCTGAAGAATCAACAAATGCGTTTCAAGAAGATCAAGAAGAAAGAAGATAGTGACCGTGCGAAGAAACAAGAACTGATTAAGAAGAAGAAGGACACGCTTGAGAAATACAGACTATCTGTCGCATCTTGGCGTGAGAGGCGTGATAATGCAAAGATCACTTGGGATAATGCTCGTGCTCAAAAAAGTCGTACTAGGTCAAGTAAACGAAAAGGAATAACCACTAAGAAAGAGCGTCTAGAGGAAGCTCAGGAACGAATAGAGCGTTCACGAGACCGACTTGATAAAGCTGAAGATGGCTTAGTGAGTGCTCGCGAACGATATCAGAAGAGTAAAACCTCCCTCGAAAAGCAACAACAAGAATTGACTAGGTGGAAAGAGGCTTCAGCCAAACGTGTTACTGCAGGTGAGAAGTCTGTCCAGACTGCCAAAGATCGCGTTGTAAAAGCAGAGCAGGCAAAACAAAAAATCGAGATTGATTTCGCTCTTGCAAAAGAGAGTAGAACCTGGAATCTTGGTACTTCTCTGAAATCATACATCCATCCAAAGGTTGTATACAAATGGTCCCAAAGAATAGACTATGATTGGAGAAAGATCTATAGTACAACATTGCAGAGGAAATTTGAAGGTTGGATTGAAAAATAACTCATAGGATATTCGCACGAATTCTTCGTTCTATCTCATCACGCGTTTCTCTGAATATAGAAAGAATCTCGCCATAGGTGCCTTGGAATGCTGAGGGATCTTCAAGGGACCAATGTTCTATTCTTTTTGCTCCTGGAAAGTGGGGGCATGCTTGTTTTGCACGATCACACACTGTAACGACAAGATCAATTTTGGATTTTACTAAGTTTCCAATCGCCTTCGGATAAAGTCCATCCGTGGGAATATTTATTTCTTTCAACACTTCTATTGCAAAAGGATTGACTTCTGCTTGAGGTTTGATTCCTGCACTAAATACTTCAAAATCATCTCCACCCAGATGCCTGAGTATTGCTTCAGCCATTTGACTTCTGGTTGAGTTTCCCGTACAAAGAAATAGAACTCGTTTCAAACTCTTCATCTCCTCATTCAAGGTGGACTGAATTTAGTACTCATATCTTCTATCTTTTCCCCAAGAACAATTGGTTCAAGCAATCCAAGATCGTATTCAGTTGATTTCACTAAATGATCAACATCTTTTGAATTTAGCTCGAAGAGTTTAGTCATTACAGAATCGACTGATAGTGGTTGTTTTCCAAGAATGAATGCACCTATCTTGTGAGTAGTGGGCCCATTCCAATCTTCAACACCTACTCGCGCATCTACGATGTTCAATTCTGGTTTGAGAATGCAGGCGAGATCTGTGATAATTTCATGTATCTTTGAATGATAGAACGACTTATCCTTTCTAGGGAGGACACCAAACAGATTCTTCAAGACTCCTGTAATGTGTGAGAGACCATGGCTCTTAGCTACAGCTATTGAAACGAAGTAATGTGGCTTTGTGAGGATATCCGGCAGTTCTGGTCCATTGAAGTATTCACCAACAAACGAAATCTTGGTAAGAGGAGCACGAGACAGATCTATTGTTGAAACATCAAATCCTGCCTCCTGCTTTGTCTCACAGAATTCTGTATAACCGTATTTTTCAAAGCATTCTTGTGCATCTTTACTCTGACTATCCGATTCGATAATCTTGATTGATAGTTTCGAGTCTTTGGTAAGAAGGAGGTCAATTACTGCCTTGACTACTTCAGTATCTGTTACTGAATATCCGGTCCCATCCTTGATGGTGCAGAGATTTGGTTTTATCAATACTGGGGATTTCAGAATACCAAATCCGTCAATAAGATTGAGGCCCCCTTCAAGAGTTCTCCGAATATTCTGTTTGTACCTTACTAATGCTACCGGGACCAAATCTGGTTTCCTCAAACCAATCCCACTCAAATCTAACTAAAGAACTCTTGTAAAGGATATTACTCATCCAAAGATGAGTTCTTGATTATTGGTTGCTCCAAGTTTGACTCCAAGATCATATGCTTCTTCTAGTTTTTCAGGTTTTGTGGACACATGGAAGTCTTCCCCGGTGTCTTGATTCATAGAACAGAACGTCAGAAAGTTCAGCCTGAACCTGAAATAGTCTTGAACTCGTTCGAAGAATCCAACAGTTGACTGGTAATGATGACGATATGTGAGGATTGGAACGAACTCCTTGTTCGACCAATATTTCTTAACATCCATTGCAAGTGCCTCCATCCTGTCTAATGCAGTCTTCATTTGAGCGGTCATATATCCCCAATACATTGGAGTTGCCCACACCACAACATCTGCATCAGCGAAAACAGAGTAGATCTGCTGCATATCATCATCAATCACGCACTTGTGGCTTTCTGAGGTCAAGCACGACTCGCAACCCTGACAAGGTCTGATATTCATATCATTCAGAATAAAATCAGATACTTCGATAGGCCCGACCGTCTCTAATCCCTTCAGTAAGGAATCTGCAATCGTATCAGAACTGCCACCTCTTTTTGGGCTTCCACGGAGAACCACTACTCTCATTGTTGTTTTCCTCACAAATGCGAAGCATACAATTCAAAATAAAGAATCTATCAACGCAGGTTTTGATAGCATAACCATGTCAGTAAGGAATTGCTTTTCAATGGGATAGTTCCTTCCTGAATTGAATATCTTGACAGACACATGGAAGTACAATGGTCCTATCTTTGATGCTCATACTCACATCGGAGAACCAGATACACTCGATGACATGGTTTCCATCGAAGAAGAGTTTGGGATAGCGAAGCAGATTGCAATAGTGCACTCAAAAGACGGACTTGCAGTTGCAAAAGAAAAGTATCCCGAACGATTTGTCTTTGCTAGATATTTGTCCCTTACAGATATCGCTCACTACAATGTAGAACCAGTCATTGATGATATCTCAAAGGCAAAGGAAGAAGGCTATGTACTTGCCAAGACATGGTTCGGTCCCCGCTGGCGGGACTATATTGAAGATGTTCCGAGAGATTTCAGAATTGATAATCCAAAGTTAGAACCTGTTTTTCAAGCATTAGTGGACAACGATCTTCCCCTACTAATTCACATTGCTGATCCTGACACTTATTTTGAGTTACACTATCAAGACTTCTCCAAGTATGGAACAAAGGAAGATAACTTGAACCAATTAGAAAACGTGATGGAACGGCACCCTCGCATTGCCTTTCAAATACCTCATTTTGGAGCTCAGCCCGAGATTCATAGACTCCCTAACCTCGCAAGCTGGTTAGATAGATTTTCTAACATCATTATCGACACGGCATCTTCCAGATGGATGGCTAGAGAACTCAGTAAGGATGTCCAGAAGGCTCGTAACTTCTTGATGAAGTATTCAGATAGAATCCTCTTTGGAACAGATCTCTCTTCAAATCGTGATAACCACGAATACTATCAAGGAAGATATCTTGCTCAGCGAATCTTGTGGGAAACGAATCTTCAAAATGAACCGTTACCCTTTGAAGATGCAGATACAAAGGATACCGGTGGAACATTCATCAATGGACTGAATCTTCCTCTCAGTGTACTTCGAAAGATTTACTGGGAGAACGCAAATAGAATGTACAATACTCATTAATGGAGTTCATTCACGATTATTGAAAAAAAGAAAGAAGAGCTCTTCACTTAAGAGCCCTTTAGTTCAAGTACCTCAAGTATTACCAAGGAGCAACGAACTGACTTTTTGTATCTAGTCTGATCATCCAAGGTTCAGTTGGAGGCTTGACTGGAGGTGCTTCGCGCTCAATCCATGGCTCAGTTGGAGGTTTAACGGGTGGGAGTTCGTGTCTGTTCATTGTATATTACCGAATATCTATACTCTCTTCGTGTCGAAATCCGACTTGCTATTTCATGTGCTCATGTGAGGTATATATTAAACCACAAACACTCAATTTTCTCTACTGTTTTATCGATACATTCTGGCGAGTATAAATGCTACAACCACGATATCTTTAGCTACTATTAAGTTCGAATTGAGAGTGGTATACTCGTCGGGATTCGAACCCGGATTGATTGTGGAATCACATCGATGCCTTAGCCCTCTGTGCAACGAGGTACAACTATAATACTCGCTTACACGAGTGAATCTCAGTTGAATGTAAATCAATCAATGACTACTACACGTCGCCTATCAACAAGAATGATTACTAGAACGATGATTCCAACTACTCCTCCCACAATCACAAGAAGAAGAGGGTCCAAAGGCCAAGGCCAATTTGTTGCTGTTTCATTTGTTGTCGTTGGTTCATTTACAAGTGGGAAGTTGTCCTGATCATTTTCGTCAATGATGTATACTCCCGTTCCATTATAATCCGACCAGAAATTTCCCGTATCGACTTGGTTATCCCAGTGATTTGAGGATCCTTCACAGATAGCATTAGGTGTGTTGTATGCAAATGTGTTGTTGAAAATCTCGTTTCGATTTGCTGTGCTGTCCAGAGCTATTCCTACACCTGTATTATTGTAGATATTGTTCTGAGTTATCAGGCAGTCCGAGGTACTATTCAGTAGAACTCCTCGATCATTCGAGTATACCGCATTACCCCAGAGATCAGAACCATCGGAGTCTTCCAAGTAGATTCCATCAGTGTTCTGATAGATTGCGTTCTGAGATATTGTACAGTTCATACCAATTCGAAGATATATCCCCTCTTCGCAGTCCCTAACTAGACAGTTTGAGAAGCGACAATTGTGTGACCAACTTAGATCAATCCCTCTTGCGCTGTTCTGGATGTCTACATTTGTAATCTCAATATCTTCCGAATGTGAAATGCTTATCGCACTCCCTCTTAGGCTGTTCTGGATGTCTACATTTGTAATCTCAATATCTTGCGAGTATGAAATGCTTATTGTAGCTCCTGTATTGTAGTATCCTGTACCTCCTGAAATGCCACACTGGGTTGAATCCAGTAGGGTGACTCCAATCGAATTGTTATGAAGATTGACGCTGACAAGATTGCATGAAGTGCAGTTCATTAGTGTGATAGCTGAAGCTTCACCTGGGTAGAAATCATCATACAATAGCAAATCCGAGTTGATATCATGGAAATCCCCTCCAGAGATAGTAATCTCTCTACAATTCACAAGTAGCAACTGCGCATAGGAATCCCCATCAATTGTCCCAGAATCAAGATTTGCGAAGAATCCAATTGGCTTACCTTGTACAATATTTCCCTCGAATTTTATTGTATCGAAATCCCAGTTCTCGTCGCTCTCAATAACCGGGTAGAGTCCACCTCCGTCAAAGGTGTTATTGATGATATCACAGTTGAAGAATGGTCCATTAGGTACATCCCACCAGTTTGAATACCATCCAAAGACAAAACCATATCTGCCTTCAGAAACAGAATTATTGGAAACATTGTACTGACTAGCACCTTGGAGATACAGTCCCTGAGAAACTAGGGAGATAGTATTCGAATAAATATCACAGTCATGTCCACCAATCATGGAAATTCCAGTTTCAAAATGCCCGCTCCTTCCACGTAGAAAATTGCCGCTAATCACTGTATCATTTGTTTGATGCATCACGATTGGACTGGAACTACCATTGATTCTATTTCCCGTGACTGTGCTGTTGAAAGTTGAAATCGTGATACCTCTCTGACAAGAAGTGATGTTGTTATCCTGGACAGTGAAGTTATACCCTGTCACATCTATGCCATCATACTGAAAACCTGAGAGCACATTTCTTTGAATTGTACTTGAACTTCCTGTTGCATCGATTCCTGCCCAGCTGAGACTATATTCATCGGTAGATGCTGTGAATGAGTTCTCAACTATGTGAATATCATAAGTCATCCATGCTGCTATACCCATGTATGTTATGTTTTTAAATTCGTTGAGCGAGATTGTGCAATTCCTGCAATGGTATATACTCAGTCCAACATGGCACGGATCGTATCCTTGGGTGTTGTTTGATATCACCGTTGAATTGCTCATAGTGACACTGATTCCTTGAATTGAAATACTGAGGCTATTATCCGATATGGAAAAATTCGATAGAAGATATCCCGAAACACCTATTCGACTATCTACAATATGATTTCTTTCTACATTTCCGTTACTTACGTTTGTGAGAGTAATAGGACCAAGAAACTGATACAATCCATAGTTATCGATAGTGGAAGTAAACCAGCAATCTTCTATCATGAAATGGCTAGTAGTGTTTGAGATCCATATGCAGGTCGAATTCGTTGTTGATGTAATATTCAGATTCTGAATGCGGTACGGGTGAATTGCAGATCCATTGCCTGGCCATCCTTGAGTTTCAAAATCACTGTCTGATGTTATATTGAACGGCGCATGAGAATCATACGAAATCTCATACATTCTAGGTTTTCCAGTCATCTCTGTCGACTTCATGATATCGCTCACGTTAGTGGACATCATGAATGACAAACTAAGGACAACTACCAGTAATAGTGAAATTCCACGACGAACCATTCTCTAATCCCCTCAAATGGTAGTGGCAAATCACCTTTACTTGAAGGAATATGAACGTTTGCTCATTTTGCGTTATTAAGAAAAGAAGTGGTGCGCTCGCCGGGATTTGGGCATTAATAGTCCGCTGATTTATTGTTCTGCGGTACCTAGATAAATGAGATTGAGTTTTCTAAATCTATAATGTGAAAGGTATACAATGTGAGTGAAATTGATGCCTATAGCTCATTGAAGCCCCTTCTAAGTTGATGGATACAGAACCCTTACTGTGGCTTCAATTGCTTCTCTGACGCCTCCCTGCTTGTACCCCAGATCCTCAACTGATGATGTTGGATCGAAGTAGAGATTTTTTGATAGGACATCATTAAACACATATACTCGGTCCAAACCGGACTCAAGTCCTTTCCTCTTTTCTTGTCTTTTCATCCATTTTCCTATGATTGTCGCTAGACTTGTTGGAAGGGTAATAATCAACCGTTTCTTTAGACCAATTGTATCAAGAACGATTCTGAGCATCTCTTTGTATGATATATTCTCATCACCAATGGGATATCTCATTCCCGATTGTCCATGTTCTAGAGCTCCGATAATAGCTTCTGCAACATGTTCTACTGCAATCATATTTGTACCTCCTCCCGGGAAGAACACAACCTTCATGCCTATTACTCTATCAAAAAGTGCATCCTTCCAAAGTGGTACTCTCTCAGGCATTGTACCAAAAATGTATGGAAGTTCCATCACCATTACCGCCATAGTGTCACCTCCAGCTTCAATCGCGCTTGCTGCCTGCTCAACTCGGCATTTGATGTAGCTATGTCGTTCAGCCAGTTTATTGTCTGGCCAAATTCGATCGAAGTAGGCAAAGTAAGAGTTCAATATAACACATCTATGAACTCCCGCCTCTCTTGCGGCTTCAATTACTCTTGTGCAGGCTACGACAAGTCGGTCGTGAAAGAATTTGTATGCAGGCGCTTCAGGTGTGATTCGGTCATCTGGACCCACTGCATACACCATTCCATCATAGCCCTTGAATATTTGCACCAACTCTTCAAAGGCCATCTCGAAGATGTTCCCATACTTCACATTCACATCTTCTGGAAACCATTCACCGAGTTCAATATCGGGAATTGAGATTGAACTCACTTCGTGGTCTCTCTTCAGAGCCTCAAGTACTGAATAATATCCGAGGAAACCGGTACCACCTACAATGATAATTTTCATTATCAATCAATATACCTTCTTTAGCTTGGCAATAACTCTTTTCACACCCGTAGAAACCCCTAAGAAATGAAAATATGGTGCGCTCGCCGGGACTCGAACCCGGGCCGGATTTGAACTCGAACTGGACTCCAGATCGATCCGTTCTACGGTTCCGAGGGATAAACCCCCGCACAATGGCAGGGATCCATCATAGCCCCTAGACAACGAGCGCTGTAGAACTGAGCGCGACCGTGAACGTTAAAAAGTTTGTCAAAGGCTCATTAGATTTTCACTTTCTATCCATAAGCAACTCGATAGGAGCAGCCATCATGATCTCATCACTGTAATCTTTCTCGTATTTGAGTCCATTTTTCAGTGTTCCAAACTGACGAAATCCAATTCTCTCGTAGGCTTTAATGGCTACCTCATTATTCAATTCAGCGGAAATCTGTATGATTTCTATTCCCCTAGAAGAGAAATGCTCTGCAATATTCATCATCATTTGATGTGCAACACCCCTTCCTCTATAATTTTCTTGCACAACAACCTGAATCATCTCAATACGATGACGGGATCCAAACCATTTCATTCGTACACCTGTGCAGACTCCCACAACAATCCCATTTGATATTGCACAGACACTGAAGACTTCATCTGGACCTGGGTTCAAGAGTTCCTCTCTCTGTACGCGAACGATTTCCTCAGGAACACCAGTGAATAGATGCTCAGCAATTGATTTAGCATGAGCCATCTTGTAGGCTTCGACAACAATCTCATGATTTGGCATATTTTATCAATTTCCTCTTCATTATCGATACCTTCTGATTTGGATTATAATTTTTGTTGCATCCCGCTTTTCGACGATACAGTGTTAAGGAAGAGTGATACCAGTCCGATTGAGTGAAGTAGATGACCAATTTGGATGACCTCAAGAAGACCATCATGCAAGATATCTATGAGAAACGGATGATTCTCACCTCTGTTCGTGATAGACCCGAAGGTTGGACACTTCACTCTGGACTTTGGAGTCCATTCTACATACAACTCAGAATTCTTTCCTCGTTTCCTGAAACTCTGAAATTGGTGGGAAGGGCATTAGCCACCTTGATTAAGGAAGAGGCACCTTCAGTCAATCGACTTGTCGGAATCGCTTTTGCTGGTATCCCTATTGCAACTGCTGTTTCCCTTGAGTCTGGTCTTCCTGCATGTCATACTCGTAAGATTCTAGGTGTGCGTACTGAGCAAGAGCTCTATGATGCCATCGGAAAATATGGTCAACATTCACTCATGGAGGGTGAGGTGCAAGATGGGGACACCCTCTGTCTTATCGACGATCTTGTGACTGGAATGGAGAGTAAATTGGTAGGACGAACTCAGGTAATAGACGAGCTTAAGAATCGCGAGGTTTCTGATGTATCTGTAGACGATATCGCTGTGATTATAGACCGTCAACAGGGTGCTCGAGAACGCGCAAAGGATTTGAACATTCGATTACATTCTCTGATTGACCTGGTCGATGAAGGGCTTCCAGCCATCAAAGATTCGATGTCAGAGGAAGAACACCAGATTGTAGCAGAGTATCTAGCAAACCCTGCTGGTACAAAGAAAGTCTAGTTTAGCCACCACAGAAACTCATTTCTTTACTTATTCTATCTTCATAGCTTCCTATGAGCGCTAAAAACCCCCTCGAAAATCTGTTGAAATTAGCTCTATCCATGTCAACACGTCATCACGAGTACTATGATGAAACTGCTGATAGTGTTGAGATTCCGCAAGTAAAGGCACTTCTTCGTGTTCTTGCAGATACTGAACGTGATTTGATAATAGAGATTCAAGACATGATAGTAACCGGAGTTCTTGATGAAATCGAGGAAATGGGTAGAGTTGAAGTTGGTGATGATCCACCTGATGACACCCCATTTGCTCCAGAAAGAAATGACACAGATCCACGAATCTTCGTCTGCAACAAGGTTCTAGCACAGGAGGTCAAGGGGTACACCTTCTATCTCTCCATCGCAACGAGAGCAAAATCTGAGCTTGTGAGTCGTGTTTTTGAATACCTTGCATTCATCAAATCTGAGCAAATCGAGAGGATTCGTAAGGTCTGTGAAAGTTTTTAGATTCGAATATCCATGATAGAAAGTTCTTTTTGAAAAGATGTGCAAGTTACCGTACGATGACCGAATCGAGTTCTGTACAGAGTATGCTGAAACTTGCACTGACATCATCAGCCAATCACTATGATTTTTATCTAAAAGCTGCAAATGCCACCTTAACCCCTCCGGTCAAGGCTCTCCTCATGGTCCTAGCTGAAACCGAAGGTGACCTTATGGACCGAATACGGCTAATGATGGCCACCGGAATCCTTGATCAGATTCAGGAGGTCACAAGTAAATCATTTACTACCAATGAACCCAATCCCACTCCTTTTGGAATGGATAGAACACCTTTCGCTCAATCAAATCCAGATACGGACCCTCGTCTCTACGTCTGTAATCGTGCCTTAGAAATGGAGTTTAAAGGATTTAGTTTCTACAATTCAATCTCTCAAAGAGCACAATCCGAGTTGATGAGACGTCTTTTCAAATATTTTGCTCACGTCAAATCAGTCCAGATAGAGAATATACGTAAAGTGTGCGAAACTTTCTGAATTTCCTCGTTTTTTTTCGAGAGTATTCATAATCTCATAATTTGGAACACGTGTTCCAACGAATTAATTTAGACATTTATCTAATTAAATAAAAATTTAGAAATACTTATATGTATTTTATATTATACATACCATAGTGGCCGGGAGGCCGCAAACAGTGGAAGCCCTGAGAATCTCCATTGGAAACGAAGGGGGTAGAGGGTTCCCAAGCAGCGAGATGGAAATAATGAATAACGAACAGAATGTATCTATTCCCCCGGTCAGGCTTGACAGCTTTGCTGACTTCAAGAATATGGCAAGTGAGGCAGGCGTAGTGGTCTACAGTCCTCAATACTATCAGGGACCTTTTACAGACGAACCTAAACGACTATGCAGGCTCACTCTGACTGCAGTAGGAGTTAGGAGAAACAATGTGCTATTGACATTCAAGTATATCATTGATGATGTACGAGATATTGACAGAGTTGCATCAGAGATACTTATGGAGCTTGAAAATCAAGGAAACTTAGTGCGAGGATCTGTCGAAACGTCGCAATCCATGGGCGAACTATTAGCTACCTGGCCTTAATGATTTCTAAGTAATATTCCAGTCGGCGCCGACCACTAAGAAAAGACCATCTCGCATCTACCGATACTGCTTTTTGGGTAAGTGTCAAGTTCATAATGAGAACAGTGAACGAACCAGAACCCGCTGAAAAAATTGTACCTCGCATTCTTGAGCAGTACTCAGAACGTCCTCGTGGTTGGCGAATCATGAACACACCTAGAGGAGAAGTCCTAGTGCTCAGTTCTGATTCTGCATTTCAGTTGAAACTGATTCCTCTTAATCCCCGGGAGTTCACTGGGGCTGGAGTTGAACTTCCAGAATCCAATGATATTGTCGATTCAATTCGAACTTCTCCAGAGTTTGGTCTTCGTCCTCTCAGTGAAGCTGATCTTCAGGGGATAGCCACCTCTATGAGCGGAGAGCAAGGTGCTCGAGAGGCGATTGGTGAAATTATGAGTAGGACTCCACTCAGTCTTGAGGATCTATCCTCCAACCAGAGTTCTCATATTCTTCAGGGTCCTGTTTTGACTCGACCAGACTTGGGGTCTCTGAGTCCAGAGATTCTGAAGATGCAAATGTCTCTTGATAGGAGTGCACAGAGGACATTCAGAAAACGATATCCAGAGCGGGCAGGTATGTACGTTTAGACTGGATTTTGTGCCTCTAGACTATTCTTCATTAGTCCGAATTTCTGATTTTATGGTTGAGCATCATGATTAGGAACCTGATTATCATCAATAGGGATGGACGTGCTCTCCTCAGTGCAAATTTCGGAGAGTGTCATTCTCTTGGCGAAGATGATGAAATGGTCAGCGGATTCATCAGTGCACTTTATAGTTTTTCCAAATTGCTTGAAGCAACATCTCTCGATCAGATCGAATTGGGTGCTTTAACATTCATTTTGATGACAAAAGGTAATCTTGTCTTTGCGCTTTCTGCTGATGACGAAAACATACCTGAACACAAATCGACCTTAGTTAAGATAATCGACCTGTTTGAGGACCTATATGATTACTATACTGTGTGCGTAGAACCTGATATCGATGTAACAGTCTTTCATGAATTTCCCAAGTTCCTTGTTGACCAAGAAATATTGAAACCAAACTGCGGAAATTATACTGAGTGTGAAGAATGTCCAAATAGTACTCGGTCACTTCCACTAGAAAAAATGACCAGACAACTTGATTCTCATCATTCATAGAACTTCAGAAATCAATGGTGGGCCGGACGTGATTTGAACAGACATCCATCGTTAAATAGGAAATTCATCTATCTCTGAAACCTCTTTTACTACGCGTCATTCCATGGGGTTTTGGATTCGGGAACAGGTTTTCGCCAAAGAAGAAGAGTTCCGATTAGGAAAAGTAGTGGCGTTGGAATAGACTTGTATAACCAAAATGATGGAAACAGAAGGGATACCACCATTAAAAGAAACATGAAGAAACCAGGTCCATCAGCTAGAATGCCTAATGCGAGTGTTTTCTTTCTTGTTATCACACCCTCATAGTACCTGTTCACTTGATATACATAAGCAATTCTAAGTGTTGTAATTGGTATTAATAGCAGGATATCATCAAAGGCTAAGTGCACACCATATCCTGATTGGGTGTAGATCCACGTAGCAGAGAAAATATAGATTGCTGCTGCTGAAATGTAGCAAAATATTGGGGCAAAGAGAGCGAGCAATGAAAGCATTAGCGTAATTGCTCTCTTATTCGCTATTACTGGAATATCACCAGAGGAGTCATTTACTCCCATCATCTATCTACCTTCCCTCAAGTGGCTTTACACTTCCAGAGTATTTAGAGGTTTTCACCACATGTGAGAGTATTTCAGTATGAAATTGTGACCTTAAGAACTTCAGTCATAGATTGGATCAAAAGTCACTCCTTGTTCTCGTTCAAATAATTTAGAGTAAAAATGAGTGGTGGGTCGGACGTGATTTGATATGTATTACGTTATCTAGCAGAATTGATTCTCAGGATGATGATATCACTATATGATTTCACATGTATGGACAATAATCCCGTTTCTTTCCAATCCGGTCACCAATGTACGCTCCTATGGCTACAGATGGAATCGTAAGAAGAGGAAATCCTATCCCAAAAGGAATCGAACGAAAGAATGGGGCGAAGAGGAAACCCAATGGAACTATCATGCACCAGAATCCAATACCACCAGCTCCAAGCAAAAGGAACATTATTCTCCACATTCTCTCAGTAGCCACTGTGCGTAAATAGTAACTCATTGTATACATCGGAATGCCAACAGCTATTGCTAGAACGAGCTGCGGGGGTGGCAGTATCCCAA
>Ga0307423_1001021_pt1 | contig 17556 bp, 16 predicted proteins | sample SalMarWE160310MG_FD_202154 | JGI IMG/M metagenome (GOLD analysis project Ga0307423, IMG submission 202154) | Salt marsh sediment microbial communities from the Plum Island Ecosystem LTER, Massachusetts, United States - WE1603-10 | ecosystem: Environmental > Aquatic > Marine > Intertidal zone >...
GGTCGGCCCGGCTGGCTGATGTCACGGGTCATGGTTGGTCCGGCCGGGATGCCCCGGCTTTATCCGGGGCCTTGTGAAATCGGAGTCTCCGACGACTGGGCCGAACTCAGCCGGTCACGACGATTAGGCTCGATGAGGAGCATGGAGCGACTATCTGAGCATGCCGTCTCAATCCGTCATCGGACGGTCGGTATCCCCAATAGGCTGTGTCGACTGAATGGCTTTGTGTGCCTGTGAAGAGATTCCTAATCTTGCGATTCGGAAGGAGCTTCTGAACCGATGACATTGTCCGATTACTTGCCGATCGCCCTCGCCTTCGTAGTCGCGGTGGGGTTTGCGGTGGTCAGTCTCACCATCTCGAGGTTGCTGGCTCCGAAGAAACCCACTCCGGAGAAACTCGCTCCATACGAATGCGGCATTGTCCCGGTCCAGGAGCCGGTGCAGCGTTTCCCTGTCAAGTTCTATCTCGTCGCGATGCTCTTTGTCATCTTCGACGTCGAGATCATCTTCCTGTTCGCCTGGGCCGTCCGCTGGAAGGAGTTCGGTTGGGCCGGTATCGGGGCGATGGCGGTGTTCATTGCCCTCGTCGCAGAGACACTGATCTACGTTTGGAAACGTGGTGCCCTCGATTGGAATATCGCGCATCGTCAGCGCTACCGCCGTGTTGTGGCGCCGATCGAGACAACGCTGGGGGACCCGGGCGAGGAAGCAGCCTGATGGCCCACCAGTCAGGCCCTTCAGGGTTCCTCCTCACAACGCTGAACTCGGCTGTGAATTGGACCCGCACCCGTTCCATGTGGGCAGCCACGTTTGGCCTCGCCTGCTGCGCTATCGAGATGATGGCAACCGGTGCCGCCCACAATGACCTTGCTCGCTTCGGGATGGAGGTCTTTCGGGCTTCGCCTCGTCAGGCAGATCTCATGATCGTCGCCGGTCGGGTGTCCCAGAAGATGGCGCCGGTGCTCCGGCAGGTCTACGACCAGATGTCGGAACCGAAGTGGGTCATTTCGATGGGTGCCTGTGCGTCCACAGGCGGCATGTTCAACAACTACGCATTGGTCCAGGGTGTAGATGAAGTGGTTCCGGTCGACATATACGTGCCCGGATGCCCGCCAGGGCCACAGTCGCTGATGAACGGCATCTTGATGCTTCAGGACAAGGTCATGTCAGGGGAGATCGTGCGATGAGCGATCGAGTATTCGCACCACTCAGCAAACGCTTCCCGGATGTCGAATTCGAGCAAGTGCTTGCGTCACAACAAGATGTCGCCCACGTCTCGCTCGAGCAGTATGTCGACTTTGTCAGTGCTGCCAGGGACCATGGGTTCAATGTGTTCAGCGATCTCTGCGGCGTTGACTACCTCCGGCGCAAGCCCCGGTTCGAGATCGTGGTCAACCTGCTGTCCCACGAGCACGTCCGCAGGCTGCGGATCCGGGTGGGAGTGCCTGCGGCAGACCCGACCGTTGCATCGATCACGAGTGTGTTCCCGGGCGCCAATTTCTACGAGCGCGAAGCCTTTGACCTGTTCGGCATTGTGTTCACAGACCACCCGGACCTGACCCGCCTGGTTCTACCGGACGATTGGGAGGGCTATCCGCTTCGCAAGGACTACAGCGTCGGGTCAGTACCTGTCCGCTTCAAGGGATCACCAAAGACAACATGAGTGATACACCGAACGTAGTAACTGGAGATTCTGAAGCACCAAGCACCGCAAAGCCGGACGAAGTTGGTGCCTCCGCATCAACCGGCGCAGAAGAGCGTCGCAAGCTTCACGACCTGTGGGTTGCCGGCACCGAAGAGCCGGTATGGTTGCGCAGCTACACAGATGAGCCTTCCCAGGAGTTGCTCGACGCAGGCGACGATCCGGCGTTGCAGCTGTCCCGGGGGACCGTGGTCGACGATGACTTCTTCTTCGACGATGCCGCCGACCCCGACGAGTTGCAGATTCTCAACATGGGCCCGCAGCATCCATCCACCCACGGTGTGCTGCGTCTCCAGCTCGAATTGGACGGCGAGACGATTCTCCGGGCCAAGCCGATCATCGGCTATCTGCACACCGGGATGGAGAAGACCGCCGAGACCCTGACCTACATGCAGGGCGCCACCAACGTCACCCGCATGGACTACCTGTCCCCGCTGCACATGGAGCTTTCGTTCTCGCTTGCGGTCGAATCCTTGCTTGATGCCGAGATTCCCGAGCGGGGTCAGGCAATCCGGGTGCTGATGACGGAGCTCAACCGGGTTGCGAGCCACCTCGTCTGGGCCGCCACCCAGGGCACCGACCTCGGCGCCGTGTCGATGATGATCTACGGGTTCCGTGACCGGGAATACATACTCCAGTTCTTCGAGAAAACCACCGGTTTGCGGATGAACCACAACTACATCCGCCCGGGCGGCGTTGCTGCTGATCTGCCAGACGGCTGGGAAGAGGACGTCGAGCTGATCATCGAGAAGGTCTCCCAGGGTGTCGCTGAATACGAAGAGCTGTTCAACGGCAATCCGATCTTCCGCGATCGCACCATGGGTGTTGGTGTCATCACCCCCGAGGAGTGCAGGGCGCTCGGCGTCACCGGCCCCATCGCCCGTGCAGCAGGCATCAAGTGGGATCTGCGTAAGGCTTTCCCCTATAGCGGAATCGACAAGTACAACTTCGAGATACCCGTCGGCAAGCACGGTGACGTGTGGGATCGCTACCTGGTCCGCATCGAGGAGATCAGACAGTCTCTTGGCATCGTCAAACAGGTGCTCGAGACCATGCCTGCCGGTGACTATCGCACGCTCGATCGCAAGATCACCCCACCGCCGCGCAAGCGCATCGACGAATCGATGGAGGCCCTGATCCATCACTTCAAACTGTTCACAAGCGGGTACAAGGTCCCACCGGGTGAGACCTATGTGGCTGTGGAGTCGCCGCGGGGTGAGCTCGGTATGTACATCGTTTCGGACGGCAGGGAGAAGCCGTGGCGGATGCATGCCAGAACCCCGTCGTTCAACCATGTGCAGGCCCTTCCGACGATGATGACCGACTCTCTGGTCGCAGACATCGTGGCCACGATCGCATCGACCGACCCCGTCCTGGGAGACGTGGACCGATGAAGGAAGTGACACTGAGCCCTGCCGAGCTCGAGGCCATCCGCGACTGGAACGAGGATTCCCGGCGGCTGGCGAGAGAGGTCCTCGGCAAGTATCCCGATCGTCGTTCTGCTGTGATGCCTTTGCTCTACATCTCGATGATTGAGAATGGCTACGTCACCGCCGCCGGGATGAAGTCCGTTGGCGTGCTCACCGGCCTTACCGGTGCTCAGGTCCAGTCCGTGGCCAGCTTCTACACGATGTACAAGCGGGAGGCTCTCGGTGACTACCTCGTGTCGGTGTGCACGTCGATCTCGTGTTTCCTGCAAGGAGCAGATGACGTACTCACCGCTGTCGAGGACGAGTCCGGTGTTCCGGACGGTGAAACCGGCGAAGACGGCAAGTTCAGCGTTGAGCACATCGAGTGCAACGGCGCCTGCGCCGGTGCGCCTGTGGTCCTCGTCAACTACGAGATGATCGAAGGAGTCACCCCCGACAAGGCTCGCGAGCTGGTCAACTGGCTGCGTGATGGCGGTCCGGATGTCATCAGCACCGACGAGATGCAGCGGCTTTTTGGAGGGCAACGGTCCTTCGATTGGGGAGTCGAGGAGCCCGAGGGCGCCTTTCTGCCCGTCCCGGCGTTCGGCCCGTATGGGTCGGCGAAGGAGGCGGAATGAGCACCGACGGTCAGGTGAAGATCCTCACCGCACGGATGGAAGCCAACCGCACCGACAGCCATACCATCGAGCGTTACGAAGCCACCGGCGGCTACACCGCCCTGCGCAAGGGGCTCCTCGAGCTTGGTCCCGAGAAGGTTGGAGCAGAGGTCAAGGCGTCGAACATCCGCGGCCGGGGAGGAGCCAACTTCCCGGCGGGCGTCAAGTGGGGATTCCTCGCCGCGGCACGGCCCGCCTATCTGGTCGTCAACGGTGATGAATCCGAGCCGGGCACATTCAAGGACCGCCAGTTGCTCGAGCGCGATCCGCACCAACTGGTCGAGGGGGTCATCCTCACCTCGTTTGCGGTGGGTGTGAATCACGCATTCATCTACATTCGCGGTGAGTACCCGAAGCCCGCTCGCAGGCTGCAACACGCAGTCGATGACGCCTATCAGAAGGGCTACATCGGCAAGGACATCCTGGGGAGTGGCTTCGACCTCGAGATCACCGTCCACCTCGGCGCAGGCGCCTACATCTGCGGAGAGGAATCTGCACTGCTCAATAGCCTCGAGGGTCGCCGTGGCGAGCCACGGCTGAAGCCGCCGTTCCCGGCCATCGAAGGTCTCTACGCAAAGCCGACCATCGTCAACAATGTCGAGACGATCTCCAACGTGCCGTGGATTATCAACAACGGTGGTCTGGCCTACGCAGGCATCGGTCCCGAGAAGTCCGCAGGCACCCGGATGCTCTCCTTGTCGGGCCACGTCAACAATCCGGGCAACTATGAGATCGTGATGGGCATGAGCTGGCGGGATCTGATCTTCGACATCGGCGGCGGCATGGCCGAAGGGCGGGAGTTGAAGGCCTGGATTCCGGGCGGCTCGTCCGCACCCTGGTTTGTGCCCGCCGAGCACCTCGACACGCCGGTCACCATCGACGATGTCGCTCAACACGGCTCGATGCTGGGCTCGGGTGCCGTCATCGTCATGGACGACAGCACCGACGTGATTGCCGCGGCGCATCGCATTGTTCGTTTCTACGCCCACGAATCCTGTGGCCAGTGCACCCCGTGCCGCGAGGGCACAACCTGGCTGGAGCGGATATTCAACAGGATCCTGTCCGGCAGGGGACGCCCGAGCGACATCGATCTCTTGCTCGACGTTTCCGACGGCATCAGCCCCGGGCTCGGCTGGCCGCCTGTGATGACCACCATCTGCCCGCTCGGCCCATCTGCAACTGCACCGGTCGTCTCTCTGATGAAGTACTTCCGGGCTGAGGTCGAGGCACGTATCGCCAGGGAGGTTGCGCATGGCTGATCTGGTCACCATCACCGTTGACGGTGTCGAGATGCAGGGACCTGCCGGTGAGGTGCTGATCAAGGTGGCCGAGGACAACGGCAACTACATCCCCCGGTTCTGCTGGCACTCGAGGATGAACCCGGTGGGCATGTGTCGTATGTGCCTCGTCGAAGTCGAAGGGCCGCGAGGCAAGATGCTCGTGCCGTCTTGTACCACGAGGATCAACGACGGCATGGTGGTCGACACGCAGTCAGCCGTGGTCAAGAAAGCGCAAGAGGGCGTGCTCGAGTTTCTGCTCATCAACCATCCCCTCGACTGCCCTGTATGCGACAAAGGTGGCGAGTGCCCGCTTCAGGACCACACGGTTGCATACGGCCCTGGAGAGAGCCGCTTTGTAGAAGAGAAGCGCCACTTTCAGAAGCCGATCCCGATTTCCGATCTCGTGTTTCTCGACAGGGAGCGGTGCATCCTGTGTGCTCGTTGCACCCGGTTCTCTGAGGAGATCTCGGGCGATCCCCTGATCGAGTTCAAGGGACGAGGCAATCAGGTTCAGGTGCTCACGTTCCCCGATGAGCCGTTCAACTCCTATTTCTCGGGTAATACCGTCCAGATCTGTCCCGTAGGGGCATTGACCGCAAGGCCATACCGTTTCAAGGCCCGCCCCTGGGATCTCGAGGCCGTCGAGAGCGTCTCGATGGTGGATTCCGTCGGCTCGAAGGTCTCGGTCCAATCGAGCCAGAACAGGGTGGTTCGTATCGACGGTGTGGACAGCGACGCCACCAACCACGGTTGGCTGTCCGACAAGGACCGATTCGTGTTTGAAGCGATCCACAGCGAAGACCGGCTCCAGCGACCCCTCATCAAGGAGGGTGACGAGTTCCGTGAAGCCGATTGGGGCGAAGCGCTCGACCTTGTTGCCGAGAAGCTGACCGGGTACCCCGGTGATCAGGTCGCAGGCCTTGGTGGTGCCAACAGCACCAATGAGGAAGCGTTCATCTTTGGCAAGTTCCTACGCACCATCGTGGTCACCCCGCACATCGACGCGCAGCTCGATGACGGCTTGGACCCCCAATTCCTCGTCGGGCTGACGCCACGGGCAGCCATCAACGATCTGGAGAGCGCAAAGACCATCTTGTTGTGGGCAGCCGACCTCAAAGAGGAATACCCGGTGCTGTACCTGCGCGTTCGCCGCGCCGCCACCGAGTTGGGTGCCACGTTGATCATCGTCCACCCGCGTCGCACCGGTCTCGACGATGTCGCCCGGCACAAGGTCCGCTACCGCCCCGGCACCGGTCCGGATGTGCTGCGTGAGCTGGTTGCCGGTGAAGGCGAGTACGCAGACATCAAGGCAGCGCTCACAGAGGGCCCGGTTGTCACCATCGTTGGCAGGACCGGGCTCGGTGAAGACCCACGTCTGGCCGAGGCGGTCGCCGCCTTCGGCCGGGACTTCCCCGACGGCAAGGTTCTCCCGCTCGCCAGGCGTGGCAACGTAATCGGGGCGCTCGACATGGGTCTTGCTCCGACGCTACTCCCCGGCCGGGTCTCTGAGACCGCCGCTCACGAGAAGTTGGAAGCCGAGTGGGGCCCGCTACCGGAGGGCCTCGGCAGGGATGCCACCAGCATCCTCGAGGGGCTATGCGACGGTGAGCTGAAAGCACTGCTCTTGCTCGGCACCGACCCGGTGCGTGATCATCCTGAGCCGATGTTGGCGACAGCCGGCATGGAAGCGGCCGATTTTGTCGTCGCATTCGACACCTTCCTCACAGACTCGTCCCGTCTCGCCGACGTCGTCTTCCCCGTCGAGGGGTTTGCCGAGGTCGAAGGCACGGTGACCAACGTCGAAGGTCGTGTCCAGAAGGTGAACCGACTCATTCCCGGGCCCGGCCAAACCCGGCCTGTCTGGTCCGCCCTCGACGATCTGGCTCGTCGCATGGGCGGCGATGTCGGCGCCACATCTGCTGAGGCGATTTCCAAGGAGATTGCCACCGTTGCCCCCGCCTACCACGGTGTTTCGTGGGATGAGCTCGACTGGGGTGAGGGACGAGAAGGCTTGTTGCTACCGCTTGAGGAAGGCGAACAGCGTCTCGAGTACATCCCGGTGGACGGCAACTTGACATCCGTGAAGGCGCGTTTCGGTCTGCATTTGGCCCGGGTCATGTACGACGACGGGGTCAGGGTGCGCAAGAGCCCATCGCTTGCGGCGCTCATCCCGGACGCGGCGGCTTACCTGAGCGCAGCCGAGGTCGAGACCCTGGGAATCGAGCCGGGGGCGTTGGTCACCGTCGCGGGCGAAAGCGGCAGCATCACCTTGCCGGCGGTAGTCGACAACACGCTCGGCGAGGGTACGGTCTATGTCACGGCGAATCTCAGCAAGACGGCAGAACTCGGCGCCGCGGTCTCGGTAACTGTGACCCCGGGAGGTGAGGCATGAGCGGTTGGGCGTTGTTGCTCGAGGGCGCAATCAAGGCAGTTGCCGTGTTTGCTCTCGTTCTCGTCACCGTGATCATTCTCGTCTGGTTCGAGCGCAAGATCGTTGCCGACATGCAGAACAGGCTGGGGCCGATGCGTGCCGGTCCGTACGGGATCCTGCAGACCGTTGCCGACGGTGTGAAGCTCCTGTTCAAAGAGCCGGTGGTGCCGCGGAAGGTCGAATACGGGCTGTACATGGTTGCCCCGATCGCGGCGCTGGTGCCTGCGATCCTGATATTCATGGTCATCCCCATCGGGCGGCCGTTCACCCTCGGTGATCGTGTCATCAATCTGGCGGGCACGGACCTCAACGTGGCGTTGCTGTACGTTCTGGCGATGTCGTCGATTGCCGTGTATGCGGTGGTGCTGGCAGGTTGGTCCTCCGGCTCGAAGTACCCGCTTCTCGGTGCCGTGCGGGCAAGCGCCCAGATGATCTCATACGAGGCGGCAATGGGCCTCGCCCTTGTGCCGGTGGTCATGTTTTCCGGCTCGACATCGTTCACCCAGATCGTGGAATCGCAGACGGGCAGCTACTTCGCCCATGGCCCCCTCTCGGTCATCCCTGCGTGGCACGTCGTCCTCATCCCCTCCTTCGTGGTCTTCTTCATCTCGGGTGTTGCCGAGACGAACCGGGCGCCGTTTGATCTCGTCGAGGCCGAGAACGAGCTCGTCGGCGGCTACCACACCGAATACGGTGGGTTCCGTTTCGCCATGTTCTTCCTGGCCGAGTACGCCAATATCTTCAACATCTCCGCTTTGACCACGACGTTGTTCCTGGGTGGTTGGCTGGGACCGGACTTCGGGGCACCGGATTGGATTTCCTGGCTCTTCCCGATCTTCTGGTTCATGTTCAAGACATTTGCGCTCGTCTTCATGTTCGTGTGGATCCGGGCGTCGCTGCCCCGGATGCGGTACGACCAGTTGATGGGCTTCGGCTGGAAGCGCCTGATTCCCTTCACGTTGCTGTGGATCGTGCTGATGGCCGTTTCGCTCGGCGTCCGCGATCTGGGTTTGCCATGGAGTTGAGATAATGGGTTGGTTTGCTGATTTGCTGGGACCGTTCCGGGGTTTCGCCGTCACGTTGCGGCAGATGGCTCGACCCCGGCTGACGACGTCGTATCCGCAAGAGAAGCGGGAGAAACCGCAACGCTTCCACGGCCGTCACGTGCTCAACCGGTATCCCGACGGCATGGAGAAGTGCATTGGATGTGAGCTCTGCGCCGGCGTGTGCCCCGCCCGCTGTATCTATGTGCGTGGGGCCGACAATCCTCCCGACAACCCGGTCAGCCCCGGTGAGCGGTACGGGTTCATCTACGAGATCAACATGCTGCGTTGCATCTTTTGTGCGATGTGCGTCGAGGCGTGCCCGACTGAGGCCATCACCATGACGCATCTCTTTGAGATGTCGGTGACCAATCGCAACGATGCCATCTACACCAAGGACGAGCTTCTGGTCGAGCCGGACGGCACCCCGAATCATCCTCAGGAGCCCAGCCGGCTGTTCGACTTCGATGAGTTGAGGCTCGGTTCCGGCTGGATGCGGGCAACCGCCCCAGGCGGGCGGGCAGCTTTTGAAGGTGTGGTCGGGTGGACGCCGTCGGCCACGATGGGAGATCTGCCTGCCGAGCGAGGCCAGCGGAAGACGACATCCAACGATTCTGATGAGGAGACGTCGACGTGAACGCTGAGTTGTTCGTCTTCATCATCTTCGCAGTAGCCGCCCTTGCGGGAGCGGTCGCGCTCGTCACGGCACGCAATCCCGTCTATTCGGCGATGGGTTTGCTGCTGACGATGCTCTCGATGGCCGTCTTCTACGTCCTCATGGACGCCCACTTTGTCGCGGTCGTTCAGGTGATCATCTACGCCGGGGCGGTGATGACCCTCTTCCTGTTTGTGATCATGCTCATCGGTGTGGACCGGAGCGAGGACAATGAGGAGAAGATCCCGTTCCAGCGCCAGATCGTGGCGATCCTCGGCGGCGGGTTGATCCTGCTGTTGCTGGTGGCCGGTCACGGAGCCTGGGTGGTTAGGGACACGGGTCTCGCAAAGGTGGGGACCATCGAAGAGATCTCCGACGCCCTGTTCGGTAGTTGGATGCTGCCGTTCGAGGCGACCATTCTCTTGCTGACCATCGCCGCAGTCGGCTCGGTTGCACTCGCCCGCTACGAAGGGATCGTGCGCCAAGTCCCGGGTCCGGCTTCTGCTGTGCGGGTGCCCGATGTTGAACCGGCTGAGCCCGAGGCAGGAGGCGAGCGATGACCGTCACCGCCGGTTGGTACATGGCATTGGCCGCAGTGCTGTTTGTGATGGGCGGCGCCGGCCTGTTGCTGCGAAAGAACGCTCTCATCATGTTCATGTGCATCGAGCTGATGCTGAACTCGGTGAATCTGACTTTTGTCGCCGCCGGGCACGCACTTGGCAGCATCGACGGGCAGCTCGCCGCCTTGTTTGTCGTGGTCGTGGCAGCAGCTGAGGTGACCGTTGGGCTGGCAATCATCGTCATGGTGTTCCGCAAGCGGTCGACGGCCAGCGTCGACGAGCTATCAGGGATGAAGGGATAACCATGGTTGACTTCATCTGGATTGCAGTTGCGCTCCCGCTGCTTGGTGCGGCAACGCTGGTCGTCTTCGGGAAGCGAATCGGTGAGCCCCGATCCGGCTATCTCGCCTCTGTGCTCGCCGGTGCCGCGTTCGTCATCGTCGTTATTGCCGCTGCCAATTTCTTTGCAGGCGGCCACCAGGGCGAGCAGGTGTACCTGTTCAGCTGGATTCCCGGTCTCGGTATCAATGCCGAGTTCCTGTGGGACCCGCTGTCGGCAGTTATGACGATGGTGGTTGCCGGAGTCGGCTCGCTCATTCATGTGTACTCGATCGGGTATATGCACGGGGACGAGCGCTACTCGCGATTCTTTGCGTACATGAACCTCTTCCTGGCGTCGATGCTGATCCTGGTGCTTGGCGCCAACTTCGCCGTGCTGTTCGTGGGTTGGGAGCTCGTGGGGCTCAGCTCATATCTGCTCATCTCGTTCTGGTTCGAGAAGCCATCGGCGGCCGCGGCCGGCAAGAAGGCATTCATCGTCAACCGGATCGGCGACTTCGGCTTCGTCGTCGCGTTGATGCTGATCTTCGCCACGTTCGGCTCGCTTGGTTTTGAGACCGTATTCGGGAATGCCGCCGGGCTACTGAGCGAGGGCGGGGGCACGGTCACCGCTATCACTCTGTTGCTGCTTGTCGGTGCCGCCGGAAAGTCGGCGCAGTTGCCGTTGTACGTCTGGCTGCCAGATGCCATGGAAGGCCCGACGCCGGTATCGGCCCTCATCCACGCCGCCACCATGGTCACCGCAGGTGTCTACATGGTTGCCCGTACCGGCGTGCTGTTTGAGCTGGCGCCGTTCTCATCCGGTGTCGTCGCGACCGTCGGTGCCCTAACGGCGCTGTATGCGGCCACGATCGCCATCGGCCAGAAAGACATCAAACGTGTTCTCGCCTATTCGACGATAAGCCAGCTCGGCTACATGTTCATGGGTGTCGGTGTTGCCGCATACACGGCCGGCATCTTCCACCTGATGACCCATGCATTCTTCAAGGCGCTGCTGTTCCTCGGCGCCGGCTCCGTCATCCATGCCATGTCGGGTGAGCAGGACATGGACAAGATGGGTGGTTTGCGCAAGGCGATGCCGAAGACGTTTGCCACCATGGCGATCGCCTGGGTGGCTATCTCGGGTATCCCACCATTCTCGGGTTTCTGGTCGAAGGACGAGATTCTCGGCGCCACCTTCAACAAAGGCGGCTATTTCGTCTTCCTGTGGGCGATCGGCCTCATCACCGCAGGCTTCACCGCCTACTACATGAGCCGGCTCATGTTCCGTACCTTCTGGGGCGAGAAGCGCTGGGACAAGGGTGTTCATCCCCATGAGTCGCCGGGCTCAATGACCATTCCCCTCATCGCTCTCGGTGCGCTAGCCGCCGTTGGCGGCCTCATCAACACTCCGTGGAAGCTGACCCTCGAGCACTTCCTCGAGCCTGCGTTCGAGAATGTGCATCTGGCCCATGCCCCCGAGGGCGCAACCCCGTGGATCCTCGCCCTCGTCTCGGTCGCGGCGGGTGCCGTCGGCATCTACTACGCATACAGACGTTTCCTGGTTGGCGAAGCACCCGAGGAGAAGGGCGGCGTCTGGGAGACCCTGCTGCAGGGCTACTACGTCGATGACCTGTACGGCAAGACACTCGTCCTGCCCGGCAAGGCAGCGGCGGAGCAGTTGGCTTTCACTGCCGACGCCAAGGGCATCGATGGGGCCGTAAACGGCGTCGGTGGCCTGGTCAAGAGGTTGGCCGTCATTGCCAAGCCTCTCCAAACCGGCTTGGCCCGTAGCTACGGGGTCGGCATCCTCGGAGGTGCAGCTGCCTTGGTCTTGATCATTCTCGTGAGAGGGGGTTGGTGATGTTCCCGACTCTCGCCGTCATGATCCTGCTGCCGACGCTGGCAGCCCTGGTTGTGGCGCTCATCCCGAAGCGTCGTTCCGAGCTCGTCTACCCGCTGGCCCTGGCACTCAGCTTTGTGCCGCTGGCGATGGTCCTGTACGTGTTGTGGGCCTTCGAGGTCGGGGTGCCCGGCTTCCAGTTCACTCAACAGGTGCTCTGGTATGAGCCGTTGGGCATCTCATGGCACGTCGGCGTCGACGGCATCTCGCTGTTGCTGCTGGTGCTCACCGCCATCCTGTTCCCCATCTCGATCGCCGCGTCGAAGTCGGTGGAGAAGAACCAGAAGATGTATATGGTCGCCATGCTGCTGCTCGAGACCGGCATGCTCGGCGTCTTTGTCGCCCTCGACCTGTTGCTCTTCTTCGCTTTCTTCGAGATCACCCTCGTGCCGATGTACCTGTTGATCGGCATCTGGGGGAGCGGAAACCGGGTTTATGCGGCGGTGAAGTTCTTCCTATACACCGCCCTCGGGTCGGCTCTGATGCTGACCGGGATCATCTGGCTCGGTTCGATCACAGGGACGTTCAACTTCACCCAGATCCTGGACGTGTCGCTCACCTCGACACAGCAGAGTTGGCTATTCCTCGGCTTCGGGATCGCGTTTGCGGTCAAGGTGCCGATCTTCCCGTTCCACACCTGGCTGCCGGATGCCCATACCGAGGCGCCAACTGCCGGGTCGATATTGCTGGCCGGTGTGCTGCTCAAGCTGGGCGCATACGGGTTCATCCGCTTCAACCTGACCCTGTTCCCCGATGCTGCGGTGCGGTTCGCTCCATGGCTGGCAGCACTCGCTGTGATCGGCATCATCTACGGAGCGGCGGTCGCCATCGTCCAACCCGATCTGAAGCGGCTGGTGGCATATTCTTCTGTGAGCCACCTCGGGTTCATCATCCTCGGCATCTTCGCCATGACCAGCCAGGGCCTCACCGGCGGGGTCATCCAGATGGTCAATCACGGGCTGTCCACCGGTGCCCTGTTCTTGTTGGTCGGGATGATCTACGAGCGCCGTCACACCCGGCAGATCTCGGACTACGGCGGTATCGCCAAGGTGATGCCGATCTTCGGCGGGCTCTTCCTGTTCTCGGTGTTCGCATCCGCAGGATTGCCAGGGTTGAACGGCTTCATCGGTGAGTTCAAGATTCTGCTCGGCTCGTATCTACGTTTTCCGGTGGCTGCCGTTCTTGCCGCCACCGGCGTGATCCTTGCCGCCATCTACCTGCTGTGGGCGTATGAGCGGGTCTTCACCGGTCCCATCGTTCACAAGGAGAACAAGAAGCTGTTGGATCTCGACAAGCGGGAGATCATGATCGTCGCCCCGCTGGCAATCCTCATCTTGTTCCTTGGCATCTACCCGAAGCCGGCGTTGGACCGTATCGAGCCGGCAGTGGACGAGGTTCTCCAGAGGATCGAGCAAACAACCAGCTACACCGTTCCTCACTTCGGAATGCCAGATGATCTGGTCAATATGGGAGTCGGTGAGTAATGGAGAACATCGCTTTCCTCCCCATTGCCCCCGAGATTGCAGCCCTCGCCGGTGCGATCCTGGTGCTGATGAGTGCCGTGGCGCTCGGCCAGGAACGCAAAGAGTGGGGTGTTGCCGGCGCCATCACGTTGCTGGTGTCCGCTTCCCTTTCGGTGCTGCAATGGCTCCGGCTCGATTCCCTCGGCTCGGCCCGCGAGTTGGCGTACTCGGCGCGCGGTGTCACCGAGACGGTCCTCGGCCCCATGGTCGTCATGGACCACTTCTCCGCGGTCATCGGTATTGCCATCTACCTGGTCGCATTCCTGGCACTTGTCGGGAACTGGCGTCTTGTCGAGACGCTCCGCAGCCGCGGCGCCGAGTATGTGGCCCTGGTGCTGCTCGCTGCGGCCGGTCTGCACATGATGGTGATCTCTTCGAACCTGGTGCTGCTGTTCATGGGCCTGGAGACCGCCTCGATCGCCCTCTATGTAATCGCCGGCTTCGCCCGGGTGGAACGCAACTCGGACGAGGCGTCGTTGAAGTACTTCCTGCTGGGCTCGTTTGCGTCGGCGATCTTCATCTACGGCGTTGCCCTGGTCTACGCCGGCACGGGGTCGCTGTCGATCTACGGCTCGGCCGGGATACGGCAGTTCTTCTCCACAGAGCCGGTAGCGGTGATCAACGTTGGTGTTCTGCTGGCAGGGATCGCGTTGATCATCGTTGGACTGGCGTTCAAGGTGTCTGCGGCGCCGTTCCACCAGTGGGCGCCCGACGTCTACCAGGGTGCTGCTTCCGGTTCCGTTTCGCTGATGGCGGCCGGTGTCAAGATTGCGGCGATCGGTGCGCTCATCCGCTTGTTGATGGGAGCGTTTGGTAGCCGTGCCGACGACTGGGCGCCGTTGCTAGCCCTGCTCGCCGTGCTGTCGGTCGTGGTCGGCACCATCGGTGCAATAGGGCAGCAAGACCTGAAACGGATGCTGGCGTACTCGAGCGTTGCCCACGCCGGGTTCATGCTGACCGCGTTCGTCGCCGGTGCGATCGCCATTCCCTCGATCCTGTTCTACCTGTTCACCTACGTCATTGCTCTGGTGGGTGCGTTCACGGTGGTTGGTGTCGTCAGCGGGGTGCGGTCGGGTGCGTCCGCGTTCGACGAGTACAACGGCCTGTTCGAGAGGTCGCCCTGGATTGCCGGATCGCTTGCCGTGTTCATGCTGGGTATGGGCGGGATCCCGTTCTTCTCCGGGTTTGTCGGCAAGTTTGCGGTGTTCGCCAACGCCATCTCGGCCGGGTACCTGTGGCTGGTCATCGTGGCCCTGGTCGCTTCAATCGCCGGCCTGTTCTTCTACCTGCGTGTAGTGGTCATCATGTTCTTCGAGGGCCCGGCGAAGGCAGAGGCCCCGGGAACGGCAACCGCGGCCCCGCGGATGACGGGAGGCTCAGGCTTTGTGATCCTGCTGGCTGCCGGGCTGACCATCCTCCTCGGTGTCGTCCCCTGGCCGTTGCTGAACGTCCTGCACTACGTCCTCTAGGCCGCGGCGGCGCCTGTTTTGTGTGGTCTCGACGTGCCGGGCGACGCGACGGATGTCTCTTTGCCCATTGCCTGTAGATTGGCAGCTTGATGAAGCACGCCAGGTACCTGTCATTCTCCACTGTGTTCGGTCTCGCCCTGCTTGCGGTTGTGCTGCCGCTGCGGGGGATCTTTGGCGACTTCATCACCACGAATATCTACCTGCTCGACGCCGATTCGGTGCAGCAGGAGGATGTGTACGTGGCGTCGACGAGTGCCCGGGTCGACGGGACCATCAACGGTGACCTCATCATTTCGACGGGCAGCCTGGAGATCAGTGGCACCGTCACCGGTGATGTTCTGGTGCTCACCCACGGTCCGGTGGAGGTCACCGGCACCATCGGTGGGTCGCTGCGAGGTATCGCCCGCAACGTTGTCATCGATGGGACCGTCGCCGACGATGTGACCGTAGCCGCCGTGTCCACCTCCATTTTTGGCACCGTGTCCCGGGATGCGCTCGTATTTGGTGGAGCTCTCGAGATGGACGGTGAAGTCAAGGGCGACGTCAACGGTCGGATGATCTCTGCCGTGTTCGACGGCAAAGTCGGCCACGACGTCGATATCTCCGTTGGCAGCCTCACCCTCGAAGGCAACACCGTGGTCGCGGGCGATCTGCTGTACCGATCCGGGGTAGAAGCCAACATTGCAGGCACGGTGCAGGTGGGAAGTCAGCTCGACCGGTTGCCCACCCGAGGCGGCTGGGGCGTCGAGCTGATACTCACCGTCGCCACCGTCATTGGCTTCCTCGGGTTCGTCTTTGGTGGGATCGTGCTGATCTGGCTGTTCCGTCGAACTGCGCCCCGGTCGATTGACTCTGTGCTGAAGTCCCCGTTGCGGTCGGCGGCCGTTGGCTTCGGGACGCTCGTTGTGGCACCCGTCCTCATCGCCATCTTGATTACCACCCTGGTCGGTGTCCCGGTCGCCGTGGCCCTGCTTCTGTTGTACGTACTCGGCCTGTTCTTCGGTCCCGTACCGGCGATCACGGCAGCAGGCTCGAAGCTGCTGCGTTCCCGGTGGGGGTTGTTTGCAGCATTCGTCGTCGGGGCAGTCATCTGGCGGATCGGGATCTGGCTGATCCCGTTGGTCGGCTTTGCTCTCTACCTGGGTGCTCTGGTGGTCGGCGTCGGCGGCTGGGTGATCGGATTCTGGGAGGAGCGGAGGGCGGCGCCGCTGTCGGCTCAGCTGCTGCCTGTAGCGAACGCAAAAGCGAGCCCGGCGACCATCCCGTCACCGATTGGTTGGGATGCACCGCTCGCACCCGGTACCCGTGCGGCGACGCCTCCTGAAGCCGACACAGATCACAGGTCGACAGATACCGTCATCGAGACTCATGAGTACACGACTCCCGACGACGATGAACCTGAGAACGATTGACGGGTCCCGCGTAGATCAGTGGTCATGCGGGCTGACGTCGTAGCGAGAGCAGAAGGCCCGAGGCTTACTCGTCTTCTTCGCTGAAGAATATCCGCGTCTCGGCAAACGATCCGGCGCTGTGGCTGTAGCCGACGGTGCCCGAATCGGTGACCGGCTCCGGCGGCGTCTCCCCGGCAGAGAAAGCAGCGAGACGGCCGTCCCTTTCGGCGATGGTGGCCCGGAGGCGATCGGCCTGCGCTTCCATCTCGGCGAGGTGCCGCTCCAGTCGCTTCTTCTCCGCAGCGAGGCCCTCCGACTTTTCTTCGGTGGTGACCTCGGCGGCGAGCAGTCTCATTCTCTCCTTGGCGTCGCGCAACTGCTCCCGCAGATCGGCGCGTTCGGATTCGAGTTCCCGTATCGCCGCCTGGGCATCGGCGACGTCAGATCCTACGCTCTCGGACAACCCTCTTGCAGGCGCGGAACGCTTGGTAAGCCGTCCGAGTAGAAACCCGACGATCGTGGCTGCCACCATGAATATGGCTATTTCTGCGACTGCGTACAGTATCCCTGTCATCGTTCTCTCTCCGGTCGCTATTCGGGCGGGCCGAGTCTGAATTCAATGCGCCTGTTCATGGCGCGACCCTCTTCGGTGCTGTTATCCCCGATCGGGTTGGTGTCTCCGTAGCCGACTGCGAAGACCCTCTCCGGTTGGATGCCTGCGGCGATGAACCATTGCCGGGCTGCCTCGGCGCGAGCCTCACTGAGCGCCAGGTTGGATTCGGCCGATCCAACGCTGTCGGTGTATCCCTCCACAGTCAGTACCAGAGACGGGTTCCTGGTGAGGATGCCGACGCCGACTGGCATCAGCTGCTCGAGCTGTGGTGTGAGCTCGGCGCTGGCGGTGGGGAAGCTGGCGCCGTTGAGCAACTGGCCGCTGATGACGTTGTCGTAGATCTCGACGTGCCATTCCGGGAACGGGGCGAAGGCGGGGAACACCAGCGGGAGTCGGAACAGCGAGAAGGTGGTGTCCACCGATGGGTCGACGACGATCTCGTCGACGACGTTGTCTTCGCCGTAGCTCTCCACTGCAAGCTGGTGGGCAAAACCTGCGACGCTCTGGTTGGGCACTGTGCCGCTCATGACGAGGACGCCGTCGCCTGCGACCTCAGCGTTGATGCTGGGAGGTTGCAGCCCG
>Ga0307423_1001022_pt1 | contig 17536 bp, 23 predicted proteins | sample SalMarWE160310MG_FD_202154 | JGI IMG/M metagenome (GOLD analysis project Ga0307423, IMG submission 202154) | Salt marsh sediment microbial communities from the Plum Island Ecosystem LTER, Massachusetts, United States - WE1603-10 | ecosystem: Environmental > Aquatic > Marine > Intertidal zone >...
CGCCATGAAGATTCTCGGCGCCGGAGACTTTGGAGGTTAACCATTCGCAGGGTGATTGCACCAAATGGGTCTCATCAAGGGTTGCTGTCAGCTTTCAAATGGCAGCTGCCTTTGTGAGATCCATAGATTCTTATCACTCCGGCATCCAAAAAATAAAATATTAATGACATAAAGGGAAAAATAATGTCTGTAGATGTATTGGAAATTAGGGACAGCAGTTTTGAAGCAGAGGTCATCCAGTCTGATAAACCGGTCATCGTCGATTTCTGGGCGCCGTGGTGCGCTCCCTGTATGGTGATATCCCCCATCGTTGAAGAGCTGGCCAGATCTTTTGGCGACAAAGTAAAGTTTACCAAATGCAATGTCGATGAAAACCCGATTACTCCCCGAAAATACAGCATACAAGCCATTCCTAACCTTATTTTTTTTAAAAAAGGCAGTATTGCCGATCAAATCGTGGGTGTAGAGTCCAAAGCAAGACTGGAAAAAGCGATTAAGGATCTCCTTCAAGGAGAATAAAAAGGCGCTTTGATCTCTGTAAAAAGAATACGCAGTCGGTTTCAAAGGTTGAAAATGCTGACCATAACAGCACGGAGGTGAAAAGATGAATGATGTATCATTTGCGGATATCGCCGTTGTATCCTGCGGAACGTTGAGTATGGAGCTGAACTATTTAAAAAAAGAAGGGTTTCTGGATACCCCTCATTTGTTTTTTACAACACCGGGGCTCCATGAAGACGTCCAGGAATTAGAACGTCAGCTTGTTCAACGAATTCACATGGCCCGAAAAAAAGCCGACAAGGTCCTTGTGATGTATGGCGGTAAATTCTGCTATATAAACGCCGACGAACCCACACGTACCATGCAGAAAATCATTGAGGAGCAAGGACCGAAGGTGTCCAGGATTCAGGCCACTCATTGCATGGACATGATTGTCGGTGAAGCGCAAAGAGAAGCAATTGCACAAGAAATTGCCGGTGGTGAAAAGGTGTGGTGGATGGTGCCGGGTTGGATCAAATTTCGCCATAAGGTTTTTAAAGGTTGGGATAAAGGCCTGGCCAACGAAAATTTTCCCCGCCACACCGGCGGGGCAATCGTTTTGGACGGTATCGGCTATGTAGACAAATATATGGCTGAACATCCGGAAGAATTCCTTGAATATTCGGACTGGATGGGAATACCGATTCAACCATATCCGGTTTCACTAGACCGGTTTAAATCCCTGATCGTGGAACAGGTACTACAACTCCATAGCGCTTAACCACGAGATGGTCGAGCTTATAGCGGAAAGGAGGAACATATGGCGATTGAGGTTTTTATCAGACGAAAATTTGTAAAAGAAAAAGCGGATGAACTGGCGCCACTCATTGTAAAATTACGGTCCCTGGCCACCATGCAACCCGGCTATATTTCAGGTGAAACATTAAAATGTATCGACCCGCCCGGTGAAACTGATTATCTGGTCATCAGCACATGGCAATCTGTTGAGCACTGGAAAAAATGGCTGCACAGCAAAGAAAGATCTACCATACAGGAAAAAATAGATACCGTAACCGCAAAAAAAACCGAATACAGGATCTACGAACCGCTGGTGGGCGGTATTATGCCTAAAATGAACTGAAAACGGCCAGGGTTTGATAAATACGCATATCATGGGAGATATGTCATTGAATTAATTGAGTAAGTTATGTACGCACTCATTTACGACGAACACAACCTTGACAAGCCCATGAAAAAAGTGATTTCTGTTCATGGCAGCAGATAAGAAGCGGAACAGGCCCTGGAAAGCCACAAGAAGAAACTTGGCAGAAAAGTGTGGGAATGCAACACACGGGTGGTATGGATTGAAGGAAAAATTAATGCTGGGAATTCTGTTAAAACCGGTCAATATTCCACCTGGCGCTCAGGTGAAAAAATTCCTGAAGGCGAGCTCTATTCTGATACGGATTAATGCCGATGCAACCAGTAGATACTCAATATTTTAGTCGGATACGAGTCATAAGGTGCCTTTTTATCGTGATGTCATTGATTTTTTCTGCGTTTGTGGCTGCGTCTGGATATGCCCAAAAACTCAGCTATGATGACAATCGAGGTCTTGGAAAGTTTGACATACGTTCCCAGTCACCGGCACAGAGCCTGAGACTGAATATGCCGCTGCCGATCCCCGGCGATATCAAGCCCGGCTGGGGAACCCGCATAGGTTTAACATGGTCGAACGTGTGGGCTAGTGGAACAACATATCTTCTGGACTATGAAATGTTTGATACGATTTTAAGCCTGGATTACGGTTTTAATGAGCGGTTGGGTTTGGAACTGAGTTTCGAAAACCGCCATTATTTTGGCGGTGCCATGGATGGTTTGATCCAAGAGTTTCATGATCTGTTCGGCATCGATCAGAATGGACGGGATGAGGTACCTAAGAACAGAAAAGTTATCCAGCGCTTTGATCCAAAGACCGGTGCAACGCTAAGCGAAACATCAGCCAATGAACTCGACAATAACGGTCTTTCTCTGTTGATAAACTATAATCTTACCCCTGGGACAGAAATATGGCCATCGGTGAATGTTTTTGGCATTGTGCGTTACGGACTGACATGTGCGGACATATGCGCTGATAACCATCCGGTAGATTTCGGCCTCGGAACAGGTCTTGCCAAACGCTGGTCAAAAAACTGGTACAGCTATGCAGCGCTGGGATATACTCTTTACGAATCACGCAAGACCCACGCACCAGCGCTGGGAGTGGAACCGATTGAGTTCGAACACAGTGCGATCTCCGGTCTTTTTGCGCTTTCATATCATTGGACACCGAATTTTTCCCTGGTTGGACAATATCTGTACAGCGGCCCGGATATAAAGAATATTGCCGAGATGAATAAAGCGTCCCAGGAGGTTGATTTTGGATTTAAATGGAAAACATCGGTCGGCTTATTGGAATTTGCTGTGATTGAAAATATTGTTAATTTTGATAACAGCGCAGATTTCGGGCTGCACGGAGGGTGGAGTTACATATTTTAAATCAACTTTTAATTTTCTAAACCAACAATATATTGGCCATCAGCAAAAATGTTATTCTTTATGGATTTCAGATAAAATCATATTATGTTTACAACAATCTTTAGGGTCCGGACAAATTGAATGGCATTCTAGATCTTTGAGATGACTGTGTCCGTTTTTATATTCATCGAGGGCTTTATGCAGCGTTTTAACGGCTAGCTGTATGCAGTGGTGTTTTTTCACCGGAATATCGACAAGCTGTTTGAATACATCTCCGTCATTCAAATTTCTGGCCTGTTCAATGCTTTTGCCTTTAACCAGGTCCACCGCAGCCATAGAAGCGGAAATCGCACCCGGGCAGCCGAGCACCTGGTATCTGATATCCGTGATGGTATTATCATCGATTTTGAGAAAGATTTTCATGGTATCCCCGCAGGATCCCAGCATCTCGGAGATCTGATCGGCATCCGACAGACTTCCCATATATGGCTGTTCCAAATAATATTTAACGGCCTTTTCCGAATAACCGCAATCTAAAAGCATCTTTTGTTGATCTCCGGAATCGGACTGAAAAATAATTTCGGTTTGATCTTTCTCTACATTTTTTGATGAATGCATGGTATGACTCCTTGATACGAATATTCGTATGATAAACTTTTCGACCAAGAATAAGTCTATTAATCATCTATGTCAAGTCTGTGTTTCGATTTCTTTAACCAACTGATTATATGAAAGATAAAATTCTTATTATAAAAAATGTAAAGGATCTTGTTACGAAAACAAAAAAATATTATGACATCAAAAATATTTGCCAATATATTTTCAAAATTAAAAACACACATAAACGTTCACAGAATTCACTTGCAAGGCACACAGATGTATTACTTATATATTATGACAGTACTGGCACTTTTAATTTCAATTTTTAAAAGTGTGGAAAAGACGGCTAAAGCAGCTAAGATCGCACTGAAAAAGTTTGTTAAGATCTTACCCGCCTTTTTAGGCATGCTCATTCTGGTTTCAATTATACTTTATTTTATCTCCGATAACGTCATCTTAAAATACCTTGGGAATCACAATAAATTCATTGGAATTATGCTCGGCTCGTTTTTCGGCTCCATCACCTTAATGCCGGGATTTATCGCCTATCCGCTGTGCGGTATTTTATTAACAAAAGGTGTTACATATATGGTGCTGTCTGCTTTTTCCACCACATTAATGATGGTGGGAATCCTGACCTATCCCATTGAAAAAGCATATTTCGGTACAAAGGTCACCATCATTAGAAATTTGATCGGCTTTTTAATAGCGATTGTCGTGGCATTGATAACCGGTATTTTCTTTGGAGAATTTTTGTCATGAGCTTTAACCGTGGAATTAAAATACTGAGTGTGTTTGCATTTGCTTTTTTTATAGCCGTATCTGTTGTGATGCGTTTTAACCCCGGAAAACAGATCGGAATAAATTTTTATCATTTTTCCATAGCAATGCTGAAAATACTGCCGTGTGCTTTTATTTTAATCGGATTATTTGAAGTGTGGGTTAAAAGAAGAACCGTTGAAACCCATCTCGGTAAAGAATCCGGCATTTGCGGGTATCTATGGGCGGTGTTACTTGCCGGCACCACGGTGGGCGGACTGTATGTCGCTTTTCCCATTGCGTATTCTCTGTATGGCAAGGGTGCGAAATTAAGCATTATTTTTACTTACATCAGCGCTTCGGCCATTTGCAGGGTGCCCATGACCATATTTGAAGCGTCTTTTATGGGAATAAAATTTTCAATCATTCGGCTGCTTGTATCGATACCTCTGGTCATTGTCGGTTCGATGTGGCTTGGAAATTATTTAACCGCTCGAAAATATAAGATATTACCAGGCAAATAAATATATAAAAATTATCCGATATAAGCATTTGCCAATGTATTGGAATAAGGAGAAACTTATGATTAAACTATTGCTGGTAACACCTGAAAGAAACCCGTTTCCAGAATTTACTTCGGCTCTGGAAAAAAATGATGATGTTGAACTGTCCTGGGCTTCAACCGGACATGAGGCTTTGGAAGCATTATCCGTTAACCCTGTTGATCTTGTCATCGTTAATGAAAACATTGGCGACATGACAGGGATTGAATTTATGAAAAAACTGCTTTCAATAAATCCGATGATCAATTGCGCTGCGGTCAGTCCACTATCACCTGATGAATTTCATGAGGCCAGTGAGGGACTCGGCGTACTGGTACAATTGCCTGTGGATCCGGGAGAATTGGAAGCAGAGGATCTGCTAAAACGACTAAAAAATCTGAAAGATCTCACAGCAGGTATTAATATTGGCAAGAATTCAAACGAATAAGAAAATGCCTGTTACTTTTTAAAATAACTTTCGATATACGTTATAATATTAGACGCTTTTAAAAAGGGACACCTTTCCGCGCAAAGTATATATGAGCCCGCCCATGGATAACATTTCAAATCCTCAAACGAATGGGGCGTTTAAGACCGGAAAAGTGCTTTCCGTTTCAGTCTGTCATTTTCTCCATGATATTTATACCAGTTTTTTTGCACCACTCCTCCCTCTGCTCATCGAAAAGTTTTCCATGACCCTGACCCAGGCCGGTTTTCTTTCCACAATAATGCAGATACCCGCCCTTTTTAATCCCCTTATCGGCTTGCTGGCCGATCGGATAAACGCCCGCTACTTTATCGTCCTCGCTCCGGCAACCACAGCTATTCCGATGAGCCTTTTAGGTCTTGCTCCCAGCTATGGTGTCCTGTTGCTCCTCCTGTTTATTACAGGCGTTAGTGTGGCTGTCTTTCATGTTCCTGCACCGGTTATGGTATCACAACTTTCCGGATATAGAAAAGGCAAAGGGATGAGTTTTTTTATGACAGGGGGTGAACTGGCCAGAACAATAGGACCTATGATTGCTGTCGGCGCAGTCTCAGTTTCAAGCCTCCGCAACTATTACCCCATTATGATCTTTGGAATTTTAGCTTCGGTCTGGCTATATTTCAAATTTCTCGGCATTGATGTGCGGGTTAAAAAATCAGATAGAAAACCGTTACTTTCCACCTGCCGCGAAATGAAAAATATCCTCCTGCCGCTAACAGCCATACTGGCCGCTAGAGGGTTTATGCATGCTTCAATAACCACATTCTTGCCAACGTTAATTCAACAGGAAACCGGAAATATCTGGCTGGCTGGATTCGGATTAACCGCCTTTGAAGCCATTGGTGTGGCAGGCGTCCTGTCATCCGGGACACTCAGCGATTATTTTGGTCGAAAACAAATTCTGGCAATATCACTCTTATGTGCACCGATTAGTTTGTTATTATTTGTATATACCGATAAACTCCTGAGATTTATTATGCTTCTCGTCACAGGGTTTACACTCCTTTCGACCACACCTGTCATGCTTGCAATCGTGCAAGAAAACGCGCTTAGCAGCCCATCAGCCGCCAATGGAATATTTATGATGGTATCGTTTATTTCGCGATCAGCGATCGTGGTTTTTGTCGGAATGATTGCCGACCATATAGGGCTTCCGGCAACTTACTGTCTCAGTGCAGCAATAGGTTTCATTGCCATACCATTTATTATGATGCTTCCCGAAAACAAAACAATGCCTTGATATATGGAGCCATCACGTATGATCTTCTATTTATAATGAAACTTTGTAAAATGATTTTTACACGTTACTGTATGATATCTGCTTGACAAAAAAACAAGGAGTTGTATTTTATGAGCATAATCTCATAACATTTTTTAAGAATTTAACCCTGATTTTATACGAAACCGTCGGAATTCAGCGACAGTAAAATAATATCAAATTTGTATGTGATGAAATATTGTATAAGATGAAAGAAAATCAAACTCATAAGATACCCCAACACGTAACCGATATCATCCTTCAGAGTATTTCTGACGGAGTATTCACTGTGGATCATAAATGGCGCATCACTTCATTCAATCGTGCTGCAGAAATGATCACCGGTATCAAGTGCGATGAAGCACTGGGAAAATATTGCTGGGAGGTTTTTCGTTCCAACATGTGCGAAACCGACTGTGCACTTCGCCGAACAATGAAACAGGGGAAACCCTTTGTCGATACTTCAACCTATTTTATTAATAGCGATAAACGCCGTATTCCGGTTGTGGTCTCAACTTCGCTGCTTAAGGATAAAGACGGCACTGTGCTGGGCGGAGTTGAAACGTTTCGTGATATGAGTATCGTGGAAGAACTGCGCAAAGAACTGGATGGTCGTTTTCAAATTGGTGATATGGTCAGTCGCAGCCAATCCATGCATAAAATATTTACAATTCTGCCGCAGGTGGCGGAAAGTGATAGTACGGTATTGATTCAAGGAGAAACAGGCACCGGCAAGGAGCTTCTTGCCCGGGCCATCCATGATTTGAGCCTCCGTCGCGACAAACCGTTTATAGCGATCAACTGCGGTGCTTTACCGGATACGTTACTGGAATCCGAACTATTCGGATACAAGGCCGGAGCTTTTACCAATGCGGTAAAAGATAAGCCCGGCAGTTTTGCCCTTGCCGAAGGCGGCACCATCCTGCTGGACGAAATCGGAGATGTAAGTGCCGCATTTCAGGTGCGGCTGTTGCGTGTACTTGAAGAGGGGGAGTTTCAACCCCTTGGCGCCGTAAAAACAGTTAAAGCGAATATCCGTGTCATTGCGGCAGCCAACAAAAACCTTTCAAAAATGGTTGAACATGCTGAATTTCGAGAAGATCTTTATTATCGCATCAATGTTATACGACTTACACTTCCGCCCTTGCGAGACCGTAAGGAGGATATTCCACTTCTTATCCACCGATTCATTACCAGAATGAACAACATACGCGGAAGAGCTGTAACGGGAATAGATAAAGAAGCGCTGGGGTTGCTCATGTCCCATGATTATCCCGGTAATATCAGGGAATTGGAGAATATCATCGAACATGCCTTTGTGCTTTGTCCCAACGGAAATATTCTTCCGCAACATTTGCCGGACGCTTTTATTCCTCAACCGCTGACGTCAATCGATCATAACAACTTGGAAAATGAACTAAAATCAGCAGAAGCCCGGGTGATTATTGATGCCCTTAAACGAAACAATTATAACCGGTTGGCGGCAGCTCACGATCTCGGACTGCACAAAAGCACTATTTTTAGAAAAATAAAAAAACTCGGAATTAAGCTTCCTAAAATCGACGGGCGTTCAGCATCTCATTAAAGTTGCAATATTGCGACTCCGTACCTGCATACAGTTGCATATCTGCTATTATTCTCCTGATTTTCTTTTTCATGAAAAGAGCAATAAATTACCATATCTTATTGTAATTTATATCATTTTAATTGATGAGAATTATTGCTGCTGTAATGGCATGGTGATTGCAATTCCTTTTGAGTAAAAGGAGGCAAACCGAAACATGAAAATGGCGCTAACTGTCTGGGGAAACCGAATTTCACCGGTGTTTGATGCTGCGAACATGCTGCTTGTTGTGGAAATCGAAAACACCAAGATAATTAGCAGACGTTACGAGCCATTTTATCCTGAATTGACCACGCGTCTGGCCGTCAGGCTAGCGGAAATGAATGTTGCAGTCCTTATTTGTGGTGCCATTTCGGAGATGCCTGCAAACGTACTTGAAGCAAACGGCATAAAACTGATTCCGTTTATTACAGGTGATGCCGGTGACGTCATTGATGCATATGTAAAAAACATTCCATTTATGCCGGCATTTTTAATGCCGGGATGCAGCTATAAACGTCACAGACACGCGGGAAAAGGGAAAAAGCATGGCGCTCGTTTTGCTCACGGAAAGGAGGTGACACATATGCCAAGAGGCGATGGAACAGGACCCCAAGGCCAGGGATCAGGAACCGGAAAAGGTCAAGGCGGATCAAAATCCGGCAAGGGACGCAGAGGATCCGGCACAAATTCCGGCCAGATGACAGGAGGTGGCAAGGGTCGAGGCAGAGGCAAAGGCGCCGGACAGGGCCGGAATCAAGGCGGTGCTCGGAGAAAACAAAATCAGTAATATACATAAAAGAAAGATAACTGTTTAATAAAACCATTTAAAAAATGCTTTAAAGGTATAAAAGGAGGTGAATATTATGCCAGGATTTGATCGAAGCGGTCCAATGGGAGCAGGCCCGATGACCGGCGGACGAAGAGGTCTTTGTAATCCCGCAACTACCGGATACGGCACTCGATCTGCCGGGTCTGTTGGTTTTGGAAGGGGCATGGGACTTGGTCGTGGTTTCAGGGGCGGTTTCAGACCGGGAATGGGACGTGCATTTGGCCGGAGAAGCTGGAGTCAACCTGCAGATTATCCAGCATATGTGCAAAACCCGGAAGAAGAGATGAATATGCTGAAAGCAGAGGCGAATTCCGTAAAAAACAGCCTTGATATGATCCACAGGAGAATCGCTGAACTGGAAAAATCTTCCGAATAAATCGATTCAGCTTAAAAGACGGGGGCTTGATATCAAGGAAAACAGGCCCCCTTACATCCTTTTTATAAACAAAGAATTATTTTTTAAGGTTTCATCAAATAAGAACTTAAATAGAGCGATTTAAAATTTGAAACGCTCCCTTTAAGAAGGAGTATACCCATGCCTATATTTGAATATCTTTGTCTTGACTGTAAAAAAACCAGCGAAATCATTATCATCAGCCCAGACGACTCACCGAAATGCAATTTCTGCAACAGTCATCATTTGGAAAAACTGATTTCAGCCCATTCATCCATGTCCGGACCTCTTAAAAACAGTATGCCTGGTTTGGGGGACACCGCTTGTTGCGGTTCATCTCCTAGTGAAGCCGGCTGTGCAGGTCCAGGCAGCTGTTGTGGGAAAAATTTTGATATGGAGTAAAAAAAAATGACTGAATCCAGAGATATGATTACGGTTCATGTGAATGTTGAAATTTCCGCTGCATCGCTGCAAACAATTGTTGAGAATGTGAAACAACTTGCAGGCCGTGATGAAAACGGGGTGTACCGTGTTGACACTGCCGATAAAGTGAGTGAAATGATTTCACGGTTCCTTTTCGACAACGACTTTGAAGGTTATGTCAAAAATATTGAAAACTATTGAAATTGTTCATCAGTTATGTTCGATCCTTAACCCGGACATTTCATGTGCCTGATACATTATGGAATATAAAAACACTCCTGTATTTTATGCAGCCATAAACTCGAAGGACGATGCTCACATATGAAGAGGAGAAAACAGATATGAAAATAGCCATCACATCTACAGGCCCCACACTCGATGATCCGGTTGATCCACGGTTTGGCCGGTGCGCCTATTTTGTTATTGTCAAGACCAATGACATGAGCTTTGAGGCCTTTGATAACGAGAGTATCGCTTTGGGGAGTGGCGCCGGAATTCAATCGGCCCAGTTTGTGGCATCCAAAGGAGTAGATGCCGTAATAACGGGTAACTGCGGCCCCAAAGCGCTTCAAACCCTTTCTGCTACCGAAATTGAGGTTTTTGCAGGACAGTCCGGTACGGTTAGACAGGTCATCGAAAGATACAACAGAGGGGATATAAAGTTTACAAACACGCCCAATGTCACCGATCACTATGGCATGGAAACCGGCGCCGATATGAACCGAGGGACGAGAAAGGGCTGTGGAGGCGGAATGGGTATGGGCCGCGGCATGGGTATGGGACGTGGGATGAGCGGTTCAACATGGAACGTTTCAGGTCGGTCCGGCGCCACCATGTTATCAAATAAAGAAAGGTTGAAGCACCTTAAAGATCAGGCAAATGAATTGCGTCAACAGATTGAAGACTTAGGATCAAGCATGAAACCCCTAGAATAACAACCGTGTTGACAAAATAAAAGCCCCACAAAGTTCACAAAAACTATTTCGAGTAACGCCGGAGGGTAATGATCGATGTCAAAAGGACATGGAAATAAACAGGATCAACAAAAGCAGGATCTAGAAATAAAAGAAAGGCTGGGCCACATCAAGAACAAAATTCTGGTGATGAGCGGAAAAGGCGGCGTTGGGAAAAGCAGCATTGCAGCCTATCTATCGCTGGCCCTGGCGAAAAAAGGGTATCGAGTGGGTCTCATGGACGTGGATCTTCATGGACCCAGTATCCCTCACATTCTGGGCCTCAAAGGAAATATCGGACCGGGCAGCATGGATGGAAAAGCCCGACCCGTTAGCTATATTCAAAACATGGACGTGATTTCCATTGAATCGCTTTTAGGAGAAAATAAGGATGCAGCAACGATCTGGAGAGGACCCCTTAAGATCGGCGTTATCAGACAGTTCATTGCAGATGTCGAATGGCCCGATCTTGACTACATGATTATCGACTCTCCGCCCGGTACAGGCGACGAGCCACTGACCGTTGCACAGACCATACCCGATGCAAAGGCCGTCATTGTGACAACCCCCCAGGAAATTTCACTTGCCGACGTCCGAAAATCCATCAATTTTTGTCGCCAGGTCAAAATGGAAATCTTAGGTCTTGTGGAAAATATGAGCGGGCTCGAATGTCCTCATTGCAAAAAAATAATTGAAATATTCAAAACCCGCGGCGGGATGCTCACCGCAAAAAAGGAGGGATTGAGACTTTTAGGATCACTTCCTTTTGAGCCGGAGGTGGTATCAATGGGTGACATGGGGGATATGGGTCTTCTGGACGACAGTAAGTTTTTAATCACACAAGAATTCAATAAAATAGTGGATGAAATTATTAAACTTACAGAAATTGAGACAAAGACGATCCCTGAACCGAAAAAGAAAATACCGAATAGAAAAAAGCACTTTGAAGACTCAAAAATACTCGTTATGCCGGTATCTGATGGAAAACTCTCATCTCATTTTGGCCACTGTAAACAATTCGAATTTATAGAGATTCAAAACGGAAAAATAGCAATTAAAGAAATGCTTACCCCACCGGCTCACGAACCAGGCGTGCTCCCCCAGTGGCTCAATGAGCAGGGAGCTGATATCGTTATCGCAGCTGGAATGGGAGAAAAGGCTCAACAGCTTCTGGAGGAAAAGGGCATCGAAGTAATTATCGGTGCTCCAATGGATTCACCGGAATCCCTGACAAACCAGTATCTCTCCGGCACATTGGTAACTGGCGCCAATGTTTGTGATCATTAAATCGGATGTAAAGGGAAGAGCGAATGAGCAAAGATTTTGATGATTTTGTTGAAGGATTGCAGGATCAAATTTTTCAAGAAACAAGAGCCGTTTATGGCGATATCGCGTTTCAAAGATGGCTTAACCCGTTGTATATGGGTCGCTTTGAGAATCCTGATGGATACGGACGCGTAACAGGCTCATGCGGTGATACCATGGAAATTTTTTTGAAATTTGAAAATGGGAAAGTCAAAAATGCTTCATTTCAAACCGATGGTTGCGGATCCAGCACGATATGCGGGTCATTTGCAGCCGAGCAGTCTCTTGGAAAAAGCCCTGAAGAGATTTTGAATATTACAGGAGAGACTATCCTGGAAAAATTAGGGGGATTGCCTGAAGAAGATAAACACTGTGCTTTTTTATCTGTGGATGCCCTTCAAGAGGCCTTAAATGATTATATGATCCAACAGTAAAAGAAGTTAAAGCAGAAACCCTCTGGAGAAAGATAAGAAATAATGAAAACATATCAACAGGAATCAAATCTCTGTCGGAAACCATCCGCGCATTATCTTGAGATGGCGACTCAAATGGATAAACGCCGGATCATAAAAGATCCTGATGGATATGGCAAAAGAACCGGTGAGTGTGGCGACACCGTTGAGATGTTTTTAATTGTTCGAAAAAATAGTATCCATTCGGTCTCATTTATTACTGACGGCTGCATAAACACCCATGCCTGTGCAAACTGCGTCGCTTTTCTTGCTGAAGGAAAAAATATTGCAGAGGCCTGGGAAATTACACCGGAAAAAGTCATCGATTTTTTGGAGACACTTCCGGAGGAAAACACCCATTGCGCTGAATTGGCGGTGGGTGCATTCTATCTGGCGTTGGTTAATTTTCAGGAGTTTAAACATGCGCCCTGGAAAAGATTATATGGCAAGCGAAGATGATCTAACTTCGATAATGCGCCAAAGACATTTTTTACCTAAGCTACTTGACAGGGCAATATGTTGTTCGATTTTTGAGCATAAGTTCATAATTCAAAGGAAAATCAACAAATGATTATCAGTATTGCAAGCGGAAAAGGTGGTACGGGAAAGACAACGGTGGCCACCAACCTGGCTGTTTCTTTGGGATCGGGTGTACAACTTATGGATTGTGATGTTGAGGAGCCCAATGCTCATCTCTTTATCAATCCTGTCATTGAGCTGGACAAAAAAGTTTATACGCCGGTCCCGAAAATTGACGAAGAAAAATGTAATTTCTGCAAAAAATGTGCAGAAATATGTCGTTTCAAGGCCATCGCTGTCATTAAGGAAATCGTCCTCACATTTCCTGAACTTTGCCATAGTTGCGGGGGTTGTATGGAAGTTTGTCCGGAAAAGGCCATCACCGAAACCGGACGTGAATTGGGTGTGATTGAAATCGGTCACAGGAATGGTCTTGCCTTTGCACACGGACGGTTGAGAGTCGGTGAAGCCATGTCGCCGCCTCTTATCCGAGAAGTTCGATCTCATACGCGATCCGATCAGCTCACCATCATCGATGCCCCTCCCGGAACGTCATGCCCTGTCATCGCCGCCATGAAGGGAGCCGATTTTGTCTTGATGGTTACCGAACCGACGCCTTTTGGCCTGCATGACCTTAAACTGGCTGTCGAAGCAGTAAAACTTCTTGAAATTCCAAGGGGTCTGGTCATTAATCGTTCAGATATCGGTGACGATGGTGTTCGAACATATGCCAAGATGGAAAACCTACCCATTTTGATGGAGATTCCCTTTGACCGACGCATTGCGGAAGTATATTCAAGGGGCAAACTTATTGTTGAGGAAATGCCGGAATGGAAAGAACGATTCAGAAAATTATATTTACATATTCAAGAAATAGTCGGATAAAGGAGAAAATATTCTGTGAAAGAGTTGGTGGTAATCAGCGGCAAAGGTGGTACCGGCAAAACCAGCCTGATGGCAGCCTTTGCATCATTGGCTGAAAACAAAGTCCTGTGTGATGCGGATGTGGATGCCGCCGACCTTCATCTGCTCATGGACCCAGATATCAAAGAAAGGCACGATTTTCAGGGCGGCAGTACCGCGATTATTAATCCGAACAAATGCACCCAATGCGGCCTTTGCAGAGATCTGTGCAGATGGAATGCCATTAGCGAAGCGTTTAAAGTCGATCCTATTGAATGTGAGGGGTGTGGTGTATGTGTTGATTTTTGTCCGGAAGAGGCCATCGACTTTCCCGTAAAAACCTGCGGGGAATGGTATATTTCCAAAACCCGTTTTGGCCCAATGGTTCATGCCAGATTGGGCATCGCCGAAGAAAACTCCGGCAAACTGGTGACCATTGTTCGGCAGGAGGCTAAAAAACTCGCCGAAAAAAATAAATTAAACCTGCTGATCACAGACGGACCGCCGGGTGTGGGATGCCCGGTGATCGCTTCTGTGGGGGGCGCATCAGCCGTACTTATCGTTGCCGAGCCGACGGTTTCCGGATTACATGATATGGAGAGAGTGGCACAACTGGCCGCTCATTTTAAGGTCCCGGTGATGGTGTGTGTCAACAAGTTTGATCTGAATTTTGATCAAACAGAGGCTATCGAAAAACTGGCAAAAGAAAATAACATGACGATAGCGGGACGAATCCCGTTTGATCCTGTTTTTACAGAATCCATGGTTCAGAGACAAACAGTGCTGGAATATGTAGGTAACTCAAAGATTCGAAGCAGCATCAATGAAATTTGGCGAAATATTAGAAACCAGCTTGTGCTTTAAATGCAAAATGTAATGTAAAATTTATTGATAAGGAGGATGTTTGAAATGAAAAATGGAAGAATTGCTATCCCGTCGGTGGATAATGGTGGGCTTGATGGTCAAAGGGCGGGACACTTTGGTCACTGTGATGTGTTTACACTGATAGATGTGGAAGACGGAAAAGTCAAACAGGTTACAACAATTGCCAACCATGGACATGTTCAAGGAGGATGCATGGTCCCTGTCAATCTGTTAGCGGATCACAATGTAAACGCCTTAATAGTCGGCGGTATCGGTATGCGCCCTTTGATGGGATTCAAACAGGTGGGCATCGATGTATATCACGATGCAACGCGTCATGAAATTCGACCGGTGGTGGAAGACCTTATCGCAGGCAAGCTGCCGATAATTTCAGATGATCAGGTTTGCGGCGGCGGACAAGGCGGAATATGAACCCAGTGGGAATTTGAGTTCCAATGATCTTCTTTAATCTTTAAAGATCGCACAAAAATAAAGGAGAATTAAACAATGAAAATTGCTGTTACGTCTCAAGGGACAGACCTGGATTCACAGGTCGACCCTCGCTTTGGACGAGCTGCCTACATCCTCATTGTGGACACGGAAACCTTTGAATTTGAAGTACTGGACAACAAAGAAAATGCAAATGCACTCAAAGGCGCCGGTATTCAGGCCGCCTCCATGATAAGTGACAAAAGTGCAGATGCTCTATTGACCGGTTATTGCGGACCAAAAGCATTTACGACCCTGGAAGTTGCAAAAATTCGGGTGGCCAATGACATTGAAGGCACTGTCAGAGATGCCGTAAAATCTTTTAATGAAGGGAAGCTGACATTTGCCGACAAAGCAAATGTTGAAGGCCAGTGGTAAGAAAAAAAAGGGTTGAACAGAGTGTTGGACAATTGTTATCTTGATGATTATTATGAACGTAATTATCAACTATATCCAATTAAGAGGGTTTCATGAATTTTGTGGTCATCGGCGGCGACGCTGCCGGTATGAGTGCTGCCAGCAGGGCAAAGCGAAATAATCCCGATCTCAACGTTACGGTGCTGGAAAAAACCATGGATGTTTCTTACAGCGCTTGTGGCATGCCGTATAATATTGCAGATCCGGGAAGAGAGATTGAGGAACTTGTGGTGCGGCAGGCCCATGTATTCAGGGAAAAACAAGACATCAATCTGTTGACCGGGCATTGTGTTGAATCCGTTGATCCGGTGGGCAGGATTGTTTCCGGAACATCTTTGCAGGGCAAAGCCTTTGACGTTAACTATGACAAATTGCTGATTGCAACCGGAGCCTCTCCGATCATTCCGGATCTGGAGGGCTTTGATCATCCGGAAGTTTTTGCATTGAAAAGCTTAGATGACGGTCGAAAACTTAAAGCGTATATCCAATCCCACAATGTTAAAAAAGTCGTTATCATCGGAATGGGCTATATCGCCCTTGAAATGTGCGAAGCTCTTAGGGCACGGTCCATAGACGTTGATATGGTAAAACCTCGACCGGTGTTTCTGCCTTGGATGGAAAAAGAACTGGCAGATGTTGTCAAAAATGAAGCGGAAACTCATCAAATTAAATTATACTTGGGGCACACCATTGAAAAAATCGATGTTGAAAATAAACGGTTAAAGGTCATATGTTCGGACCTTGTACTTGAGGCCGATATGGTGCTGGTGGCCATAGGAATAAAACCGAACAATGAACTGGCCATCCAAGCAAGTCTTGATCTCGGCGTAAAAAACGCCATCGCCGTTAACAAAAAACTTCAGACTTCCAATGAAAACATCTATGCCGCCGGTGACTGTTGTGATGCTTATCACGTGGTCACCGGTGAAAAAGCGTGGATACCGCTGGCCTTAAGAGCCAACCGGGCCGGCTGGGCGGCGGCCGATAATGTTTGCGGAAAGTCGGTTGAACTCCCGGGCATAGCAGGTACCGCGGTGTTTAAAGTATTCGATTTAGAAGTAGCACGAACCGGTCTGACCGTTGACGAAGCCTCACATTTTGGTTTCGATCCTGTAAAAGTTATGATCAAAGCCCGTTCCCGAGCCCACGCTCATCCCGGTGCTTCGGTCATTCATGTCCAGATGGTTGGTGATAGAAGAACTGGACGTCTTTTAGGAGCCCAGATGTTGGGAAAGGAAGGCGTTGCACACAGAATTAATGCACCTGCCGTTGCTTTGCACAATCGAATGACTGTTGAAGACTACTGTCAAACCGATCTGGCATATGCCCCGCCCTTTGGCCCTACATGGGATCCGACATTGACAGCAGCCAATCAGTTGCTAAAAAAAATATAAAGACCATCTAAAATGGGCAAATGCAGAAACCATCCAAACAAAGAAACCAGTTATGTGTGCACAAAGTATACGATATACATGTGCGAAGAATGTCTTAAGTGCAGTGATCCTGAAATATACTGTAAATTCAGATCAGCTTGTCCCATTTGTTTTGTGGACAAACGGAAGGGCGGCTTGGACGAAGATGAACCACTCGAAGAAGTCACGAAAACTAAAAAGTCAGCATAAAACCTCTGTAACGTGAAAAAAAAGACAGATAAAAAGGGATACATCCACATCTATACCGGTGACGGAAAGGGAAAAACCACCGCAGCAATAGGATTGGCCATACGAGCTGCCGGGTAT
>Ga0307423_1001023_pt1 | contig 17521 bp, 12 predicted proteins | sample SalMarWE160310MG_FD_202154 | JGI IMG/M metagenome (GOLD analysis project Ga0307423, IMG submission 202154) | Salt marsh sediment microbial communities from the Plum Island Ecosystem LTER, Massachusetts, United States - WE1603-10 | ecosystem: Environmental > Aquatic > Marine > Intertidal zone >...
ACCACGATGGCGGTCTGGCTGCGCAGGAGGGCCGGGCTGACCGAGACCTGGGGATCGACGAGGTATTTGGAGAGCTTTTGGGTCAGGTCCTCGCGAATTTCGCCGATGGTGCGGCCTGTGGCTTCCACCTGCCCGACCAGAGGGAAGGTGAAGGTTCCGGAGTTGTCCACCTTGACGGTGGTGGTGAGATCCTCATTGCGCCAGACGGCGACGTTGAGTTCGTCGCCATAGCCGAGCCTGACGCCGGGCTTGGGGGCGCGGACGTCTTTTTTCTCGGGCAGGACCGGGACGGGCGGATGCTTATCGCCGCAAGCCGCCAGGGCCAGACAGGCCATCAGGAAAACCATGAGAAAGAAGATTCTTGCCTTCATGTATGCCTTGGATTGTTCCTGGTGGATTATCCCGAGGCCGCTTCAGGGCCTGGAACGCGCCGACATCCGTATTTGGGATCGTCTTGTGGGCGTCATTGCACTGATCGCATGGCGATAGGTGAAAAGTCAATTATTCAGGGAAATCCATTTGTTCGGGACCTCCCGCCAAAAGCCTCCCCTTACATCTTACGGCGAAGGATAATGCCGGCGAACATCGCTACATGTTTCATGACCGGCGCGAGAAGCGCTTCAATTCCCCGCAACAATCCGTCGCAGGCTTCCGGGACGAGGCTTCGCATGGAGACGCCGCCGGAAAGGATGTAACGCAGGGGCAGCATCAACTTTGGCGGCTCGATGATCCAGTCCGGACAAAGACGCGAAAATTCCTTCCTGTCACGGGAAAAAACAATCCAGGGCAAGGCGCCGTTGGCGCTGGAGAGCGGCCCGGACGTTGCAAAGTGCCACTGACTCGCTTCCGGCAAAAAAGGTTCGTGGTGGAGCCTGCCAAAAACGAAGCGGGACCAGGGCGTCACCCACGGTTCGATCATGGCGACGCCGCCGCCGGGCCTCACGCATCGGTCCATTTCGGCCAGGAAGGCATCCACCCGGGGCAGGTGGTGAAAGACGTCCGTCATGACCATCCCTTGTATCGAGCCGTCGGGAAAGGGCAGTCGACAGGCGTCGCACACAAGATCGAGTCCGGGGACGGGGAAGATTTCCGTGGCGAGGCAATCGCGCCTGAATTCCCGAAAAAATCCCGCGCCCGCCCCGAATTCGACGATCAAACCGGGCTCCGGGGGCAAGGCGGCGGCAAGGAAGGCGTACCACTCCTCGTAGATGCGACGAAGAATCGTCTTTTCCCCGATGATGCGCCGCCTCAGGACGGTGGTCTCCGGGGAATCCAGGTCCATGTTCCTGGTCAGGGGGTGCGCAAGGAGCTTGCCCAACATGCTCGTAACGGTTCCTAGTAGTAGCCCTGCCGCAATTTGCGCCATGCGGCGAAAAACATGCGCAACATCCGGACGCCGTTCCAGAAGACCCGGCGCATCTTGGTCACGCCGTAGATGCGCTCCTGATAATGGACCGGGAGATCATGGATGGCCAGATTCAGGCGCGTGGCGCCGAAAAGCAGGTCATAGTCCCCCCACAGGTCCTTGGCGCTCCATGCGCCGATATACGGTTCAATGCGCTTGAAATCCTCGCGCCAAAGCGTTTTCGTCCCGCACAAGGTGTCCTTGATGTAATGGCCGAAAAGCAGGGAGAACATGACGCTGAAGGCCTTGTTGCCCATCAGGTTGGCGTATTTCATGGCCAGATCCGGCATGGGGTAGACCATGCGGCTGCCGTTGATGAAGTCCCCGGTTCCGTCGAGCAGGGCTTCAACAAACAGAGGCAACTCCTCGGGCATGACCGTGAGGTCGGCGTCCAGGATCATGAGGATGTCGCCGGTCGCCGCCCTGAATCCCGTCCAGACGTTCTGGGCCTTGCAGATTCCCGGGCCGTCCACCAGCCGGATATTCCGGTCCGGGTTGTCCTTGATGGCCTGCCGCACGGCCTCGGCCGTACCGTCGGTGGATTTGTCGTCGCAAAAGATGAGCTCCGTGCCCGCGCCCATTTCCGGCGTGCGGCGCACGGCGTCCGCAATATTGCCCGCCTCGTTCTTGCACGGAACCACCACCGAGACCGTCACATCCTTGGGGCGCCGGACGTTTTTCACGGGGCGGGCCGTCGTCACCGACGTCATGCACAACCGCGAGAGTCCGGGGAGCCGCGCAAGGACCCGGTTGGCGCACCAGGAGAGAAGCGGAACGGGCTTGGGGAAGAGGATGGCCCGAAAGGTTCTGACCGGTTCGAACCCGGCCAAATTGAGAAAGCACGCCAGATCGCCGGAGGAAAGCCAGTTCGGCTCCGGGGTGGGCATGCGCAGCCCCTTGCGGGAGGCCCATTCCAGGATGGGCTGCCAGAGATAGTTATAGGTGTAGATCACCAGGCGGGAACGGTGGTGGCAGTGGGCGGCTGCGTTTTCCAGCAACGCCTGAACGTCCACAACGTCGGTGATGTTGCTGAGCAGGACATAGTCGAACTTCCTGTCCGCTTGGTAGGTTTCCGGGTCGCCGCAAACGAATTCGAATTCCGGGTGGCGCTTTTGGGCGATTTCGACCATGGGCCGGCTGATGTCCAGTCCGACGCCGACCGCAGGTCGGACCGAGGCGAGCAAGTCCCCGGTTTCGCAGCGCATGTGCAGCACGGAGCTGCCCGGCTCGATGACGTGGGACAGGAGCCTGGCCACCTTGCCGTAATAATACGGGTTGGCGTCTATCCATTGCTGGCGCGCGCTTGCGTGGGCGGTTAAAAAGTCACGCCGGTATCGCCGTTCGGCGTCCAGGGCTTCGACGCCCCAGCCGTTTTCAGGCTTTTGGATGGCTGTCATGACGCAAGGCTCCTCATGTATTGCGTTATCCCTGAAAATAAGAGGATAGTATCAGGAAGACCGGCCGCACGCCGGCGGCCGGCGGCGTAATCCACGTGAATTTTTCCAGCCGCTTGCCGGTCATGCGAATGCGGCGCGCTCCGTCGGAAAGGGTCAATTCCGGCCCACCCCCCCCTTCCTCCGCAGACTCGAACATCCAGACCTGGATGTCCGCCCGAGGCAGGACCGCCAGAGCCCCGGCGTCACCGCGGTATGGCGAAAGCGGCCATTCTACCGTGACTTCGTCCTTGGCGGGAGCGGGAAGAAAGCCGCCCGCGTCCCTCGCGTCCCAGGGGGAGACCAGGGTCGCTTCGTGAAAGCGCGCATCCACCTCGGTCACGCGCAGGGAAAGATCGTCTGGAGAAACGGGAAATCCGGGCGCCGCCACGCCGACCTGGCGCAAGTCGATCTCTTTGCCGGGGAATACGAATTCGGCCAGACGGCGCGCCTCGGCGTGGTGCATGGCCTGGCGCAGCTCAGGGCCGTTGGCCTGCTGCGCCGTTTCGTCGGTATATCCGTAACGTTCCTGGATAAATTCCTTATAGCGTTGCTGGGCGCCGAAAAAAACGAAGCGCAGCCAAGGGCGTGGATTCCATCCGTATTCGTAGTAGCGGGCGTCGAGCCGGTCGAGAACCTGAAAATCATTGCGCACATTGCCGAAACACAGGGCCAAGAGAAGGATTGCGGCGATCACCCTGCCCGCCTTGGGCGCGTTGCGCCACAATAACAAGACGTAAATCAAGGTCATGACGTTGATGACGGTTTCCCACCATATGAAATCGCGCAGGATGGGCCGCGAACTCAGCAGGCCGCAAGCCAGGGCGGCCAGGGAGGCGAGAGGAAGAAGCAGTTTGAATCTTCGCGACAGGCCTCGGCCCCGGACGAGCAACGCTCCAAGGGCAAAGAGGTGCAAAAGCGGCGTCGCCGGGCTGTAACGGAATAGGGTGGTGATTTCCTGGGCGTATTCGGCCAAGGGCCTGGCACCGTACAGCTCCGCCCTGAAGTAGGACATCTTGAGGATGATGAGAAAATAGCGCCAGGCCAAAGTTACATCGGAAAACATGAGAAACGACAGCAAGCCGCTGCATGCGAATCCGGCGCAAAGGATAACCAGCCGGACCAGGAGAAGACGCAGATGCGGATACGTTCTCCTTGTAAGAAGGAGACCCATCGGACAGGCGAGGTAGAGAGCCAGGAAGAGGTAACCGAAAGACGTCAGACTGTACTTGTCCGTGAACGTCCAGACGCCTTCGGGCGCTTCGGCGAAATAGGACAGGGCGAGCGTCAGCGAAAAGAACGCGAGATTTACGAGCGAGAGAATAAAGTACCCCTTTCCCTGTGAGGGCTGAGGGGTTTCGCGTTTCGCGGCCGCTCCTTGTTCCGATTCCGACAAGAACACGAAGACCGCCGGAGCGAAGACGACGTAGATCGCCGCCTGCAATTTCGTCAGAAAGGCGAGTCCGAGGCAAAGCCCCGCGAGCAGGGTCGCGAGCCTGCCCGCGCGTTCGGATTTTGAGCGCCTGGAAGCGGCGAGCGCGAATATCGCCAGGGCCCAATAGAAGACGGCGTAGAGTTCCGAGCGGTTCATTGTCGAGTGGTAGAGAAAGGAAGCCTGGGAAAGCAGCGCGGCCCAGACGGCAAGGGCCAGAAGAAAAGGCGGCTCGAAATACAGGACAAGCGCGGCGCCGAGGAAGAACGCCGTCCCGACGCACAAAAAGACGGACAACAAGCGGATGTAATCCGTCAACTCGGCGACGCAGGCCAGAGGATTGAGGGAATGGGCCAAGTCCGCCATGTTCACGGCGGAAAGCATTCCCATAACCCGGGCCGGGAGGTCGGCGAGGCAGAGCAGCAAATACATGCCGAAGCTGGGATGATTGATGTGATCGGGATGGTATCCGCTTTTGATGACGATAAAATCCAGCACCGTGGCAAGGTCCATATCCCAGAGGAAATAAAAGGGATAACGACTCCAGGCGAGGAGATACGCACCCGTTGCGAGAGTAAAAAGGATCGCAACGGCGCCCGCGTTCCATACAGGGGAGGTGTTTTTATTCAAAACGGTCACTCCGGGCGGAGCGCGCGAGAAGCGTTCGAGCAGCGCTTTGGGAAATACGGTTTCTGGTGAGCCTGTTCATGGGATTTCGCCCCCGTTTCTTAAAATATGCACGCCAATAGCCGATTTCATCCCGAAGTGAAAGCGCGGGATTCGAGGGGATTTCGGAGGCGTTATGTTTTACGGACGGTTGTGACCACGGGGCAGCGGGCGCACATGAGGCTTTGGGGATTGGGCGCGTTTTTGGGGTTTTTGATAAGGGCGCGCGCCGCTTGATATTTTTCGTTGTTCCAGATGGCTTCCAGGCCGTCGGTGAAGACGTTGCCGAAGTCGTTGGCCATGACCCGGAAATCGCGGCAGCAGGGCAGCAGACCGCCGTCGTAGTTGACGTAGGCCGAACGGTAGACCCAGGAGCAGCCCGGAGAGGGTTCGGCCTCGTGGGTCATGGTCTGGCGGGGGAACATGGAGGAGAACCATTCGTCCGGGGCGTTCTCGGGAAAGAAGGGCTTGATGAAGCGGATCTGGTCCACGCCGAGTTCCTTGGCCTTGGCGGCGGCCTGGTCGATCTCGGCCTCGTTGAAGCCGGTGACGCAATATTGCCAGTCGATGAGCGGGGTCTTCGAGCGCAGGCGCCGGCGTTCTTCGATGACCAGGGCCAGGTTCGAGAGGGCCAGGTCAGGGTCGCCCTTGCCCATGAAGCGGGAGTAGGCCTCGCGGCTGACGCCGTGGCAGGAGAAGATGAGGACTTCCAGGTTTGAGGCCACGATGCGGCGGGGGAGGGAGGCGTCCTTGAAATTCATGTTGGAGGAGACGCCCACGCCGATGTTGTGCTTTGTGGCGTACTCAATCATCTCCAGGGTCTCCGGGAAGAGCCAGGGTTCGCCGAAGCCGTAAAGGTTGATTTTAAAGAGGTATTCGCCGACCTCGTCGATGAGATTTTTGAAATTCTCGAAGGACATGCGGCCGTAGGGGCGTTCGCCGGGCAGGGGTTGGCGTCGGTCGTCGTAGCAGTAGGCGCAGTGGAGGTTGCAGATGTTGGAGGGCTCGACCTTAAGGATGTAGGGCAGGGAGGAGACCACGGTCTTCTTTCCCAGCCTGTCGCGCTCGGCCTTTATAAAATTCATCAATTTTTTCAATGTCATATGCCGAATGAAAGCATACATGTGGCGGCGCAGGATCTTGAGTTTGACGGCGGCGTTCATGCCTTTCGTGGCCAGTGCGGAGTCGAGAATTCCCATGCGGGCGGGTGTAGCACAGGCGAAAGGGAAACGCACGGGGAAAGGCGGGGTCGACGCTCTTTGGGGGCTTCGGCGGCGTCGGTGTAGCTCGGGCGGACGAGGCTAGCCCGGTCCGCTCTGGCCAAGGAGGCGCTCGGCCAATTTTATGCCCTGGCTCATGGCACCGGGGGTGAGGCAGAAATAGAAGCCGCCTTGCCGGCCCACGGCGTAAAGATTCTCGATCCCGCGTACGGCCGCGTAGGTCTCGCGCATGCGGGCTTCGTAGTCCAGGCCGTACACGGGCATGCACGCGGGCAACTCCACGGCGCGGGTTTGGCGCAGCGCCGAGGCCGGGTACAGGCCGAGCCTCTCCACGTCCGCCGCGCAACGGCGGATGATTTCTTCGTGGGAGATGGTTTTCAGGTCGTCGGACACGTTGAATTCCAGGCACAGGCCTTCCCGGTCCCGGGGCGAGGCCTTGCGGAAGATGCTTTCCGGGTAGTAGATCCGGTTGAAGATCAGGGCCGGGTCGGGGTGGTACGTGTAGACGTAGGGCCGCTTCATGCGCCGGGTCCGGTCGTAGGTCAGGTAGACGAGGAGCATGCTGACGGAAGGAAGCCTGGGAAAGTCCGCGCCGAGCGTCGCGTTCAGGGCGTTTATGGGCGCGGTCCAGACCACGTTGTCCACGGGCAGGGTTTCCCCGTCGAGGGTCGCGGCCGTGATGCGGCCGTCCCGGCGCTCGAAGGCCGCAACCGAGGCGCCCAGGCGCAATGCGCCCCCGGCGGCCAGGAATCGGTCTTTTATTGCGTCGGTGAAGGCTTGCAGGCCCTTTTCCGGATAAAAGTATTTTTCGCGGAGCTTCTTCATGACGCGCTTTAAAATGGCCGCGCGGGAGCCGGGGCGGTAGGGCTCGAGCTCGTTGTCCACGGTGCGGTCCACTCGGGCCAGCCAGTGGTGGTGCAGGGCGTTTGTGGGCAAAAGCGTCTTTTTCAGGAAGAGGTCCTTGAAGAGCAGCTCATAGAGCGATTGCCCGCTTTTTTCCGACAGCTCGAATGCGGCGGAGATGGGGCCGGGCGGCAGGGGCGGACGCTTTTTCATAAGCGAGGACAGGACCTCGCGCTTGTATTTCCAGGGGTAGTGCAAAAAATCGAAATGGTTGGGGAATTTCCACATACGGCCCCTCGCCTGGATGGCAAAGGCGAAGGGGCGGCGGATGACAGGCAGGGTCTCCAGGACTCCTACGGCGAAGCGGCCGGGTGGCGTTTCCGGGTCGATGAAAAAGACATGGGGGCCCAGGTCGAAAACGATGCCGTCCAGGGTGAAAGAGCGACACAGGCCGCCGGGCTCGGATTCGCGCTCGACGATGACGCAGGGCCGCCCGGCCTCGGCCAGGAGCGTTCCGGCGGTCAGCCCGGTCAGGCCAGCGCCTATGATAAGATTGGGGGAAGTTTTTTTGATCGTCGTCAAAGCGCATTCTTGCATTTTTGTCTATAACCTTCGGTTCATGGAAAATCCAGGCGGAGCGCGGTGAAGGCGGCGGCATAGGGCTGAGGATCATTCGCCGCGAATAACGCAGGATTGCCGTTCCATTTTTCAAAGCGAAATCGCATGATGTTTTTTCCAGCCCGTCCGGGAAATGCCCGCTGAAAAACGGTTCCTGGAATCAACCAGGAGTCGGCGGGAAGATTGTCCAACTCCCCGAGGGACTCGCCGTTCGCCTCGATCCTAATCTTTTGTCCGGGTAGTGGATTGAAAAGGGAGAAAAAGAGCGTCACGGGTGAGTCTTGCGCCAAATTGAAAATGAGCCGCGTTTCCGAGCCCAACGCCCAGCGCCATCGGTTGCCGCCGTCGACTTCGATGTCCTTGAGTCCTTCGGCGACCAGGCCGGGAAGGTTCGGGGTGCCTGCTAAAAAATCCGTCGCCAGATGCTCGGCTTCAAGCCGGAACGCGACAAGCCCGGTCGTCTCAAGGTTTCCTCCCCAATATTCCGGGGTAATGAGCGGACAAACGCTTTCAAAGATCAAAAGCGCCTTCCGGTAGGGGGCGATCCTGCCAAAAGCGACAGTTTCCATGGCCAAACCTTCGTTCGGCGGCTCTTTTGCCGGGCCGATGGAAGAAAAAACGACTTGCTCTGGCTCATCGTCAAAAACGATCTTAACTTTGAACGAGCCGCCTGGATTGGAGTTTTTGAATTTTAGGAGGAGATTAAAGAATGTTTTTGTGTTTTGGGCGTGGTTTTCGAAAAGATAGCCAACTCTCGACGGAACGTTGTTGCTTCCCGGCGAAGCTATGCCCTCGTGGTTGGGCAAAATAACGGTATTTTCGAAAAAGGCGGCGTTTTTATAAAGGTCCAACGGCCTTGCGGACCTGGAGATACTGTAGGGAAGCGTTGAAACGCGTGTCACGGGCGTCCGTTTCAACCGGCAGGAGATGACGCTGTAATGATCGCCTTCAGAAGCTTCGGTCCGGAGTCCGAAGAGATGCACAAGGTCCTCGGGTTTTCCGTAAAAAGGGAGGCCTCCGCCTTTGCCGGAGACAAAATGCAAGCTGACCTCTTCGTCGGCTTGGGCCAGGGATGCGCCGCGAACCGGGTTGTCGGCGAGAAAACGATCCAGGTACCAGTTAACGGGGTAGAAGGCCATGGTGTCGATAAGCGCGTACGAAGAGCCTTGAAGCTTGGCCGGAAGCGCGCGGGCGATGGACTTGTAGGGATAATTGAAGTCGAAGGAGTAGGACTGGGCCAGACTTGTGACGCCGGCTATCAGGATGAGGAGCGCGGCGGCTTGCTTTAGAAGAGCAACACGAGCGAGCCGGCTCGCGCCTTCGGCGATAAGCATAAGCAGCGCCAGCCCGGCCGGAAGAATGTGATAGTAGGAAAGACCGAGATTGATCTTGAAAAGAGTCAGTATGGCGCAAGGCGTCGCAATGATGGCGCAAAGAATGATTAACAGATTTCTGTTACTGAAAAAGAGGCTGATTATACCGGCTGCGGCGAAAAACCAAAGGATTGCGGTCAGGGCGCCATGGGCTATTCCCCTTGGGAAAGACTCCAAGGCGCGCAGGTATTCCAAAATGACTCGGGGATCGGCCGCGCTCGTTCCGGTGCCCTGGGCCCAAGCATGGGCTTGGTGGAAGATGAAAAAGAAAAGCGGGACGATGGAAAGCAGCGTCCAGATGCAGTAACGCGCGATGTTTCCAAAGGAGATGGCGCGACCAGATCGACCCCGCGCCGCGAGCATTGCGACAAGAAAAGAAAATGCAAACAAGCAGCTCAGATAATGAAAATACATCAGAAGGGTGTTGGAGGCCACGAGAAGGTAAATATCTTTCTTGCGATTTGATGCCATAAATGCGGCGCAAAAACGAAGAGAGAGGATGGAAAAAAAGATGACAAAGGCGTATGGCCTGACTTCTCGGGAGATTATGACGAAAGGCAGACAAATTGCTACAAGAGCGGAAAGAAGAAGGCCATAACCGCCGCCCTGGAGTTTTTTGCCCATGGCATAGGCCAAAGGGACGCACGCGGCGCCGAGCAAGGCGAACAGGCAACGCAAGGCGAAATCCGATGAACCGAGATAGAAGAGAGACTTCACCAGCAAATAAAGGGAGGGCGGATGCAGTTCCAGATTCAACCAATTGAACAGATACGGCAAGGGCTTGTCCGCGGCCAGAACGACAAGGAATTCGTCTATCCACAAAGAAGGGTCGCCCAGCCTGTAAAAGCGAAGACAAAGCGCCGCAATCGTGATGAGAGTCAGAATGACGGCTTCACTGTGCAGAGTTTTGGATTTTGATAAGGCGATCATTTTGCTTCGTGAGGAATATATTGGGCGATTGCCCTCAAAATTGAGCGGACGCCTTCCTCATTCCAACGCGCGTCATCGGGCCAGTAAGGGAGCTTGTTTTCTGCGAGTTTCATGGAGGTGAGGCAAAAGGTGATCATCTACCCATCCCTCTGAGACTACTCTCATTTTTGAGCTTCAAACACATTTTTCAGACAAGACTCCGCAAAGGTGCCGTTCACTGCGAGTCGCCCATTTCGAGGAAGGTGGACAAAATTTTTGCCCACATTTCTCCGAGGCGAATGATGCCGCCCCCGCCGAAATCCGCAAAACCGACCCAATCCTTGTTGTCCCGGATCGTATCCATATCCGGCCCCTGAAGGGCAAGGCCCTCGGAGATTATTTTCCGCTGGGCGCGGCGAACCGGAAGCTCGTCATAGGGTGCGTCGGCCTTTAAGGAGTCCAGGGCTATGATCCAAGGAATGCCGGGCCGGATGGCCCGGGAAGCTTCGATCATGGCTCTCATGTTTTCGTAGCTTGTCTTCTCCGGCAGGTTGTCGATGACGTCGGACTCGCCTTGGCCCCAAAGCACAGCGGCATAAGGCCTCGCCTTCAAGGCCGCCTCGAGATGCTTATAGCATTGCGCGCCAGGTTTCCAGCACATGCTTGAGGTGTTGGAAATGGCCACATTCACGAAGCCGAACGGTTCGTTGAATCTTTCGGCAAGGAGATCGCCGCAAACGATCCAGCATGCGTTCGCGGAAAGGACATTGCCTGGACTGGGGACTAAAAATGCATGAAAATCCGGGTCTCCAAGGAGATCGGAGTTCAGTTCTTTATTTCGTTTATTGACGGAAACCATGCCTGTTCGGGATATGGGCGGCTCAAGGCCAAGAGGGATGCTGAGGGCGTTGGACTGGCCGGCCACAAGAAAAACGGTCCCAATCCCGACCTCGCGGCACTGTCGAAAGGAGCCGGATGTGACGCAGACCTGGTAAAATCCCGGCTTTACGCCGGAAAACGCCCCGCCGACCCGGCAAGCCACGGGAGCCAGCGCCAGGCTCTGCGCCGGCTTGCTTGCGCCCAGTGGAAACAGATCAAGCTTGGCTATCCCTGAACCAGGAGGCAGAACGCCTTCAACGGGAATGTCCGCAAGGCCGGAGGAATTTTTCTGGATGATTTCAAAGGCCGTCGGCCGAGTCAGCCCCGCTTCCTTGTCGCCGCATAATATCGGCGCCGCGAAAAAGAGGGCCCCGTCCTTCCCATAGACCTGGGCATGGCCGGTCAAGCCTATGTCCAGGGTCGCGCCGGGAGGGACGGGAGGAGCGTCAAAGGCGTAGGCTGCGCCGAAGGTGGACCAGACGTCGTCTTCGACGAATTTATCCCAGTTGAAAAGCTTCGCATCAGGAGCGCCCGGCGTTTTGAGGACAATGGAAACCTCGTCTCCGTAATTGGCGAGCCTGGGAAAAAAGACCAGACGCCCGCCCGCGAAGTCGTCCAGGGCGACGGCGATGTGCGCGCCGCCTTCGGCGTTCTCGACCTCGTAAACGGTCCAGTCGTTGAAATCGCTTTTGGCGACGCGGGCTTTTCCCGGATCGATTCGCTGGAGGGGGCGCGGCGATTTCAGGGCCTGGTCGAATGTCAGCGGAGCGAGGCCTTTGCCCCAATTCACCAGATGCTGGGATAGGGGCAGGGAATCGATTTCCAGAAGCGAACGCGGGGCGCAGCCGTCGAAGAAACGAGCGAGCTTCGGGGATTTGAGAAGGTTTTCATATATATCTCTGGCCAAAAGGTAGTTGCCCCGGTTCGTCAGATGGACGAGATCGGAACTGTAAAGACGCTGGAGGGGTTCGCCTTTCGCAATCATGGCGTCGAACAGGATTTGCGGATCGATCAAGCCGACGGCGCCGGCTGAGGCCAACTCCTTGTTGGCGTTGGAGACGTAGTCGCGTCCGAAGCGATAGAGCTCCACATGGTTGCGGTCGGCTGGAAAGGGCAGACGGTCAAGCTGGACCCTGGTATCGAGCCCATCCCGCACGATCCAGGGATAATTGACGATAACGACGTCGATGCCTTTTGCCCGGCGTCCTTTTGCGAGCAGGGCCATGTTGCGGCTGTAGCCGAAAGCGTCCATCTTGGCCCGGTAGTCTTCGGCGTTTATCCCGGCCGACCGCTGCGGCTTCAAGGCCGAGCGCAAGAAACGGTAGAAGGCCAAATGCTCGCACGCCCGGTTTGCGGCGCCGATTGCGCGTTCCAGCAGGGGCTGAGGCTGGTCGATCAGGCCGGTCAATATGGCTTTTTCCTTTTTCAATGCATCCAGGTCGCGGATGCGGTGGACTTCGGCCACGTCGTTGAGACCGTCCATGACGAGATAGAGGTCGGGATCAAGTCCGTCCAGGTCGATTTCGGCGCGAAGCAGGCTGTGCCAACTATGGTAGCCCATTTCCCCGGCGTTTATGACCTCCACCCGGCGCGGGCAGCCGGAAAACGCGGCCTCGAAAATGCGCTGCAAGTCGGCGGGATAGGAGTAGGCGAGGCTGTCGGCCCCCGTGCCGTAGGTTGTGGAGCCGCCCAGGCAAATGATTCTGAAGACGCCAGCCGGTTTTTTTATGGAAAAAGCGCGGCCATTGGAGTCCGTAAAGCCGCCGGCCGCCGCCTTGCGCACGATTCTGTATCCCAGGGTCTCGTCCGGCTGGACCTCGAAAGCGTCGTCCCGGCCGTTGGGGTGGGCGAGAATCTGATGCGTGACAGGGCGCTCGGCGGGGGCGGGCTCATTCCAGAACAGGCGGCAGGCCGCCTCGATCAAACCGAAAAAGATGACGAAAACGGCGATGGAGACGGCCAGCGTGGCCACGGCGCGTCTTTTGGGCATGAGGAGGCTTCCGTTATTTGGAATGGTGTTTGGGTTTCGAGCCAGGGATGATGCATATTTCGGAGTGAATGTATAGCCTGATACATGCCAAAAGTCATCCTCGGAGGCCATCAGGGAGCGCCTTGGGGCGTTGTCGAAGCCTCGTGAAACGTTTAGAGTTGTTGGAGCAGCATGGCCAAAGGGCGACGACGGTCCCCAGCGCCCGGAGAGATTGCATGAAGATATTGGTTCTCAACCCGCCGTTTCTGAAGAAATTTTCGCGGCCGCAACGGTCGCCCGCCGTGACCAAGAGCGGCACGCTCTATTATCCCATCTGGCTGGCCTACTGCGTGGCGGTCCTGGAGGCGGACGGCTTCGAGGTCGTATTCTGGGACGCTCCGGCCGCCGGAAAAAAGGCCGAGGACGTCCTGGATCTGGTCGGGCGGGAGAAATTCGCCCTGGCGGTCCTGGACGCCTCCACCCCGAGCGTGGCCTCGGACATCGCCCTGGCCGGACGGATCAGGGCGGCCTCGCCGGACACGTTCACCCTGCTTGTAGGGTCGCACGTTTCCGCCCTGCCCGAGGAGACCTTGGCCCTGGACGCGGGCCTTTGCGCCGTGGCTCGTCGGGAATACGAGTACACCGTGCGCGAGCTGGCCAGGCTCCTGCGGGACAAGGGCGCGGCGGGCGCGCAAAACCTGGCCGGGATCGCCGGATTGACCTTCAGGGACGGGGAAAAAATCGTCCACAATCCGGACCGGCCCTTCATCGAGAACCTGGACGAGTTGCCCTGGGTGGCGCCGATCTACAAGAAGCACCTGGATTTTCGGCATTATTTCAACGCCAACGCGCCGCCGCCCATGGTCACGCTCATCACCAGCCGGGGTTGCCCCTTTCGCTGCGGCTTTTGCGTCTACCCCCAGACCCTCACCGGCCGCGCCTTTCGCCTGCGCGGGGTAAGCGACGCCCTGGACGAGGCGGGCTGGGCCTTGCAGGCCTTTCCCGGGCTGCGCTCGATCTTTTTCGAGGACGACACGCTCACGGCCAACAAGGCGCGCTGCCTGGAATTTTGCGACGAGATTTTGGCGCGCGGGCTGTCCTTTTCCTGGATCGCCAATTCCCGGGCGGACCTGGACGAGGAGACGTTGCGGGTGATGCGGGCGGCCGGGTGCCGGATGCTTTGCGTAGGGTTCGAATCCAGCGACCAGAAGTCCCTGAAATCCATGAAAAAGGGCGTGTCCGTGGACTCCATGCGCGCCTTTGTCCGCCACGCCAAAAAGGCCGGAATTCTGGTGCACGGCTGCTTCATTTTCGGCTTTCCCGGCGAGACCGAGGCGAGCATCTTGCGGACCATCGACTTCGCCCGGTCCTTGCCCATCGACACGGCCCAGTTCTACCCGGTCATGGTCTATCCGGGCACCGAGGCCTACCGGGACTACCTTGCGCGCGGCTGGATCACGGCCGATGATTTTTCCAAATGGCTCACGCCCGAGGGGTTGCACAACTGCGTAGTCAGAAACGAGGAGCTTTCCCCGGAAAAGCTGGTCAGGCTGTGCGACCTGGCCAGGCGCCGGTTCTATCTGCGGCCCGGATACGTGGCCGGCAAGGTGGCGCGCTCGCTGGCCAGCCCGGCCGAGATGGCCCGGACGGCGCGGGCGGGCGGCGTCTTTCTCAAGCACCTCATCCGGGGATCGAGGGTTTAAGGGCCATGGATCAACATCCTGTTCGCGCCTCGGTGGTCGTGCCCGCCTACAATGCGGCGGACGTTTTGCCCGCAACCCTGGCGGCCCTGGCCCGGCAGACCCTGCCCGCCGAAGACTTCGAAGTGATCGTGGTGGACGACGGCTCCCGGGACGCCACGGCGGACGCGGCGCAAAAGGCCGGGGCGCTGGTCATCCGCCAGGAAAACCAGGGACCGGGCGCGGCCAGAAACGCTGGCGCGAGACAGGCGAGAGGAGAGATTCTTCTTTTCACGGATGCGGATTGCGAGCCCGAGCCCCACTGGCTCGAGCGCATGCTGGCCCCCTTCGCCGACCCCGCCATCATCGGGGCGCAGGGGACTTACCTCACCCGGCAGCGCTCCCTGGCCGCCCGGTTCACCCAGCTGGAATTCGAGGACCGCTACCGCATCCAGAAGCGGGCCGGCCGCATCTGCCTCGTGGCCACCTACGCCGCGGCCTACAGGCGGGAGGTTTTTCTGGAGCGCGGCGGATTCGACGCGCGCTTCACCGTGGCCAACAACGAGGATACCGAGCTTTCCTACCGGCTGGCCGAGTGCGGCTGCGCCATGGTCCTGGTTGCGGACGCGTACGTGTATCATCGCCATCCCGCGACCTTTCGGCGGTATCTGCGCATCAAATTCACGCGGGCCTACTGGCGCATGTTCGTCTACCGGGACTATCCGAAAAAATGCGCCAGCGACGGCTACACGCCCCAGGTCGTCAAATTCCAGGCGCTGGCCGGGGCGGCGCTTTGGGGACTCGCGCCCCTGGTGGCGTTGTTTTCGTTCTGGCGCGGTCCGTTCTGGCTGGTCGCGGCGGGCGTGGCGGCCTCCTCCCTGCCCTTTGCGGCGCGCGCTCTGGCCCGGGACAAGACGGCGGCCTTACTCTCTCCGGGCCTCGTGGTCCTGCGCTCCCTGGCCTTTGGCGCGGGCAGCCTGTTGGGCGTATGGAAGGCAAGGACCTGGTAGGGCCGGGGTGGAACGCGGTTTGCATTTATTTTCGGGAACATTTAGAAAATCATAACCGCCGCTTCCCGTCCGGAGGCCAATACCGCCGCCGGACGGGCGCAACAGGGGGAACTATGAGTTTTACGCTCTGGTTCACGGGCCTTTCCGGCACCGGAAAATCGACGCTTTCCCGCTTGGCCTTTCTTGAATGCAAGCGACGCGGTCTGGCCGCCGAACTGCTCGACGGCGACCTCATTCGCGGCAATTTCAGCCAGGAACTGGGTTTCTCCAAAACCGAACGCGACATCAACGTGCGGCGCATCGGCTTCGTATCCCATCTGCTCAACAAGCACGGCGTCATCAGCGTGGTGGCTGCCATCGCGCCGTACCAGGATGCGCGCCTGGCCAACAGGGCGCTTATCGGCAATTACGTGGAAGCGTTCGTGGACTGTCCGCTGGAGGTGGTGGAGCGGCGCGACCCCAAGGGACTGTACGCCAGGGTCAGGGCAGGGAAAATAGCCAATTTCACGGGCGTTTCCGATCCCTACGAGCCGCCCGTTCATCCCGAGATCGTGGCGCGCACCGACAGCGAGAGCATCGAGGAAAGCTCCTGCCGGGTGATCCGCTATCTTGAGGAGGCGGAGCTCATCCCCGCCAAAGATTCCTGCATCCTGCGCCCCGGCGTGGAGGAGGACGCGGCCTGGCGCAACCGCCTGGCCGACCTGGGCTACGTCAGGGGCGGCTTCAGGAACTGATCCCTACGCCGGGTCGCGCGGCCAAGAGAAACAAAGCATTTTGCCTTGAGGCAAAGCGCTCCTGGTCCGGACAGGGCCAAGCGCCGCAGCCTTACCCGCCGACCTCTTTACGTCCCAATCCTTCCGCGAGCAGGGCCACGGCCAAGGCGTTCATGCTGACGCCTTCGGTTGCAGCGCGGCGGGCAAGTTTGGCGTGAAGGCTCTTGGGCGTGCGCAGGCTGAATTTCCCCGAAGCCGATCCGCTTCCGCCGGGGGAAGGGAGTTCGCGGCCGTCTTCCTTGTACGCGGCAATGACGCCCTCGAGCGCGTCGCGGCCGTTCGCAAGCGCCTCCTCGGGCGTTTCGCCGTCGGACATGACCGAGCCGGGGAAGTCCGGGAACACGATCAGCCAGCCGCCGCCGTCCTCTTCGGAGAGCGGCGTCAGATTGAAGGGGTATCCGTGAAAATCCATAGGCGCCTCTACTCTTTTTGTCCCCGCATGGCGTCCACCAGGGCAACGAAGGCCTTGATGTAGACGGGCTTGATCGGCCGATGGTCCGGGACGGAGATTTCACCCAGGGCGCCGAAGGAAAAGATCACGTGGCTTCCGCCGGGACGGCGAACCTGGACGCCGTAGCGTTCGGCGATGGAAATCAGGTTTTCAATCCGCCAGTCGCGCCGATTCCGGCGCATTTTGCTCAACGTCTTTTCCGTCGCGCTCACGAAATAATGGTATTGCCGGCGGCGCCAACTGTCAAGAACGGACGCCGATCTCGCAAACCGAGGTTTGTGATTAACCTTGTAGAACGAATCACATGACTCGTAAGATCATGACTTCTTGATTCAAAGGGCGCGTCGCAAATGACCATATGGGCTCAATCGACATTCAGCCAGTTCGAGAAATGGTCGAGGAGATTCTCGAAGGTGGAAAGACAGCCTCCGAGATGCGTCGTCAAAAGTATGGATCCTAATTTGCCGCCTGGCTTTAGCGCGAAGGCTTTTCAAACCGCGCCGGATTGGTGGCGGTGTATCTTACGGTGTGCTGGATGTTCCTGTGCCCAAGATAGTCCTGAATCAAGCGCGTGTCTGCCCCTTGATCGGCCAGGGCGAAGCCACAAGCGTGGCGGAGCATGTGGGGATGAGCGGGCAGATGAAGGCCCGTCACTTCTCCATAGCGCTTGATCGCAACCCAGGTTTTTCCGACTCAACGACCTGCGCCGCTCACTCACGAAAAATGAGTCCGTCTCGGGCTTTGGAGTTGCCCCCGCTAAACCGGACAGTCAGCGGTTTTCAATGAGCGGATAAATTCTCTGGGAGATTTCATCCGCAGGCCCTTGTGGGGGTGCTCCTCGTTGTAGTCCTCGAACCAGGC
>Ga0307423_1001025_pt1 | contig 17497 bp, 12 predicted proteins | sample SalMarWE160310MG_FD_202154 | JGI IMG/M metagenome (GOLD analysis project Ga0307423, IMG submission 202154) | Salt marsh sediment microbial communities from the Plum Island Ecosystem LTER, Massachusetts, United States - WE1603-10 | ecosystem: Environmental > Aquatic > Marine > Intertidal zone >...
CTTTTTAATAAATAATGGTATCTTTCATTTGTATCTTCCGGTGTTCCAAAACCTGCGAACTGTCGCATCGTCCATACTCTTCCTCTGTAACCATTAGGATGAATTCCTCGCGTGTAAGGATATTCACTTGGAAACCCGATATCGCTTAAATAATTAATATTTTCAATATCATCGGGTCCGTAGAGAGGTTCAATCTTTTCACCGCTGACTGAAGTAAATTTCATACCGGTAGTCTTTAAAGTTTTTATCTTTTCGTCAAACTCTGCTCTTTTTTCTAAATATTTTTTGTCAATCATAAATTTTCTTTCTATTACTGGATTGAAAATTAAACCATCAATTTAAATTTAAGTTCTACCGAATCTTCTGTCAAACTCATTTAATGAAATTTTTACTACTATCGGTCTGCCGTGTGGGCAAACATAAGGCATAGATGTAGCAAAAAGTTGATCTATTAGCAGCCTCATTGCTCTTTCATCGAGCTTGTCTCCAGCTTTTATTGATGTTTTGCAAGAATACGATTTTGCAATGTTGTCTTTTTGCTCAAGATGTTTTTCTCTTTCATTGATTGAATACTCTTCCAGCAAGTCGAAAAGGACCTGCTCTTCAGTCCCTTTCCTCACGTCATCAGGAACCCCTTCGATCTTTACAATGTCCTTAGCAGAAAATTTCAATTGAAAACCAAGACGACTTAAGTAAGGTTCAATTTCTTTTAATAATGAAATCCGTGCTTGATCTACTTTTATTTTTTTAGGAAACAGAAGCTGTTGGGAAAAAGGTATATCCGTTTCCAATCGGTTCAATGCTTTTTCATACAAAATTCTTTCGTGAGCAACATGCTGATCTATTATCATCAATCCCGATTTGATTTGTGACAAAATATACTTGTTATGAAGCTGAATAATAAATGGTGATTCCCCAGATTTTTCAATTGTTGCCTTATCAATTTTTTCATGAGGGATCTCTCGTTGTTCATCTCCACTGAATGGACTGGATATAGTTTTAACATCAGTTTTTAAGAGAACATCATCGGTGATGCTTCCAAACAATAAATCAATTTCCTCATCAGAATATCTTTTAGTTTCTGGTTTAAATCTCTGCCGGTTTGGTCTGTCGCTGAAATCACCTTTATCAGCCGGATGAAATTTGTCCACAACTAATTTTTCTTCAGTTGAATCATCTTCGCTAAATACCATTGAAGGGACTAAATCGTGCGAACCGAGACTTTTTCTTATAACAGAAAGCACAAAATTATAAACATCTTTTTCATCATCGAACTTAGCTTCAAGTTTTGAAGGATGAATATTTACATCAATTCTTTCAGGATCGATCTGAATATAAAGAATGAAAAAAGGATAATCCCCTTTTTCAAGAATATTTTCGTAAGCCGTAAAAACAGCGTGGTTAATATTTTTATTGATAATATATCTTGAATTAAGAAATAAGTACTGTTCTCCTTTACTTTTTCTTAAAAGACTTGGCTTTCCAACATAACCAAGAACGCTAATCAGATCTGTTTTTTCTTCAACAGGGATTAATGCATCAGGCATATTTTCTGCAAAGACCTGTCGCACTCTTTCTTCCAAGGAACCAGCAGTATATTCAAATACCGGATAAACTCCGTTGAAAAGTATAAATGTTAAATCAGAATGGCCTAAAGCAATTCGGTTAAAAGTATCTACTATGTGCTTAAATTCAGTGGTATCTGTTTTAAGAAATTTTCTTCTTGCAGGAACATTAAAGAAAAGATTTTTTATTGTAATACAGGTTCCTTTAGGAAATGATCCTTTGTCAATTTTGAAATTTCCGGTTTCATCATTTTTTAGAAGAGTACCTATTTCTTCTTCTCTTGTTTCGCTTCTTATTTCAATTTGACTTACCGCTGCTATTGAACTTAATGCTTCACCTCTGAATCCAAGAGTTTTAATTGCCTCAAGATCTTCAAATGCTTCAATTTTACTTGTTGCATGTTTTTGAACACAGAGAATCAGATCTTCCTCATTCATTCCAATACCGTCGTCACAAACCTGAATGAAATTTTTTCCGGCGCGTTTGATAATTACTTCAATAGATTTTGCTCCGGCATCAATAGAATTTTCCATCAGTTCTTTAACAACCGACTCAGGTCTCTGAACGACTTCACCTGCTGCTATTTTACTTGCAATACTATCTGGTAATATTTTAATTCGTTTTGCCATTCTTCTTAATGTATGTTACTATTTCAAATTGCTTTAGGTCTTCTGTAGAAATTTTTTCCCAATTATCTTTCTTATATTCCGGGAAGAAAATGTCACCTTCGGCTTCAAATTTCATATACGATAAAATCATTTCATCAGCAAGTGGCAGTGCCTGTTTGTAAATTTGTCCTCCGCCAATTATAAATGCTTTATCATAGTTTTTCAATTCACAGTATTTGATTGAATCCTGTATCGAATGAAATATTTTAACCTCTTTGAAATTTAATTGAAAATTACTATTTCTTGTAATGATAATATTTTCTCTTCCTTTCAAAGGTTTACCAAGAGTTTCAAAAGTCTTTCTACCCATTATCACGGGAGACCCCAATGTTGTTTTTTTGAAATGCTGAAATTCTTCTTTTACATGCCATGGCATTTCTCCGTTTGATCTGCCAATAACTTTATTTTGAGCTATTGCAGAAATAATAATAACCTTCAAACGGCAACCTCGAATTGAATCTTGTCATGATATTTATAATTCAGTAATTCAAAATCTTCAAATTTCAATTCATCTATAGACTTGTTTGCAATCTTAAGTTGCGGTAATGGAAGCGGCTTTCTTTTCATTTGCTCATTTAGTCCTTCCAGGTGATCATATTTTTCTGTTTCAGTACCTTTGTCCCCAATATAAATATGAGCATCAACTATAGTGTGAGCAAACTGACCAAGCTTTAAATCAACCTGTTGCGCAATCACTTGAGTCAGCAACGAATAAGCTGCAAGATTAAAAGGAATTCCGAGTGCAATATCACCGGAACGCTGAGTAAGATGACAATTTAATTTCCCATTATTCACATTGAACGCAAAAGTATAATGGCAAGGAGGTAGTTTACTTGTTGTTGCATTTCCCGGTTCCCAAGCAGTAATTACAAGTCGTCTGCTGTTTGGATTTCTTTTTATCTCATCCATAACATATTGAATCTGGTCAACTTCTCTAACAACCCATTCACCTTTTTTATTTTTTTGAGCACTTGGAAAATGTCGCCAGTAATAACCGTAGGCTGTTTCAAGAACACCATTCTCATCCGCCCAGGCATCCCATATTTTTGTATGTTGGCGCAAATTTCTTATATGATTTTCGCCGGATAAATACCAAAGAACTTCATAGAGTAGCGATTTCCATCGCATTTTTTTGGTTGTCAATAATGGAAAACCGTCATTTAAATCAACTTTGTAGAAAGCTCCGAAGTAGGAGATTGTATCTACCCCGGTTCGCGTATTTTTCCTGACCCCATTATCCATAACAGTTTTTACTAAATCAAGATATTGCTTCATCTAAGAATAATTTTAATTAGAGGTAATGATTTTAGAGCTAATTTACCGATTTTTTGTGATGTGATAAAATATCAAAAGTTTATCTGACTAATTACTTCTCTGCAAGCTTTTTCAATCCCCTCCCTGTAATAAACTATTGACTCGTTATCATTCTTAAAATACTTGCGTAATTCAATCGGAAAAACATTTTGAGGCAAATTTTTGAAACTGCTCCCACTGATTTTTCCACATATCAAAAACACTTGCACTGAGTCAGATTTGAAAATTTCTAATAACGTTTTTACTCCTTTTCCCGAATCAGATTGAAGGTCGTATGCTCCCTCTCCAGTTATAAGATAATCAATTTTGGCTTTATATTTTACAACACCTAGATAACTCTTAATAAATTCCTCGGATGGGATTGGACTGGAATTATAAAATATTTGAAAAACTGCCGGGATTCCTCCTCCTGCGCCTGAAAGTATGTTAGAAGAAACCGATAACCCCTTATTATTCAATAAGTTAATGATATGGTTAAAACTTTTTTCAAGATAAAAAATTTCCTCTTCCGAAGCTCCTTTCTGCCTTCCAAAAATCTTAATCCCACCACTGTTTCCGAATAGAGGATTCGTTACATCAATAATAGGAATTATTTCAAAAGAAAATTTAGTGGGATCACAATAAATACTTTCTGTTAAACGGAAATTCTCAGGGATCACGTTTATTTCTTCACCTCTTACATCAAGTAATTTCAAACCTAATCCTGCCATCAAACCTAAGCCCATATCTATCGTAGCCGTTCCTCCAATTCCAAGATAGACTTTTTCTACAATTAGCTTTCCAAGCTTTATATCCTCCCCTATCTTTAGCAATAGCTCTCCCAACCCTCTTGAAGAAAGCTTCAGAGGATTCCTAAATGACGATGGTATCCTCTTTAAGCCAAGAATTTCAGCGGATTCAATAAATATTTCTCCTCTAGATTTCATATAAAGAATTGGGCAATCAAATCTTGATTCATCATAAGCAGTAGAAATAGAATACTTTCTTATTTCCCCACCAAAATAAAATTTGCATACTTGAATAAATCCATCTCCCCCGTCTGATATTGGTTTTATTATCGGTTTCGCATCCTTTAATAAGGATAAATTTTCTTCTATTAATTCAGCTATTGTAACTGAGTCAGCACATTCTTTAAAACTGTTAGGCGATATTAAAATCCGTTTTGTCATCAAACAATAAAATGCAATTTAATTATATTTGAGTCCAGCTATGAAAAAGATACTCCATTTTCTTACTACAAAATTAAAATATATTGTTCTCATTTATTTCATTTTGCAGATGATACTTATCTTCTCTATTCATCCAAATTACAAAAGTGATGCTCTATACTACTACAACCTTGCTCAAAAATGTATCCAGACAGATCAATATTACCCTGCTAAAGAACAAATTACTGAAGATTATATCGTCGCACCGCTTTATATAAATGTTACCATAATACTTCTTTCTATCTATAACTCCCAAGTTGCAATCAGCCTTTTTAATTTAATACTTATAATGATTCAACTTTTTATCATTTATAAAATTACATTAAAAATATTTTCAGAGGAAGTCGCCAAAATTTCTATTCTGCTTTATATATTTTACTTTAATACAGTTGGATTAATGCTGTCAAATTATACCGAACTTTTGTTTATACTTTTGATTTCCACTTCAATTTACTTTTTTCTACTCAATAAAAATTATTCTTTAGTTTTATCAAGTATTCTCCTGGGAGGGGCTATTGCTGTAAGACCAGCGGCGTGGGCATTACTGTTTGCCTTCCTCGTTTTGCAAATAATTAAAGGATATAAAACAAGGAGGCTTTCTCCATCTTATTTTTATTTATACACAGGTTTATTTGTCTTCATTCTCTGCTTTGGGTTTTGGACGAACTCACACTTTGGTAAATTTGAATTTACTTCGACGACGGGTCCGGTTAATTTACTTTTAGGAGCAAATGATGATGTAACCGGCGGATTTAATTCAACAGTTTTTGAAAAAGGCAAAGCCGGATATATTGGAAATCCAGATTCGATGACTTTCATTCAGAAGGGAGATTTTTATCAGGATGCAGCATTAGAATGGATAGCAGAACATCCTATAAAGTGGATACTCCTTGCACCTTTAAAATTTGTTCACACATTCGGATGGGATGATATTGGTTTGTCTTATTTACTTGGATTAGGTGATACAAACTTCGCAAAAGTCGTAAAAATTATAATAACTGAAAACAACTTCGACAAAGCTCTACCAAACTCCAATACCATTTCTAAATTAATTTACCTTTTTATTTTGTTCGTAAGTCATTTGTTTTATTACCTGATTTTAATCTGCATTCTGCTTGCTATTTATAATCTGTTCAAGAAAAAGTTGATGAATGAAGGTACGATTTTGATTTTACTCTTTTCATTTTTTTCAATATTGATGATATTAGTTACGGTTGGAACACCACGATATAAATATCCAATTTTTATTATGCTCCTTCCTATAGCAGCTTATTATATTGAAATGAAATTCAGACTTGGAAGACATAAAATTGAATTACAATAGCACAAGAAATAATCGTTATCTCCTCTTCATCCTGATAATCATTTCTGGCATCATAGTCCGGATTTATTTTCAGGTCGGGCACATTTTTTCTGACGATGCTTACTATTCTTACCTGAGTTACTCTTTGTTAAAAGGAGAATTCGCAAAAGAATATCTAGGTTATCCGGTCTTTTCTTTACGTGTTGCATTTTTAGGATTAACATCTGTTTCAATGAAAATTTTTGGAACAAATGAAGCATCAACACTATTATTCCCTTTTATATTCTCTGTAATCAATATTCTTTTGACTTACAAAATTGCGCGACTTTTTACAGAAAATGATAAAGTTGCTTTGTTTGCAGCATTTCTTATTGCTTTTTTCCCGACTGATGTAATTTTCTCAACAATTGGATTTCCTGATTTAATCAACGTGTTCTTTATAAATCTTGGGATCTACTTTCTTCTAAAATCTTATATGCAGAAAAAAATAATCTGGGCTTACGCAGGCGGAATTTCATTTTTTATTTCAATGCAGTTTAAGGAAAACATTTACTACACATTTATTTTACTCATTTTTTTGCTGGTGTATTTTTTATTGAAGCAAAAACAATTTATTCCACAAATTTTAATAGGATTATTATTTATTGCAGCTAATTTCTTAATCGAAGGATTTGCATACCTTCTTTTGCATAATGAATTCTTATACCGGATAACAATCACAAACATCAACTACAACTACAGCTTTTACGATTTCTTCCCTTATACGGCTCGAAAACTATCAGGTTCAAAAAATTATTTTAAGAATCTTTTTGATCAGATATTTTTTATAAACGCGAAATCTGTTTTCTTAAGAAGATTTTATTTGTTTCTTCCTTTAGTCTCAGTTGTTCAGACTTTTTTCAGCTTCAAAAAGAAAAATCATAAACTGCTTCTCTTCTGGTTTTGGGGAACTTCGATTTTATTGATTGTGTTCACAACTTCCTTCACTGAATATAAACCGTTGGATTTAACAAGAAGCTGGTATATTTATCCACTTCTTATGCCGATGGTTATTCTTTCTGCAATGTTCATACATCGCTTTTCTAAACTTGTAAGGAATGGATTACTTGTCATTTACCTGCTTGGAAGTTTGATAATGTGTTTTGCATATCAGAATTTTTTCGATGTGAAAAATTTAGATACTCTAAAATCATTTCTAAGGGAGAATTCAACAAAGATGATTTACACAGACCATTTTACAAAGTACAGTGTTGATCTAATACGGGGTTATGAAGCCGACAATTCAAAAAGAATTATGGGTAAGGATTTCAATTTCAATCTGGTAAATAAAGGCGATTGGATTCTATTCAATAATAAACATATTGAAGAACTTGAAATGCAAAAGTACACCTTCCCTGATTTTAGCATTCTTAATACTAATAATTTTAGGAAAGTGGCTGCCTTCAAAGATTTTATTTTCTATGAGAAATCAGATTGAAATTTTCCTCGTTATTCCTACAAACATTTTTGTAAATTTACTAAATTGATTTAACACCAAATACTTATTGAATGGAAATAATAGAATACTCTGAAGACTGGAAAGATAAATGGGACCAATTCGTATTGGAATCCAATAACGGAACGATGTTCCATATGCAAAAGTTTTTTGATTACCACAAACCTGGTAAATTCACTTTTAATCATCTTATTTTTCTTGATTGTGGAAATATTGTCGCATTGCTCCCAGGTTCACGAATTGGAGACCTTTATGAATCACCGATTGGTGCAAGTTATGGATCAATCGTAACAAAAGATGTTAAATTCGCTGAGGCGATGGAAATTATCTCAACACTTTTTGATTATGGAAGGAAAGCCGGGATAAAAAAATTTCTTTTAACATCTGCGCCGCGAGTTTACGAACGACACCCAAATGAAAATCTTGACTTTGCAATGCTCTGGCAGGGATTCAATTATGATCTTCACTACATTTCCAGCGCAATAAAATTAGAACCGAACGAGGATATCATTTCCCGTTTTCAACAGACTGTCCGAAGAAATATCCGGAAGACCTTGAAGAACCCTGATTTAAGAGTTGAAATAAACGATCGTTACGATGAGTTTTATCCAATTCTTGTTGATAACAAAGCGCGACACGATGTAAAACCGACTCACTCACTGGAAGATCTTTTAAAACTGAAAGAACTTATGCCGGACAGGTTAGTTCTTTTTATGGTTTATTATAAAGATAAACCTATCGCCGGTTCATCAGTATTTGTTTGCAATGAGACTGTCACTCTTTGCTTTTATAATATGCTTCTGTATGAGTTTGAACATTTGAAACCTATTCATAGAATTATGTATGAAGTAGTTAAATGGTCGACTGAAAAGGGATACAAGTACGTTGATATAGGAGTTTCTCAGGATACAAAAGCTGAAAATCCAATGACACCAAGTTTGAATCTGATTGACTTCAAAGAAAAGTTTGATGCAAAAACCGTTATGCGAAATACTCTCCGTAAAAAGTTATAAAACACCAAAGCTGAAAATGAGCTCACAGAAAAAAGTTCTCATCACATTCCTCGGAAACATTAATTTCGACACTCGCTGTAAAAATCTCTTCGATACTCTTACCGCAAACAATTTTGAAGTAGAATTCATAGGATTCGATTGGTTGACTAAAGGATTTAAAGAAGAACACGGAGAAATTTCAATCTACAGATTAAAAAAAAGATTTCTATCAATCTCTTTTTATCTAAAATTTATATGGTACATTAAACTAAAATTAATTACAACGAAAGCCTCGATAATTTTTGCTGAGGATATATACACTCTTCCTTTTGTAATAATTTTGGGGAAGTTGAAACGTGCTAAAATATATTACGACTCACGTGAACTTTTTGGGTATCTCGCAGCATTAAAAGATAAAAAACTTAAACAAACTTTCTGGAAATGGACCCAAAAAATTTTCATCAAGAAAGCTGACTATGTGATTGTAACCGGAGCAATGGATGCTGAATTTCTTAAAAAAGAATTTGAACTTAAAAACATTCTGTTATTGAGGAATCTTCCACGCTACTATAAACCCACTCTAAATCTTGATCTTCACTCGCATTTACAAATAGATATAGATAAGAAAATTATTTTTTACCAGGGTGTTTTACTTAAAGGAAGAGGAATAGAGAAAGTTTTTGAAGTTCTTAAAGATCTTACAGATCACGTTTTTGTTATTGCTGGTGGTGGCGAATTTGAAGAGAATTATAAAAAGCTAGCTTCTGAAATGGATCTTGTTGACCAGGTTTACTTTCTTGGGAAACTCACACAGGAAGATTTACCAAAAGTAACTGCTTCTGCTGATGTTGGTGTTTCTTTGATTGAGAATCTTAGCAAGAGCTACTATTATGCTTTACCAAATAAACTTTTCGAATACATAATGGCTGAGGTTCCGGTGATAGTCAGCAATCTTCCTCAAATGAAAGAAATAATTGATAAGTATGATGTCGGTTTTGTTGTTGAGTTTGACAATAAAGATGAACTGATTTCTGCAATTAAAAAACTTACCGAAGACAGCAGCTTGCACGAAAGCAAAAAACAAAACTGTCACATCGCATCTCAGGAATTGAACTGGGAGAAGGAAATAACAACACTACTTAAAACACTAGTCTAACCTGAATGTGTCATTCCTGCGAAAGCAGGAATCTATTTTTTTGTTTATTTGTGGATTCCCACTTTCGTGGGAATGACAGTGTGATGGCACTTTCACTTCTTTTTATAAATGCAGATTATATGCACCGGCTTGTTAATTATTAGGTTAAAGAACTTATCTTTTAACTTCCAAAGCCAGAAAGGAAAAAACTGAAGTATCACATAAGTTCTTAAGAAGAGAAGAATTTTATTCCCAAAAATTTCATACTTAAAACTTTCCAGATCATTTCCATAATACAAACTCTCAAGTTTTTTTTCATCGAAGGAATGAATGTGAGCATTGGCAGGAGTTTTTTGGTTGCAGTGAATGCATAGATAATAAATTAATTTTTCTTTGTAGGGTGTTGTAATAATCAAACTTTCTCCCTTTTTTATAACTCGAAACAACTCTTTAATAAATCCAGCCGGATCAACAACATGCTCAATTATTTCTGATGCGATTACACAATCAAATGAGTTATCGTTTAACGGAAGATGAAACGAATCTGCTGCAATAGCAAAATGTTTTGGATTTGAATAAAGCTTTTTTACTATTGATGGATTTGTAACCGATATATCAAGTGAAACTACAGTTTTTCCCTTTGGAAGAAATTCTTTTGCAACCCAGCCTTTTCCACAGCCCACATCAAGGATTGAATTGACCGATTTAGGAATTTTTGAAATAATATATTCTCTTACGCGTCTCTCATCGTGTTCGGTTGCGCCTGTCCGTTCTTCGAAGTAATCGAACTCGAGTGCGTCTTTTTTGTAATGGTCTATATAATTGAAGTCTGCCACTTGCTAAAACCTTCTAAAAATTACAGTAAAGATATTAAAAAAATGAGACAACAATTATTTTAATTGATTTTCGGATAGTTATTCCTTACGTTTGAATCTATTAAACAGGGAGTAATAGCAATGAAAGCTATAAAATATTTATCCTGTATTCTTCTCTTCTTATTATCTTCAGCAATTTATTCCCAAATCCCTGATACAGCCTGGACAAAAACTTTCGGTGGTCCATTAGCAGATGTTGGAAATTCAGTTAAGCAAACTAACGATGGTGGATTTATTGTTGCAGCAACAACAAGTTCCTTTGGAGCTGGCGGGCAGGATATTTGGTTAATTAAAACAGATGAAAATGGTGACACACTTTGGACTAAAACATTTGGCGGAACAGGCAATGACAGAGCGGCAAATGTCGTTCAAACCAACGATAACGGATATGCAGTATTCGGGACGACAAATTCTTCTGGAAATGGTGGAGATGATTTTCTTTTATGGAAAACTGATTCATTAGGAAATATCGAATGGTTTAAGACTTTTGGTGGTACCACAAATGAACGTGCTTATGAAGGTCATCAACTATCAGATGATACTTACATAATTGCAGGAGACTCAGTAGGTCAGAATAATAATGCTTGGCTTGTTAAAACTGATGCAGATGGTAAATTTATTTGGGGAAGAACAATTGGGTCTAGTACTTCCGATTTTCATTACCATGGTCGTTCAGTTTTGCAAATTGATGATGGAGGATATGCTTTTTGTGGTATTTATGCCTATCCTTTTTATCCTCCTAGTTATCTTAATGAACATTTTTTTAGTAGGATCTCGTCAAATGGTAACTTCATATCTACTCGATATTACGGAGCGTACATCGCTGCTTGGGGTCCAGTCGTTAAAAAACTTTCTGACGGCAACTTAATACTAGGAGGTAGCATTCGGCAAATTTCCTCGGTTGAGGAACCAAAAATATACAAAACTGATCAATATGGTAACGTTATCTGGGAAGAGATAGTATTAGGCTCTCAATATCCTGCTGTATTGACTTCAATCGAACCGACTAATGATAATGGTTTCATTTTTACGATATATGGGCCGAATATTTCATTCCTAAAATGTTATGAGAGTGGCATTCTTGCCTGGGAAAAAATAGTCGGTGGTCCGCAGGATGATCAAGCTTATTCAATAAATTTAACCAGTGATAGCGGATATATAGTAACCGGTTATACTAAATCTTTTGGTGCCGGAAATTCGGATATATGGCTGTTAAAATTCAAAAACAATTTGCCTAATAATATTACAGTCGTTTCTCCAAACGGAGGAGAACATTTATCAATTCGAGATACTATAGAAATTAAATGGAATAGTGTTAGTGTTGATAGTGTAAGAATAAAATTAAGTCTTAATGGGGGTACGAATTGGATTACAATTGTAGATTCAACACCGAGTGATAGTACTTACAAATGGTTCGTTCAAGTTCCGAATCCCTCCTGGAATTGTTTAATTAAAATCAGTGATGTTGCAGATAGTACAATTTATGATAAAAGTGATTCAACTTTTGCGATTGATAGGTTCCTTTCTATTGATGATTCTTCCAGACTTTTACCAAAAGAGTTCAGTTTAAGTCAAAACTTCCCCAACCCATTTAATCCATCAACAAAAATAAAATTTCAGATTCCGGGTCAAGCCCGGAATGACAACGCTGTGTTTACATTGAACGTTTACGATGTTTTAGGAAATGAAATTGCAACTCTAATTAACGAAGAAAAACAACCAGGAGAATATGAAGTGGAATTTAATGGATCTGAATTACCGAGTGGAATTTATTTCTACCAGTTAAAGGCGGGGAACTACATTGAAACAAAGAAAATGATGTTGTTAAAATAAAGTATCTTTCATTATCAAAATAAATTTTAAAATTAAAAAAACTTCAGGATTACAAATATGAAAAAGCTTACAATTTTAATTTTGGTTTCTGCCTTTTTAGCATCGTTGTTTATTTCTTTCAATTTAATTGAATTAAAAAAGAGTGGGAATGAAATAGGAGAAAAAGAAGAAAGTTCGGATGCATTGGAAGCATTAAACTTCTGGACGAGGTCAAGAACTTACCCAAATGATGATATTCCCTCTGACGGTTACTACAAAGCTTACCAATACTCAAAATCCAATCTCACTCAGCAAGACAAACCATTGACATACATATTCGAGCAAATAGGTCCCCACAACATCGGTGGCAGGACTCTTGACGTTCAATTCAATCCGTTGAATACTAACACTATATTTGCAGGAGCTGCAAGCGGTGGATTATGGAGAAGCTACACAGGTGGAGTAGGTGTTTCGGTTTGGCAGCAGGTGCCGACCGGATATCCAGTTCTCGGAGTTAGTTCAATTGCTATCGTACAGAACGACTCAAACACAATTTATATCGGCACTGGAGAAGTTTACAACTATCAGAATTCTCACGGAGGATTAACAGTCCGAGAAACACGCGGCAGTTATGGAATGGGAATTTTAAAAACTACTGATTACGGTGTAACCTGGACAAAAAGTCTCGACTGGAGTTATAATGCAGAAAGAGGTGTTCAGAAAGTCAGAATTGATCCTAATAACTACGACATAATTTGGGCAGCGACCACGGAAGGTACTTTTAAATCTACTGATGCCGGGCAAACCTGGAATCAGATGCACAATATTTTAATGGCTACAGATGTTGCAATAATGCCTGGCAACAGCAACACAGTTTTTGAAGCTTGCGGAAATCTGAACAGCACCGGTAACGGAATTTACAGAACAACTGATGGTGGAACCTCCTGGACGAAGTTAACAAGCGGCTTACCTACAAATTATGGCGGAAAAGCATTACTGCAAATTTATCAGGCAGACCCGCAGATAATTTTTGCAAGCATAGGAAACGGAAGTGCTACTGGTGCGGGAACATGGCTCTGTAAATCAACAAACGGCGGTGATAACTGGAGCATAATTAATACCACCGATTATTCAACTTACCAGGGTTGGTATTCTCATTGGGTCGGAGTCAACCCAACAGATCAAAACCTGATTTTAACCGGAGGGATTGATGTTTATAAATCAACTAACGGCGGAACTACCCTAACTCAAAAAACTTACTGGTATCTCTGGTATTTTGGTGTAACTCCCCCCGGAGGTCCGGAAGGTCCGCCAGATTACGTTCATGCTGATCAACATTCAATTACTTATAATCCTAATGATCCGAACATAGTTTATTTAGGCACTGATGGTGGTGTGTTCAGATCAACTGATGGTGGAGAAACTTTTGCAGGTTGCAACGGTGGATATCAATCAACACAATTCTACAGCCAGTTTGCCTCATCATTCATAAGTGGTGATATTGGAATCGGAGGACTACAGGATAATGCTACAGCAATTTATCTGGGAACGGATGCGTGGAAAAGAGTTCTCGGTGGAGATGGTTGTGCTGCAGGAATACATCCAACCAATGAAAATATTATGTATGGAACATATCAATATCTAGCTTTGCAGAGGTCCACAAATTTAGGTGACAACTGGAACGGTATTCAACCACCAAACTCTTCCAGTGCCGGATTTTATGCACCGTTCGTGGTTTGCCGCTCAAACCCAAATACTCTTTATGCAGGTAGCATCTACGTTCATAAATCTACAAACCAGGGTGGTTCGTGGACCAGGGTTAATGGTGGGCAAAGCCTGGATGGAAATCCTCTTCTGGTTTTAACTGCCTCAAATTATAGCGCCGATACAGTTTATGCAGCTACCTCACCTGTTTCCTCACGAGGAAATATCTTTGTAACGTTCAATGGCGGAACATCCTGGAATAATATTACTGGAATATTGCCAGACAGGTATCTCACTGACATAGCAATCGCACCATCAAATGCATCGACAGTTTATGTAACTATTGCTGGATTTGGAAGCTCGCATTTATTTAAATCAACAGATGCAGGACAGAACTGGATTGATATCGGTTCGTCGTTACCTGATGCACCGGCATTTTCCGTAATAGTCGATCCATTAGATGAAAATAAAGTTTTCTTTGGAAATGATATAACAGTTTACGCTTCAATCGATGCAGGTAGTACTTGGTCTGAGTATTCAAACGGATTACCAGAAGCGGTTTTTGTTTACGATCTGAATATTCTGGCATCAAATCATAAGCTGCGAGTTGCGACTCACGGAAATGGAGTTTATGAAGCGGATCTTTTAGTTCCTGTTGAAACAAATTCTATTATTGCAAACAATTTTCAGTTGTACCAAAATTACCCCAACCCGTTTAACCCAACAACAAAGATAGAATTTCGGATTGCGGATTTCGGATTTGTAAGTTTAAAAGTTTATGATGTTCTTGGAAATGAAGTTGCAACTCTAGTTAATGAAGAAAAACCAGTTGGAGAATATGAAGTTGAATTCAACGGAGAAGGACTTACGAGCGGGATATATTTTTATAAATTAAATGCAGGCAACTACATTGAAACAAAGAAAATGATACTACTCAAATAAATATTGAGGTAAGTTATGAAAAAAACATATATTTTCTTTCTTGCATTATTCAGTATTTTATTATTTACACCTTATTCTACCGCACAATTTTACTTTACTGATTTTGAAAATTACATAGCCGGAGAACAGCTTGCCTGCCAAGACTCAATTAACTGGACAACGTGGAGTTTAATTCCCTGTAACCCTGTTGAGGATGGATATATTACAACAGACTATGCATTTAGTGGAATAAAATCATTTGTCATACTATACAACAATGATGTTGTTAAACGCCTTGGTAATCAAACTTCCGGAGTATGGAATGTCGAGTTTGATATGATGATACCTGCCAGTGAAGGGGGTTACTTTAATTTATTATCGGGTTTTTTACCTGATCCTGCTGAATGGGCTATTGAAGTTTTTTTCCCGGACGGTGGAATTGCCACTGTAAATGCCGGGATGGTTGGAGCTACGCAATTTGCTTTTCCTAATAACACATGGTTTCATGTCAAAATCATTGTCAATCTTTATTCAGATACTGGAGAATTAAAAGTAAATAATAATTCAATTTGTGTTTGGCAATGGACTCTTGGTGCACATGGTTATGGGGGTGCTTTAAGGTTAGCGGCAGTTGATTTTTTTGGTAATTATCCGGATAATGAAATGTATGTTGATAATTTCTGGTTCGGAGACGCATTTGTATCGGTTGAAACCGAAGAAACAAATCCTTCTGTTTTTTCTCTTGAACAAAACTACCCAAACCCGTTTAACCCAACAACCAGTCTACAGTATGCCATTGGCAGTCGGCAATTTGTAACACTAAAAGTTTATGACGTTCTTGGAAACGAAATTGCAACACTAGTTAACGAAGAAAAACCTGCCGGTGAGTATGAAGTTGAGTTTGATGGCAGTAGATTACCAACTGGAGTCTACTTTTATCAACTAAAAGTAGGCAACTTTGTTGAAACAAAGAAGATGATTTTACTAAAATAATTTTTAAAGGTTCTTGATGAAAAAATTTGTTTATCGCTCTGTACTATTTGTAATTAGTTTGATAATTGGGTTTATCTTTTTCTCCAATCAACCAATCAAACAATCAGAAAAGGAATTTCCCTCAGATTGGTTTTTTATGCAAAGAGCTTATCCATTAGGAGAAGTTCCGCTTGAGAAATATTATGAAGCAATAGAACAGACAAAACAAATAAAAGCATCATCAAGATCTTCAACAACAAATCCGTGGGTACTTCGTGGTCCGACTAACATCGGTGGAAGAGTTACGGATATTGAAATGAGCCCGACAAGCTTTGATACAATATACGCAGGCATCGCTTCAGGTGGAGTATTTAAATCAGTTGATGGTGGGCTTAACTGGCTTCCTATCTTTGACGAAACTTACACAATGTCCATAGGCGATCTTGTCATCGATCCGACAAATCCGAATATAATTTATGTTGGAACGGGAGAAGTAAACGGCGGCGGAGGATCAGTAACTTATGGCGGAAACGGAGTCTACAAATCAATAGATGGTGGAACTACCTGGAATCATCTCGGGCTTGAAGCAACTGAAAACATTTCTCGTATAGTTGTCAATCCTTTAAACACGCAAATAGTTTTTCTTGGTGCAATGGGAAAACTATTCGGGAAAAATTCTGAAAGAGGATTATACCGTTCTACAGATGGCGGGATAAATTGGGAAAACAAATTATTCATTTCAGATTCTACAGGCTGCATTGATTTAGCAATAAATCCTTTGCATCCTGATACTATATTTGCTGCGATGTGGGAAAGAATACGAAGACCCGACAGACTATCGTACGGTGGACCGAGCTGTGGACTTTACCGCTCAAATGACGGTGGAGAAAACTGGACAGAATTAGTAAACGGCTTACCAAATAATTCACCAAACATTGGAAGAATCGGAATTTCAATTTGTGCTTCCTCTCCAAACATTATTTATACAATTTATGCCGATGACGTCGGTTACTTTGACGGAGTTTATAAATCAGCTAACAATGGTGATAGCTGGACAAGAACAAATGATGGTTCACTAAGCGGATTCTATTCATCTTACGGCTGGTGGTTTGGAAATATTCGGGTAGATCCTTCAAATCCTGATAATGTCTTTGTAATGGGTCTGGATGTTTACAAAACAACAAACGGAGGAGGCTCATGGTTCTCTTCTTCAGGAGGTATGCACGTTGATCAGCACGGAATGTATATTCATCCCGCAAATCCAAATTTTATTGTCGCCGGTAACGACGGAGGAGTTTATAAATCAACAAATGCAGGTTCGAGCTGGAATTTTATAACATCAATGCCTATCACACAATTCTATACTTGCGATGTGGATTATCAATTACCCAACAGATATTATGGAGGAACTCAAGATAACGGAACAAACAGAACCTTAACAGGAACTCCAAACAACTGGCAGCAAATTTATGGCGGTGATGGATTTTACGTTTTAGTAGATCCATCCAACAACAATTATGTTTATGCTGAAT
>Ga0307423_1001028_pt1 | contig 17485 bp, 16 predicted proteins | sample SalMarWE160310MG_FD_202154 | JGI IMG/M metagenome (GOLD analysis project Ga0307423, IMG submission 202154) | Salt marsh sediment microbial communities from the Plum Island Ecosystem LTER, Massachusetts, United States - WE1603-10 | ecosystem: Environmental > Aquatic > Marine > Intertidal zone >...
TAAAAAGTGTTGGGCCTGGAAGGCGAGTTGGCAAGCTAGTTTTTTATATATTTTGGAGGAAGCAAATTCCCCAAGGCCTGACAAGGCGGATGTCTTTACCGCTGGGCGCTGGCGCGTCTAGTAGGTTTTGGGCCGTTTCTTGACCTGGAAAGGAGCTTCGAACACCTCTTCCAGGGCCGCCACCGCCGCGTCCAGCGTGGCGCCTTCCACCACGCAGCTTACGCTGGAGATACTGGTGGCAATGGCCACCGGCTCCAATCCAGCGGCGGCCAGGATGGAAAACATGAGTCCCGGTACCCGGGGCTTTTCCCTCAAGTGGGGGCCGAACACGCTGATCACCGCCACGTCTTGTTGAAAGGAGACACCTTCGGCCCTGAGCTGGGGCTTCACCCCCTCCACCAGGCTCAAGGCCTGGTCCAGATCCTTTTGATCGAACACCAGAGTAAAATTGAGGTTGTCGTCCAGGTCCATGCACTGGGCCAGAAGCTCGATGTTAACGCCTCCGTCGCCCATGGCGCCGATCAAGGTTCCGGCAGCGCCGCTTTTGGCAGGGGCGGCCATGATCCGCAGGAGCGCGCGACCGTCGCTTTGCAGGATACCGCCGATTTTGATGCGCTCCATGTCTGCCTCTTTGCTGGTTCGCGCGGATTTGTAACAGCATCGGCCAAAGGCCCGGCCTTGGTCAAGGGCCAAGATTAATCCCTGATCTGTATTCATATATAGAAGCTTCTTGACATGTCAGCTTGGCAATGGGGAAAATGTGGGCGCAGATTAGAAGTGAGGCCATAGGTCAGGCTGACACCCGGCCGTTGGGCAGCGATAGTTCAGGCTAGCACTCCACCTAGGCGGTGGCGTTTTTGGGAGGAATAGAATGGCCAAGAGAATCCTGATAGTTGACGACGACCCCGACTTGGTGGAAGCGATAAGCATGTTGCTGGAGGCCGAGGGCATGGAGCCCATCGCGGCCTACGGCGGCGAAGAAGGCCTGGCCAAGGCCAGGAGCGACAATCCCGATCTTATCGTATTGGATATCATGATGCCGGACAAGGACGGCTACGCGGTGGCCAAGGAATTGTCCGAATCGGACGACTTGGCGGACATACCGGTCATCATGCTGACCGCGGTTACGGACTATGTATCCAAAACCAGCTATTCCCATAGCTCGGGCAAAGAGCTGGTGGCGGACGACTTCTTTGAGAAGCCGGTGAAGCCCGAGGCCTTGGTGAAAAGGATATTGCAGTTGGTGGGCTGAGCTTGGGTCCCTCCGCTCGGCATCCAATTAGCGGTTTGCAACGCCTGCCGGCTGCCGCCTGGGAGGCGGGAGGCGTTGCTTAGCTGTCCTGGTCCAGGGTTTTTTCCATATCCAAAAGAATCTGCACCACCGGGCGCTGGCTGGTCAGGGTTTCAGGCCCTTGCCATACCGGATTGCCCTCCCCACGCCAGCGGGCGCGGAACTCCTGGGGGCTTATGCCGAGGTGTTGGTAGATCATCATCTTCTGCAGGAAGTTTCGCTCATCGAAGTTGAGCTCCCTGGCGGTGTCGATCTCGGTTCCGCTTTTAAGTTGGTAGATCATGCACCAAGCCTTTAGGCGCCGCGGCGGGAACGCATCATTTCTCCCCATTGCCGCCTGACCGTAGCTTCATTGCTTTTCAGTTCGTAGCGGCATTCCTCCATTGCGGCGAGATCAGTTCGCATGCTCTTCAGGGCCAAAGGGTGCAACTGGGCGGAGTCTGGATTGCCGGAATCGCCGATGCCCAGATCACGCGCCAGATAATCGGCCGTGTTGATAAGCGCCACCAAGGGCAGATCATCCATGCCCGGTTCCAGGTGGTGGTGGCTGCCGATCACCTGGGCCAGCACCGGCGGCAGGTCCCAAAGCTTGGCCAGTTCGCGTCCCACCTCTTCGTGGCTGAGATCCATCTCGAGTTCGGCCTCCTGTAGGCTGCACCCTCGTTCCGCCATAAAGTCCCGCATACGCTGCACCTTGTCCACGGCAAAGGCCGTCATGATAACCTTGCCGATATCATGCAGCAGGCCGGCGGTGAAGGCTTGGCCCGGCTCGCAGGCTTTGGTGCGTGCGGCCAGGATGCGGGCTGCTTCACTGGTGGCCAAAGAATGCAGCCAAAGCTGCTCGGCCGTTTCCCGGTCGGGAAAGGTGGAAGGGTGCAGAAAGCCCATCAGGGAAAGCCCCAGGCAAACATTGCGCACTTCATTGAAGCCGACCGCAACTACCGCATGGCGCACCGTGGTAATCTGGTGGCGGAATCCATAATAGGAGCTATTGGCCACGGCCAGGAGTTTGGTGGTGATGGCTTGGTCGTTCCGCACGATCCGTTCAAGTTCCGCGGCCGAGGAATCGGGCGCGTCCAAGGTCTGAATGATTTGATTTAAGACGTTGGGCAAAGTGGGAATGTTGCGCACATGCTTTATGAAACTAAAACTCATAACAAGTCCCAGTCATGCTTGGGCTTATCCCTTGACCTTGGTCAAATAAGCTTTTTCCATCATGGCGCAGGCGGGTTCATCAAATCTAAGTATTCATAACGTTCAGGGTTTTTAATTGCCCTGCCTTTCCATTGATATCATTTTTCGGGCGGCGAGTCCCGCAAATTGTAATATTGCAATTGTGTAATTTGATTGGTAATGCTATGTTTAGTATGCTTAAAATGACTTACGATTTTAAGGAAAATGCTTGACCACCGCTGACCCATATGAGATTTTCCTGCAACCAACTTGATTAAGCGTAGGCCGACTATGCATCCCCTTTTTTTTAGTGGAAATAAACAATATCCAGACTCGGGAAGCATTCGGTCATGGTGCTAAACAAAATCTGACAGGGGGCGTCTTGGTTTCTTTCCGCGAAAAGAAACTGGGTGATCCTAAGACGCCCTTGAACAGGAGAGCCGGCGACCATCGTTCCTCGCCTGCCACATCTATGCAATCACTTACCTTTGCTGACGCCGGCGATTGGCGCTATCAAACCCTTTGGACCCTCACCGACAACCCGGTTTTGGTTTACAGCCTGGACCCCCAAGGCCGGCCCGGGGCTCTATTGGAAGCCAACCGCGCGGCCTGCGATCTTTTAGGCTACGCTGCGGCCCAACTAGACGGCCAAAGCCTCCTGGATTTGGTGTCATCGGGAAAAGCGCTTAGGGAGCTGCACGACGGCCTTACGCCGGATGGTTTGGCTGTCGGCGAGGTCAAGCTTATCGCCAAGGATGGTGAACTGAAGACGGTGGAGCTTCGTTGCAGGCTGTTGATCTCGCGGGACAGCCGCTCGGTGCTGGCCGTGGCCGTGCCCAAACCGCAAGACGACGCCTTGCGCATGGCCATGGCCGTGCTGGATAGCGCTTTGGAGGCCGTGGCGGTATTGGACCAGGACGGCTGCATACAAACCGTGAACCCCACCTTCAGCTTTATCACCGGCTACAGCGCCGAAGAGGTGCGGGGCCGCAGCCCGGAGTTTCTCTACACCTCTGGCCGCAACGGGCCTGATTGCTTCAAGCGCATATGGGGCCACTTGCTGAGCGATGGCCGTTGGAGCGGCGAAATCTGGAGCAGGCGCAAAGACGGCGAAATCCACCCGCAGTGGCTCACCCTGAATGCGGTGCGGGAGTCGGGTGCGGCGCGCTATGTGGCGCTCTTCCAGGACCTTTCCGAGGCCAAGCGCACCGAGGCCCGGCTTAGATACCTATCCCAGTATGACTTGCTTACCGGACTGCCCAACCGGGTGCTTTTGACGGACCGCCTCAACCAGTCTCTGGCCCGGGCCAAGCGGAGCGGGAGCGCGGTGGGCCTCCTGTGCTTGGATGTGGACAATTTCAAGACCGTCAACGAAAGCCTGGGCCACGGCGTGGGGGATCAAATCCTGCAAGGCCTGGCCACCCGGCTGGAGTCGTGTCTGCGCCAGGAAGATACGGTGTCCCGCCCCGGCGGCGACGAGTTCGTTCTGGTCTTGGGCGATGTGCTCAACCTGGACGACGCCCAATTGGTGGCCCGTCGGGTGCAACAGGTTTTCTTGCAGCCTTTCCTGGTGGAGGGGCACGAACTTTACGTAAGCGCCACCATGGGCCTTAGCCTCTATCCCACCGACAGCCGCGACGCGCAGACCCTTTTAAAAAACGCCGAAATGGCCATGTATCGGGCCAAGGAGCAGGGCCGGGGCAGCTTCCGCATCTTCACCATGAACATGAACCAGCGGGTCAACCAGCGGCTGGAGGTGGAGAATTTCCTGCGCAAGGCGATCGAGCGCAAGGAATTCCGGGTGCACTACCAGCCCCGGGTGGATCTGGCCAGCGGCCGGGTGCTGGGGGTGGAGGCCTTGGTGCGCTGGCAAAGGCACGAGGTGGGCTTGGTGTCGCCGGCCGAGTTTATTCCCTTGGCCGAGGAAACCGGCCTCATCGTGCCCATAGGCGAGTGGGTGCTTTTGAAGGCCTGCCGCCAGGCCCAGCTCTGGCGCCAAAACGGCCACTGCGATCTGCGGGTTTCGGTAAATATTTCGGCCCGCCAGCTCTTGTGGCAGCATGACGTGGTGATGATGGTGGAGAGCGCCTTGGTGGGTTCCGGGCTGCCCAGCCAGGCTTTGGAACTGGAGATGACCGAAAGCGTCATCATGCATAACGTGGAAGGGGCCATCGCCGCCATGGGCCGCCTCAAGGAAATGGGCGTACGGCTGGCCATGGACGACTTCGGGGTGGGCTATTCCTCCCTTAACTATCTCAGGCGCTTCCCCCTGGACGTCTTGAAGATAGACCGTTCCTTCATCCGGGGCCTGCCTGGCGAGCCCAACGACACGGCCATCGTGTCCGGCATCATCGCCATGGCCCATGACCTGGAGTTGGAGGTGGTGGCCGAGGGGGTGGAAAACCTGGAGCAGTATCATTTCCTGCGGCAAAAAGGCTGCCATGAGATGCAAGGCCATTTGTTCAGCCCGGCGGTGAGCGCCGCCGAGATGGGCCGGCTCCTCACCCTGGGCGCGAGCTTCGACGCGGGAAAATGATCCGGCCGGCTGCCTTTTAGATTATTGCCATCACTATTAATGCCAGCATAGTTTGCAACCCAGCCCGGCGATTAGCCTTCTAGAGGGCTTGGTTAAAGGCCGGAACGCCTTGACGGGGCCGTGCAAGCGCGCGCTTTTGGGGCGCGGGCTGGCGTGGTGACTTTTTGGCGTCAAAGCAGGAAAATCACCACATGTAGGGGTTAGCTGGTTTATACTACACTAAGATTTGCGGTGCACTCTCCAACCACATACCTGGGAGGTGCCTACCTTGATGAAGACATACGTGCTGGACACCAATGTTCTTCTGCATAACCCCCAAGCCCTTTTCGCCTTCCAAGAAAATCAGGTGGTCCTGCCCTTGGCCGTCATCGAGGAGATGGACGATCAAAAGCGCCGGCAGGACGAGATCGGCCGCAACGCCCGCATGGTGGCGCGGCACTTGGACGAGCTGCGCCAGAAGGGCCGGCTTTCCGAAGGCGTGGATCTGCCCCATGGCGGCTCGCTGCGCATCGAGCTGAACCATTCGGATTTCGCCGAAGGCTTCCCCGACATTCTGGATTTATCCAAGCCCGACAACCGCATCCTGGGCGTGGCCTGGAATCTCAAGCAGGACGGGGCGGGCACGGTGGCTCTGGTCAGCAAGGACCTCAACTTAAGGCTCAAGGCCGACGTGCTGGGCATCCCCGCCGAGGACCTCCTAAACGATAAGGTGGATTTTGAGAGCCTGTATAAAGGCGCGCGCGAAATTATTTTGGAGCCGGAGGATATCGAGTCGTTCTACCAAAACGGCGCCTTGCGCCTGAGCAAGCGCCGCCGGACCTATCCCCACCAGTTCATGGTGGCCAAGTGCCGGGACAACCCCTCGCTATCGGCCTTGGGGCGCTGGAGCGGCGGCCTGCTGCGCCCCTTGGTGCATGTGGAGGGCGAATGCATGGGTATCAAGCCGCGCAATAAGGAACAGCGTTTTGCCCTGGATCTGCTCTTGGATGATTCGGTGAAGATCGTGACCTTGGCCGGAGCGGCGGGCACCGGCAAGACCCTTTTGGCCCTGGCGGCCGGTTTGGAGCGGGTGCTGGAGGATAAGACCTTTGACCGGCTTTTGGTGACCCGCCCGGTGGTGCCCATGGGCAACGACCTGGGTTATCTGCCCGGCGAAAAGGAAGAGAAGCTAAGACCCTGGATGCAGCCCATATATGACAACCTGGCCTATCTTTTCAGAGGCTATCCCCTGCCCGGCGGCGCGCGGGGGGGCAAGGCTTTCGGTCCGGAGGAATACCTGCTCTCCCAGGGGCTTTTGGAGATGGAGGCGCTGACCTATTTGCGCGGCCGCAGTATACCCCGGCAATTCATCATCTGCGACGAGGGCCAAAACCTGTCGCCCCACATGGTGAAAACCCTGGTCACCCGGGTCGGCGAGGGCAGCAAGATCGTGTTCACCGGCGATCCCGAGCAGATCGACCATCCCTATTTGGATGCCGCCTCCAACGGTTTGACCGTCTTGGTAGAGCGCATGAAAGGCGAAGAATTGGCCGGGCACATAACCCTTATCAAGGGTGAGCGTTCGGCCGTGGCCGAACTGGGCTCCCGGGTGCTGTGACAGGCCGCGGCGTGTTCCGGGCCGGCCATGGGGCGCAGGAAGGGGAGCTTCTAGCCGCTCACTAGAAGATGGCTCATCAACAGCGTGGCCAGCCCCAGGAATATCAAGAAGCCGCCCATGTCGGTGGAGGCGGTCACGAAGATGTTGGAGCCCAGGGCCGGGTCGCGGCCCAGTTTGCGCATGACCAGGGGCACCAAGGCGCCCATTAGCCCGCCCAGGACCTGGTTGAGGGTCATGGCCACCCACAGGATGCCGGCCAGCCAGGGGTTGTGGAACCAGGCCCAGGCCACCAGGCCGATTACCAGCCCCACCACGCAGCCGGTGCAAAGCCCGATGCCGGTTTCTTTGCAGAGCACCCGCCAATTATCCTTTAGGCTCACCTCTCCCAGGGCGATGGAGCGCACCACCACCGTGAGGGTCTGGGTGCCGGCACTGCCGCCCAGGGAAGCCACCATGGTCATCATGGAGGCCAGGGCCACCACTTTTTCGATACTGTCGGTGAAGCGGCTGATGACGATGGCGGCGCCCAGAGCTGTGAGCAGATTGGTGAGGAGCCAGGGCACCCTGAGCCGCACCGAGCGCAGTAGGGGCGCGGAGATTTTCTCGGTGGCGTCCAGGTTGGCCAGGCGATACATGTCCTCGGTGGCTTCCTCGGCGATGATGTCGTAAATGTCGTCATAGGTGATGATGCCCACCAGCCGGTTATCCGCATCCACCACGGGCAGGGCCAAAAAGTCGTAGCGGGTCATCTGGGCCGCGGCGTCCTCGATGTCCGCCCTGGCCGCCACCGACAACACCCTGGTGTTCATGAGTTCTCCGATTTTGGCTCGGGGCGGGGCCATGATGAGTTCGCGCAGGGAAACCAGCCCCTGCAGCCTGCGGGCCTGATCCACCACATAGGCGTAGTACACGGTTTCCTTGCTGGGAGCCTGGAGCCTGAGCTGCTGCAAGGCCTCGCCCACGGTATCGGCCCGCCGCAAAAGGGCATAGTTGGTGGTCATGTGGGCGCCGGCGCTGTCTTCGGGATATGTAAGTAGTTTTTTAAGGTTCTCTCTCTCGCTCTTGATGAGAAGCGAGAGCACTTTTTCTTGAAAGGCCTCATCCAAATCATCCACCAAATCAGCGCGGTCGTCAGGACTCATGAGGTTGATAAGTTGGGCCAGCGATTGGCGGCTCAAGTGGATAAGGGCTTGTTTTTGCAGCTCAAAAGGTGTGAATTCAAAAGGGGTGAGCGCTTCAGCCGGTCCCACCAGCTCCACAAAGGCGGCGAGCTCCTCGGGAGACAGGTCGGCCAGGCGCTCGGCCGCTTCGGCCGGGTGCAGAGGGGCCAGCTGTTGTTGCAGCGAGGCGGCGTCTTTGCCCTCAATCCACTGCCGGAGGTCTGCCGTTGCAAGAGTTTCTGGCATGGAGCACCTCATGCTTCAAGAGGACACATGGCTTTGGGCCGGAGACGGTCCTAGTTCTATGCCTGGAGCGGCTTGCCGGCAAGATTAAAAAAACCGCTTCCTAAAGGGAGCGGTTGCCGGGCCGCCATGATTCAGGCGCTATTTGAATTGGCTGTGGCAGGCTTTTTTCATGGCGCCGATCTCGGCCATGGCCCGGGCCAAAGCCTTGGCGTCGCCGGCTTGCCCGGCTGCCTTAAGATCGCCCACGTGGTGCAGGAAGTCCTGGTATTTGGGATCGCCCTTGCCTGCAAAGGTGGTCATGCGTTCGCAGCTTGCCGCGAAGGCGCTGATCTGCTCCAGCGAGGGCATGCTGTCCCCGGCCAAGGCCTGCTTGATGGTTTTAAAGCCGGCGCTCATGTTTTTTTTGACAGCCTTGAACGCGGGCTGGTCAGCTTGGGGCCGCGCCACCCCCCCAGGCTTTAGCGCTGATTCGGCGGGTTGGACCTCGCCGCTTTCAGGCTGGCCCTTAGCTTCAATGGGCAGGTCCTTGTCGTCCTCGGCCTCTTCTTCGGGCGATTCTCCCAAGGCCCCATTTAACTCGGGGGTAAGCGCGGTTTCATACTTCAATTTAAGCTTGAAGGAAACCTTGTCCGATTTGGTTTTGATGGATTGCTTGATTTTCACCGGGCCATCGGTTTTAACTGTGACTTGCCCGAGTTCCGCGCCGCCTGCATCCAGCTGATCGGCTAAACGGCGTAGGAGGTCGGCTGCATCGACGGGAGATGAAAACATTTCGTGCTTATGGCTTTTAGGTCGAGACATTTACAAGGCTCTCCTTGGGCCAAGGGCGGTTCCGGTTAAACAGCGTCAATTTAAATGATAGCAAGAGGTCAGGCCGGTGTCGCGGTCGTTGTTACAAAGCCACGAAACCTCGGTCCGTGGGCCGCGCCTTGCCCTGGGCTATGAGTTCCTTAAGGTGCTCCTCGATCATGCGGCCCTCCCAGAATCTCATCAAAGTCTCGGCATAGGGAAAGCGCCGGTAGATGGGCGCCCGGTCCACCAATTCGGACAGGCTCTGCTCTTGCTGGAGGAGTTGCAATATCAGGTTCGAGCGCTTGTCTATGACTCCCATGAAAATCTCGAGCGCTTCCTCAAAGCCCCCCAGCAGAGGCTCGCGGTGAGAGGAAATCGTGACCTTGGGTTTCAGGTCCACCAGCCTGCCCACGGAACGCCGGAACAAGGCCAGGTCTGATTCCAGGTGGCCGTACCAGGGTCCGAAGAAAGTGAAGTCAACGTCGGCGCTGATTAAAAGATCATGTTCAGGCAAAAACAGGCAGCAGTGATCGGCCGTGTGGCCCGGAACATGCACCACGCGCAACCGGGTGCGGCCGATTTTGATTTCCTGGTCCGGCTCGTAAAAACCGGTAGGTCGGTACTCGCGCAAACCGACCGTTTCGCGGGCAAAGACTTTCCATTGCTCTGCCAGGGGGCCGGGCTGAGCGAAGCGCCGGGAGAGGCGCTCGAAGTCGCCGGCGCTTTCCTTGGCCTGGATGGGGACCAGAAGTTCACGGCCCGCAAAAAGGTAATTGCCCGAGGTGTGGTCCGGGTGGGTGTGGGTGTTGATAACCAGATCCACCCGGTCCCTGAGCGGCGTTATGACCTGGGTTCCGCAGCCGGGGTCGATGAGCGCGGTTTCACGGTCCTCGATCAAGATGCCATGGCAGCGGGGAAAATTGCCATCGTTAAGCCCGACCACCAGGCTCACCGGTCCGGCCACGGGTATGATCTGGCCCGGTTTCATGTCTGGTCGGCCAGGCGGGTCAATTCCCGGGAGCGCGTCTTGGCCGCTTCCACGGCCTCGCCCAGGGACACTCGCCGGAAGCGCAGGTGGCTGCCGGGCAGCAGCCGGGCCAGGAGGTCGAGATCCGCGGAAATCACCGTGGCGATCTTGGCATAGCCGCCCACGGTCTGCTCCCTCAGTTGGATAATGGGCTGGCCGCCCGAGGGCATCTGAACCACGCCCGGCGTGTTGGGCTCGCTAATGATGGAATCAGGCATCTCCGGATCAAACTCCACTCCGGGACCGGCCAGGCGCATGCCGCGACGGTCCGAGTCTTGGGTTAGTTGATATTCGCTGGAGAAAAAGGTCTCCAGTCCGCGTTTGGTGAAGTAGTCCAGGTTGGGCCCGGCCAGCACCCTGATCTCGGCCTTGTCCGGTGCCGGGGCCATGAGCCCGGGGGGCAACCCGGCGGGGCAGGCTATGCCGGTGGGCGGGCCGGCCGCGATGCGCTGGCCTTTCACCAGGGCCCCGCCCAGGCGGCCCAGCGGGTAGACCGAGCGGGAGCCCATCATCAGCGGGCTCCACACCCCGCCCTCCACCGCCAATACGGCGCGGGCGCCGCCCCTGGGGCCTGTGAACTCCAGGACCTGCCCGGGCTCCATTTGAATGGCCCGGTCCAGAGGAGCGGGCTTTCCGTTCAGCAGTAGCCCAAGGTCGGCGCCGGCCAGGGCCACCCTTAAGGGCGCCAGGGCCTTCAGCTTGGGCCCCAACAGGGTCAGTTCCAAAGCGGCGGCCTGCGGGGGATTGCCCACCAGGATGTTGGCCGCGGCCAAGGCGGTTTGATCCAAGGCCCCGGAGAGCGGCACCCCCTGGGATTGGTATCCCCAGCGTCCGCCATCCTGCACCGTGGTGAAGGCGCCTGGCTTCAACACTTCCAGGACCTCGCGGCCTGGTGAGGCTGCGCTTCCGACCGCGCTGGGCACCTCGGGGAAATCAGCGGCGCGCACGGGCAGGAAGCGCACCTGATCCCCGGCCCTGATGAGCCCGGGCGGATCGCGCCGGGGGTCGTAAACCAAAAGCGGCGTGCGGCCGATGACGCGCCAGCCTCCGGGACCGCCCATGGGATAGAGTCCGGTTTGGGCGCCGCCGATAGCCACCGCGCCCGGCGGCAGGTCGAAGCGGGGCGCTTCCAACCGGGGGCAGGCCAAGGCCGGGTCCATGCCGCCCAAAAAAGGAAAGGCCGGGGTGAAGCCCACCACATAGCACAGGTAGTCGCGGCCGCTGTGGCGCTCTATGACCTCCTGGGGCTTAAGGCCGGTGTGGCGGGCCACATATTCCAGATCAGGGCCGTGTTCTCCACCATAGACCACCGGCACCTCAACCACCCGGGGATTATCGTCCCCGACCTCGGGCAGGGCGGCCAGGGTTTCGCCGGCCCAGGCTTGAATTCCGGCAGGTTCGACCTGAGCCGGGTCGAACTGCACCTGCAGGCAATGGTAGCCGGCCAAGACTTCACGAACCCCGGCCAAGGGATTGTCGGCCAAGGCCTCCGCCAAGGCCCTGACCCGCCGGTTCACCAGCGGGTTTATGCCTTGGCCCAGGTAGACCAACAATGCGGCGTCGCCTTGGTTGGCGAAACGGGGGGTGTAATCGTGCGGCATTAAACCAGTTGGCCCAGGGGGGTGAGCTCCACGCCGGCGCTTTTGAGGGTGGAGGCAATGCGCTTTAACAGCTCCACCGCCGTGGGAGTGTCGCCGTGTACGCAGAGGGTGTGCGGCTTCAAGGGCACCAGGCTGTGGTCCACCGCCTCCACCACGCCTTCAGTCGCCATGCGCAGGCAGCGGGCCGCCACCACCTCGGGGTCGTGGATCACCGCGCCGGGCTGGTTGCGGGGAACCAGCCGGCCTTCAGGGGTGTAGGCCCGGTCGGCGAACGCTTCGGCCGCCACCTTGAGCCCGTATTCCTCGGCCACGCCGCGTATCACCTGGCCGCCGGGTCCGGCCAAGGCCACCAGAACCAGATCGGGATCGTAGGCCGCCAGCGCGGCGCACACGGCCCGGGCCACCTCTTCATGGCCGCTCGCGGTGTTGTAGAGCGCGCCGTGGGGCTTGAGGTGCTGCAGGCTTAGCCCCCGACTGCGGGCCAGGGCGGCCAGGGCGCCGGCTTGGTAGATGATATCAGTGCGCACTTCCTCGGGGTCGCAATCCAGGTTGCGCCGTCCGAAGCCGCGCAGGTCCAGGTAGCCGGGGTGGGCGCCTACGGCCACGCCGTGCTCCTTGGCCAGGGCCAGGGTGCGGTCCATCACTTGGGGATCGGAGGCGTGGAAACCGCAGGCCACGTTGGCGCTGGTAATAAAGGCGATTGCTTCTCCGTCCTGCCCCAAGCTGTAGCGGCCGAAGCTCTCGCCCATGTCGCAATTCAGGTCAATACGCATGCCGCTCTCCCCGTGAAAACCGTAGCCAGCCGCCGCCGGAGGCCGTGACATTATATGTCATGGTTCTTCAAATACTTAATTAGCGCTTGGTATTCTTGCAATTCATTATCTATAATTTGCCTATAACATGTAAACGTGATAAGTCAAACCCCTCGCCTGCAAGGGGCGCGAAAAGTGCCCGGAGGGGGATGCTGTTTTATGATCATGCCCGGAGGATCTGTCCATCTTGGATCACAACCACGAGCAGCAAAACCCAGCCAGCGTCCGCGCCCGCATTGCCGCGGGTGAAATCAACGGCAACACCGCCACGCTCTGCCCGGGTTACGCCCAGGCCAATTTGGTGATTCTTCCCCTGGATTGGGCCGGAGATTTTTTTCAGTTTTGCCAGGTTAATCGCAAGCCCTGCCCCTTGCTGGAAGTGCTGGCTCCGGGCGCGCCTCATACCAGCCGCATCGCCGACCGCGCCGACGTGCGCAGCGATATCCCGCGTTACCGGGTTTGGCGGGAAGGTGAGCTGGCGGGGGAGCCCTTTGATATAAAAGACGTATGGCGACCGGACTTGGTCAGCTTTTTTTTGGGGTGCAGCTTTTCTTTTGATCTGGCCCTGCAAAAGGCCGGGCTGCCGGTGCGCCATCTGGAGGTGGGCAGCAATGTACCCATGTACTACACCACCCTGCCCAATGCCAGGGCCGGACGTTTGGCAGGGCCCTTGGTGGTTTCCATGCGGCCCATGCCGGAAGATTTGGTAAAAAAGGCGTTCGAGGTTTCCGGCCGCTATGGCGGGGCCCACGGGGAGCCGGTGCATCATGGCGACCATAGCCTGATAGGCATAAAAGACCTAGCGAGTCCCGAGTTCGGCGATGCGGTGGAATTGCGCCCCGGCGAGGTGCCGGTGTTCTGGGCCTGCGGAGTCACGCCCCAGGCGGCGCTCATGGAAGCCAAGCCGCCGTTTGCCATAACCCATGCGCCGGGGCACATGTTCATTAGCGACCTGCGCTCCGAGGAATTGGACGATTTGGGGCCGGTGCAAGAGGAGCCTACATGGTTGCGGGCAGACCGCTGACCATCACCAATTAGGAAAGCCATAATCCGTTTACTTAGGGAGGTAGATTTATGCGCAAGAGCATGTTTGTTGTAGTGGCGCTGCTGGCGGCGGCGCTGATATTGCCGGCGGCCGGTTTTGCCGCCAGTAAAGAGATCAAGATCGGCGTGCTGTATCCCCTGACCGGCGGCGCTGCTGCGGCGGGCCGGGTGCTCAGGGCCGGGGCCGAACTGGCGGCCGAGATCGCCAACCAAAAGATGGCCGGCATCGACATGGATATGGCCAAGAACGCCGGCATCAAATCCATGGGCGGGGCCAAGATCGTGCTGATCGTTAAAGATCACCAGGGCAACCCCCAGATGGGCGCGGACCTGGCCAAGAAGCTCATCCAGGACGACAAGGTGGTGGGCATTTTAGGCTGCTATCACAGCTCGGTGACCAAGACCGTGTCCGCGGTGTGCGAGCGCTATGGCGTGCCCATGATCAACGGCTCATCCACCAGCCCGGCTCTCACCACCCGCGGCTTCAAGTGGTTCTGGCGCACCACTCCGCATGACAAGTGGTTCACCAAGGACCTGTTCGAGCTTCTGAAGGGCCTGACCGAAGGCAAGGTCAAGGGCGTGAAGGCAGTGCCCCGCGCCGAGCTGAACAAGCTGGCCGCAGCCTGCGAGAAGACCGAGTGGGGCAGCCACGTGAGCGAGGAGATCAAAAACTTCGCCGGTCAGTACAAGTTCGATCTGGCGGTGAATCTTCTTTATGCAGCCAAGAGCCCGGACTTGAGCTCCGAGGTTCAGGGCATGATCGCGCCCAAGCCCGGGGCCATGCTTTTCGCCTCCTACGCCTCCGACGCCATCCTCATGGTCAAGACCTTGAAGTCCATGAAGGCCAAGCCCAAGCTGATCTGGGGCCAGGACGCCGGCTTTGACAAGCCCGAGTTCCGCGAGATGGGCAAAGACATTGAGGGCATCCTTACCCGCAGCGTGTTCCTGCCCAGCGTGGCCCGGGTGAAGAAGGTCTCCGGCCAGGTTAACGAGCTGTTCAAGAAGAAGAACGGCGTGGATCTGGACGGCGCCAGCGCGCGCGCCTTCACCGGCCTGCAGACCTGGGTATACGTCTTGGAGAAGGCCGGCAGCGCCGCTCCCAAGGCCATCCAGAAGGCCTGCAACGCGATCAAGATCCCCGGCGATCAACTGGTGGTGCCCTGGGCCGGCGTGAAGTTCGAGAGCGTGGGCGGCGAAACCGGCCAGAACGTGCTGGGCATGGGCCTCATCGGCCAATACCAGATGCAAAAAGATGGCAAGATCGGCCTGGAGATTGTATATCCCTTCAATCTCGCTACGGCCAATATGATTTATCCCCTCAAGGGATTCTAAACGGCTGATTGCCTGAATGCCTCTCCGCCGGGCTGGCCTGGCGGAGAGGCGCTGATGCCATGGTCTTTTGGCGCGGAGCGCGCCGGGGACGAGTCAATGGAAGCTTTACTTTTAGCAATTTTAAAAGCCGTGGTGGCCGGGCTGTTAATGGGCCTGGTTTTCGCCCTGGTGGCCTTGGGACTCACCATCATCTTCGGGGTGATGGACGTGGTCAACTTCGCCCACGGCGAGTTTCTCATGATCGGCATGTATTCCACCCTTTTAACCGCGCCGCTTTTGGGAGTGGACCCGGTGCTCACCTTGCCCATATCCGGCCTGGTGGGGGCGGCGCTGGGCGTGCTGTGCTATTTCGGGCTGATCCGCTATCTCCTGCGCGGCCCGGTTATCGCCCAGCTTTTCGGCACCTTCGGGCTCATGCTCTTTTTGCGCAATTTGGCGCTGATGATCATGGGTTCCGAGCCCATGATCGTGCATAAGGGCATCTTGGTGGGTAAAAGCTTCGTGGTGGGCCCGGGCATCGTGCTGGGGGCCACCAAGCTGGCGGCCGGGGCCCTTAGCCTCTTGGCCTTTTGGGGCGCCTGGTGGCTTATCGACCGCACCAAGACCGGCAAGGCGCTCACCGCCACCAGCCTGGACAAGGAGGCGGCCATGTACATGGGCATCTCCACCGAGCGGGTCAATGCCCTGGCCTGGGCCCTGGGCGGCGCTTCGGTAGCGGTGGCTGGCGGGCTTTTGGTTAACTTCTGGCCGGTGGACCCCAACGTGGGTCTCTTGTTCACCATGATCGCGTTTGCCACCGTGGCCCTGGGCGGCTTCGGCAGCATTAAGGGCGCGCTGGTGGCCGGCGTGCTGATCGGCATGATCGTGCAGGCCCCGCCGGTGTGGGACGCCATGCTGCGCTTGGCCGGCTCCAACGCCGGCAGCGGGTTTACTATTCATAGCTTCAAGTACACCTTTGTCTATTTAATATATTTCCTGATCATGGTGTTCAGGCCCCAGGGATTGTTTGGATGGAAGCAATAAAGAACGCCTTTGATTTTTCCGACTTCCCCCGCCTGGATATGGGCGTAGCCGGGGCGGCGCTGGCCTTTTTGCTGGTGTTTCCCGCATTGCCCCATTCTAGTTTCGCCATGACCACCATGATCCAGTTCCTCATGTTCAGCCTCTATGGCATGGGCTGGAACACCATCGGCGGCTATGCGGGCCAGGTGGATTTGGGCAAGGCCCAGTACGTGGGCATCGGCGCCTACACCACGGCGGTGATGATGGTGCGCTGGGACGTGCCCTTTTGGGTATCCATGCCCCTCGGCATGGGACTGGCCGTGGGATGGTCGTTTATCATCGGCTATCCCCTATTCAAGCTGAAGGGGCATTACTTCGCCATCGCCACCATCGCTACCAGCCTGGTCCTCAAGGACCTGTTCGAGGTGTGGGACTTCGTGGGCGGCGCTAAGGGCCTGGAGCTGCCCTTAAGGGGCAACATGCCGGACTTCCTCTATCTGCAGTTCCGGGAGGACTACTATTATTTCTACATCCTCCTGGTCATGTTCCTGGCCGGGTTGTTGTTCATCAACGGCTTTAGGCATTCGCGCCTGGGCTTCCAACTCAGGGCCATCAAGGACAACGAGGACGTGGCCCGTTCCCTTGGCATCAATGTGCATTGGAGCAAGATCAAGGCCTACGCGGTGGCCACGGCCTATGTGGCCATGGTGGGCTCATTTCACGCCTGCTACAACTTCAACATCGAGCCCGAGGACACCATGAGCCTGGATCTTTCGGTGCTCATCGCCTTGATGGCCATGCTGGGCGGAGCGGGCTCCTTGTGGGGTCCCATAATCGGAGCCTCCATCTTGGTGCCCATGCGATCGTATTTGGGCTCGTGGCTGGGCGGTCAGGCCGGCTTAGCGGGCTTGGACCTGGTGATTTACGGCGGCATAATCATGCTTATCGCCGCGGTGCAGCCCCGCGGCGTGTGGGGCATCGTGCAAGCGGTGCGCGCCAAAAGGAGGCGAACCTGATGCCCCTCCTGGAGGTGAAAAACGTAAGCAAGGATTTCGGCGGCCTGCGCGCCAACGCCGACATCAGCTTCAGCATGGAGGCCGACGAGGTGGTGGGGCTGATCGGCCCCAACGGGGCGGGCAAGACCACCCTATTCAACTGCATCGCCGGATATTTTCCGGTGAGCGCGGGCCAGGTTTGGTTTGACGGCCAGGATATCACTCCGCTCAAGGATTTTCAGATCTGCCACCTGGGCCTAGCCCGCACCTTTCAAATATTCCAGGCCTCGGGCGATTTGTCGGTGCTGGAAAACGTCATGGTGGGCGCTTTCGTGCGCACCGGGTCGCGCCGCAAAGCCAGGGCCAAGGCGAGCGAGTGGCTCGAGTTCCTGGGCATCGCCGACACCGGGTCCTTGATGCTCTCGGAGCTGCCGGTGGCGCGGCAAAAGAGAGTGGCCCTGGCCACCGCCTTGGCCAGCGACCCCAAGCTGCTTTTATTGGACGAAGTGGCGGCCGGGCTCAACGCGTCCGAAATCGACGGCCTGGTGGAACTGCTGCAGAGCATCCATCGGGAAAAAGGCATAGCGCTTCTTCTGACCGAGCACGTCATGGAGATGGTGATGGCGCTCAGCCATCGGGTGGTGGTTTTGGAAACGGGGCGCAAGATTGCCGAGGGCCAGCCCTCCCAAGTGGTTCAGGACCCGGAGGTTATCCGGGCCTATCTGGGCGACCACGTGGTGAAAGAGGAGGGCGCCAATGCTTGAGGTGAAAGATCTGGTGGTGAGCTATTCGGGGCTCCCGGTGCTGCAAGGCGTCACCCTCAAGGTGGAAGAAGGCCAGGCGGTGAGCGTGGTGGGCGCCAATGGTGCGGGCAAGT